>Ga0056115_1000599_pt1 | contig 16233 bp, 9 predicted proteins | sample WorMetOlspDAHAB1_FD_77007 | JGI IMG/M metagenome (GOLD analysis project Ga0056115, IMG submission 77007) | Marine gutless worms symbiont microbial communities from Max Planck institute for Marine Microbiology, Germany - Olavius sp. DAHAB.1 ...
ATACATGCTGCATATTGCAAATACGTATTTGAAATGCATGTATTTCAAATACTTTCTGTCTAAAAGCTGAAAAATGTAAAAGAAAATTAAACACACGAACGCGAAGGCTTTCCTAAAAGCCTGGAAATTCTTGTACTCTGTGTTTTAAGGTTTATTTGTGTGTTTTGTGCATATTGTGTATCATTCCGTTGGTTTATTTGCGATAAACTTCAGATCAGGAAAGAAAAGAAGCAAGAGGAACAAGGGAAAGAAACAGCCGATTTATCTGTGGATATGTTTATTGTGGACAACAATCACACTGCTTACGTCACAAGCCAAGTCCAATAATAATGAAAACAACACCTACAAAAACAACACAATGAGCCAGTTTGTGATACACAGAGGACGAATATAAAAAATATATGACAGATGAGCACTGTAACCACACCGAGATGACGAATACCGACACAACGCATGCTGCCACGGATTTCACGATGCCACTCACTAGGCCTACACGCGAGTAATAAATACTTTCACAGCACGCTGAGCGATTTAAAAAAAGTTGCACTGGAAGGCACTGCAAGGCTGCCAACCGACAGATTAGCCTATGTTGCAATCGGCACTATCAACCGATAAACTTTGGTCATCCTAAACTGTGATGAAAGAAAAGCTATGCTTCAGTGTAAGAGTCTACAAACTAAAAACCGACATGCACAGAACAGCTGTGACATAGTTAAGCCCAATTCACGACACGACTCAACACGTTCGACGTGTCGAGCCCATGCATTTTGGATGTTTCGAGCTTGTCGAACAGCACGGCTCGACACACTCGACACGACTCGCTCGACACGACGAGCGCGACTCGCAACTTAGTTTGTTGTGTAATTTGTATAAAGTTATGATATGTAAGTTATTCACTAATTTATTAGAGTATGCATTTATTTAATGTATTTTATTTGACGGAACAAATAGGATTTGTGTATGTAAGAGCATAAAAACGACTAAACTTATACGGGCGAACACTATAGCTTGTTCGTCGTCCGCCATGTTGGAACAGCACGGTTCGACACGCTCGTCTGGACTCGCTCGAACGTGTCGAGTCGTGTCGAGACGTGACGAGCCAAGTGAAATTTGGGCTTTAGCGCGAAACTTTTGTACAAACTCACTTTTTAGTTTCTATAACTGAACCAGCTACTCAATGGGTGAATAAAAATATATTCGGGTGAAAAATCGATGCAGCAGAAGCCGCATTCTCGCACAACATTGCTGTGAAGTTGCTGACGCTAATTACACAACAAAAATCATTACCAGAGACTCCCTCGCAGTATAAAACGAATAGAAAAGCAAGCTTGTATGAAAACACGCTAGAAAAGTAATTCTCCTGTCAGTAGTAGCCAAATATGTTAATAATTAACATTAAGTACTATTGGTTTTCACTTTTTGTTGTTTGGTTACTGAGTGAGTACCGGCATATATAGCCTAGTCTACAACCAAAAACGGTTACAATCGGTGTGACTGGAGACAGCCTATTGCAAAAGCGCTGTAAATTGCCTGTAATCATCCCGTATAAACAGAGCTATTGCTACATAAAAATACGAACGTATTGTTGAAGTTATCGTCAAATTAGAAATCGCCAAATCTGACTGTGCCATAGCTGGACAAAAGTGGAGTACCAAATTCGGCTGATCTTTGTCGACTGGCTTTCATCATTACACTGAAGGCTATTAAGTACGTCAATGGTTTATAAAACAGCATTGCAAACATCGTCAGCGACGGCATGCAGTGTGACAATGACAACCGAAGCAACATTATTTTGTATGAATTTCTCTGCAGGACATGTGACTATTTAGTTGAATGTTCACTACTGCGTGCTGTGTAGTAGAAGGGTTAGGGTTAGGATTAGGGTCAGGATTAGATTTGGTGTCTGGTTGGTTAGTGTTTATGCACACGTACATGTATTTGTACTACTTTCGGTTGTCATTGTCACACTGCTGCCGTCAGCGACTGACGAAGATTACAGAACAAAGCACGTGGTCGGTCGAAGGAGAATAAGCTCAACACGCAAGCAATGTATACAAGCTGCAGACAACGTTACGACCGTTCTACAGTATAGAGTATAAATACAGTGAAAACATCAACGAACACTCGACAAGTCTGTTCACGGAACATACACACTTAAAAACACAGCACCATGCACACTGTACAAAATACTAAATAAAATATGAAATTTACAAACCATACATTCATTCAACTAAGTTAAACCGGGACTTGCATAGTACGAAAAAAGCAGAAAAAATGCATAAAAGCGGCAATTGCATTCAGCACGTGTCACGATTGAGTAAACGATAAGACTTCGAAAGTATAACGAAAAAAATCTCATATATAAGCTGTAAAATTGTCGAAAAAGAGATGCTTGGTAATAATCATTAAACAACCGCAACAAACGCCAAAAAGATTCAGCACAGAATAACCTGATGCGCAGTGTGGAATATGACAATGGCAGGCAACGGGCAGTGTATACTGAAGCATTCACTACATATATTGTTGATCAACTTTTTGTCAAATAATGAGAATGAAATAGTTCAGTTTAAGGTCACCAAGACATTGTCGGCGCTAACTTGAGGATAAATGTTTTGCGGCAGTGTGACGTACTAACGTCTACTCGTTGAACGACATCAAAATGTACAATATGTATAAGAAATATATGCATTATTGTTTTGGCTTTACCCACTGTTTACATTTAGAGGCCCCCACAACATGGCGGCATGTATTTGTGCTCAATCACTGACATCACTTTACCCGCGAATTAAATGCTAACCAATTAACTCGATTCATTATACTGTTCAACGTACATCTAAACAGAAGCCTACTTAAATGTTAACAACGAAAAAAAACGAGCAAATAATGATTTATGAAAACATACAAGTTGACTGTACGAAAAACGAAAACACATGTTCATTATTAACCAAGAAAATAAACGCTGTGACATAGTTGGCACGAAGTATTTGTAGTAACTCACTTCAGTATGGGCGCATAAAATATATTCGTGTGCAAAAATCGATGCAGCAGAAGCCGCATTCTCACACAACATTGCTGTGAAGTTGCTGACGCTAATCACACAATCACATGATTTGGTTTCACTCATGTGTTGGTATCAACTGATGGAGATGGACTCACGTCACAGTTTATCTCACACTGAAATTCCACAGACAAATAAGCACTGCCATGCAGTCTTTAAGACTAAAGTCACATAACTTTTAAATATTTATATAGACATAGGCATATATACCGTTATTACAAATACAATTCATAAAAAAAAGTTTTCGAAAACACTTGTAACAGTATTGATTCACTACGTTTTACACAATACTCTCAAATATGAGATGAATACCGTTAAAAATTAACAGAACAGGCACTCAGAAATTGAAAACGAGGTGACCAACATCAGTATAGCAAAATATAAAAAATGTAATTCACTCTTCTTTGTGACAGCCAATAAAATACAATGAACACATTTACCCAATAACAATACGCATAACACTCAAAACTGCAATAATAAAAACATTAAAACGAATTAAAGTGGTACCCCTGATGTATTTCAATACCATGTTCCAAAATTAGCAAGACCCCTTGAATAAATCATTCTAAAATTGTTACATTCATCACATTTATATAAATTTTCATCAAATTTAAGTAAAATAGGCAGCAATTTGTGGGAAACAAACAATGTTCTGTTTGCCTTCTCATCTTCATACATTCTGATTTTACTTGGAAAAATCGTAAACAAAAGTCATACAGAATGACGCGTCACTTAATTTTTAACATTACGTAAAATGCAGTTTAAATGTTTCAGCAGGATAACGTATAAACAAAAGTCAGCATTTCCAGATATTTCGCGTTGTGTGCGACGACTTTGCAACTTGTCATCGTAACTCGACATCAAATAGGACTAGCGTCAACATTTTCCCAACACCTTAGGTGACCTTACAGATAACGGCTTGCCTTTCATGGCTGTCGTAGAATGGAACCGGAAGTATCAATCTTGAAAAGTCTATTTACATCAGCTATCGTCAAATTTTTATTTAGTTATCCCACAACCATGTCGTTTTGCTTTTGCGTCATGTTTGCTAGTCTGCCTTCTGTATAAAATACTATTCTAAATGAAAACAGCAAAGCACTGACGTTATTAGTGACGTCAGATATGACGTGACCACAGACAGCAACGTCAATTGCAGTGGAAAATAGAAATACATGTAGTACACTTTCTTATCACATTACGCGCTAAATATTCTTTCACACCACTGCTAACGAAATGCGAGAACGAGAACAAAGTGAAATAATGGTCTTGCTAATTTTGGAACACGATGTATAGGCCTATCTCCAACCATGTTTTTGTCAAAGCTAGTCCGAGAAAAATTAGAACTGTCAAGAAAATATATATACTACATATTCGTACAGACAATATTGCTAAAACTACGTCCACGTTTTCAAGATTTAGGCACCGCAAACACAGCAACTGTTAGGCCTAGACTTCAAATGAACAAGATTTTGTTGATCTCTGGGGTCTATCTGTGACAGTTTTAGAAATCGGATAAGATATCGAAATTTTCAATTAACGAATTATCAAAAAATCGTATCACATCTTCTGACAATGAAATAATTTTTTTCGTAAAATTGGCGCATCAAAGCAGCACTAAAATATTACCACTTTGTATTAAATACTCGCGCGTGACCTAGTTTGTGACGTACGTGACAGGCGAAGCTGTGCAGCGATATCGGTAAAATAAGTGTTAATGCGTCAGCGCTCATTCTTGCATATGTTCACTTTATCAAGCTATGAAATCCACTCCTAAACGATCCTTTAGATTGAAATTAATCTCACATGTATTCTATTCCCACATTTTCAATTTCCTCACCACATCAATTCAGATTTTATTACTTACACTTATTTTACCAATACTGCAGCTTCAAGCACATTAATTGACGTCACACATTACATGCATTTAACCCCAACGCATAATATTCTCGTGCTTCTTAACACTCAAATTTTCTGAAGAAAAAACTATGTTTGTTGGCAGATTGTCTTATGATTTATTGATTACTCGTAAGAGCTTACTTTTTGGGCAACCTTGTATTAAAACAACCACACAATTACCCGAATACTCCCCCACAGCTTTTACTAAGTCATCAACCAGAAATCTTACATAAATGAATGGGTGCTACAACTGTGACTGCTGGGCAGCCTAATAACAGCAAATTACTAAGGCTAAAATCTCACAGGAGTGACAATTGATTTAACCAATTTATGGGACCTATCCGTTTTCTGTTTTAGTTTAAGTTCGGTTTCTTGAAATTTCTTCACTTTTCTCCCCGTTAACGAGTGGGGTGAGAGTGACATCATTCCAGATTCCCTTATTCGACCCTTTGGGAAATTCATGGATCTGCCCTTACGGACATCACTTGAGGCACAGCCCCAGTCCCTCCCGCTAGGGCCAGCCCCTAATTAAATTTTCTAGTCTAGAACCGCCACTACACCATTCTGTGTGCAAATTAGTCACCGCCACCATAGTAGATGTTGCAGCGTAACGTCATAATCTTACGTAGACGGCAGGCCTTTGTTTGGAAACTGTTGTAAGCGTAATCCACACCTGTAACCGCGAATAACCTTGGTACTAAGGATACCACCAACAGTGCGTGAGTAGAGTTTAACGCCCACCCGACACAATATAGGTCATTTCGGTGGCGGGGATATCACCAACATGTCGGTGTGGTGTTGGCTGTACTTCGCCCAAGTATATGGGACTGTTACATGATTTTTAAACAGCTAGAGCTATACGCCTAGACAAAAGCGAGTGCTAATCAACTCATAGAGCTTCTGGTGCTGACGTAGATGTTATTGTGTCGTTGAATAGACACTGTGCACCGGCCGTGTGTTCAGCAAGAATTCGTCGCAGTCGATCAACGTCATTTTCCAGCTGCGTCGCCATCCGTGACAGCGTTTCGTTCTCGCTTCTGAGCAAAGCACATCGCGACTCCAACACAGCGATTTGCTCTAGCTTACGAGATCGACACTTTTGTGCCGCAAGACGGTTGCGCTCTCGCTTGCGATCAATGCGCGCCAGGTCGCACGCGTCGACGTCGGGCGATGACGGCGGAGTGAGGCACGACAGGCGAGGCACTGTCTGAACGCCGCTGCCACCGCCACCACCGCCGTCGTCGTCAGTCAGCCGACTTGGCTGATCAACGTCGCGCATCTTGTGACCACCAACGCTGCTGCCTGGTGAACTCACCGACGAATTATGCCCTGCAGCTGCTGCCGACGAGATCGACGGATAGGAAGCCGACCAGCGGACGGCGTCATTGCTGGTGGGATATAACGAAGAGGACGGCTGCGTCGTGCAGACAACGGACGGTGTGAGTCCAGTCACCACGGGTACACCCTGCCGCCGATGAAGATCCTCCAGAGCATCGACGAAACCTCGAGCGTACGCCTCTTGTTCTGCGGTCACCGATTTCGGAAACAAGATCTGCGTCGGCGTGCTGATGGTGTCGGAAGCGCAGTCAGATTCGCCGCCGACACCGTACAACAAGAACGACTCGAGGTCGGGTGACGTCACTTTGTCGGCGGCAGCGGCAGTCGATGGTGGCGGCGGCTGGTAGAAGCACTTTCGCTGCGAAGTAGCAAAGTCCAACGACATGCGATGTCGCCGCTCATCGAGTATCATCGAATAACCGCCGTACGGCTCATACATGCTGGCATCCATCTGTGTGTTACATCACTCGCCGTCACAGCAACAACAGCAACAGTGAGCCCAAGCACGCTCTCACTAACAGGCACAGTGCAACTACCGACCCTGCTAGTTACTAGGCATTGCTCGGCGTGCAGCCTGCCTATAGTTATACGGCAGCAGTAGCAGCAGCAGTAGAGTACGGGCTGCACCAGTCGCCGTCCACGCACTGGCTGCTGCACGCACAGATGGCGGCTGATCGATCTGCCCGGTTGACTGAGTGAGGCAGGCCGATCGAGCAGTGAGTAGGGCGGGCGGGCGGCGTGTTCGTTGCAGGCAATGTCTAGATCTGAATACATTCGGTTGACGAGTGCAGTGCATGCGTCTCAACTGAATAGCACGCTAACGAACGTAACAGTGTCAGCGCAATGAAGCCAGGGAAACGCACATTTGGCCACCAAGATATTTGGCCAATTTCAGATAAAAGGTCACCCCGTGATGAAACACGTGACTAGCGCCAAGAGTGTATCTCCCTGTTTTAAACTTAATAAGTCTTCGCATTACTGAAATACGCTGTCATATTAGGCAACTGCGGTTATCATGACAAAAGTTGTGTCCTGCTAGCAGTTGGATGTGGGCTCCCATGTTAACACACCCAAGTATGAAGTTGATACGACCACCCAGTATGGAGTCATGTTCTAGCAGTTATACATTATGTGCCCGTGCGACCTTGGCCTTTGACCTTCTGATCTATGAGTCATGTCACGCGACGTCACTTGTGTGGTAAACCCTTGTGCCAAGTTTTGAACTGGAAATGTTCCACAGTAATGACGACTACAATTTTCGTTTGATCAACAGCTTAAAGTCCCAATTTTACGTCTTTTGGGGTCAAATTTCAAATTTCACTTTTATAACCTCCAAAAGGCACTACCTTGGACATAGCGACGTATAATGACGTATTGAGCGTGGGTTGCATCCAAAAATGCGACCTGTGGCCGTGGCAAAGAAACCGAAAAAGCAATAAACTTTCATGCGTCAAACTGGCTATTTGCCCATACAACCGAGGTCGACCATCCAAATGCAATTTTGCATGCGGTGTCGTGTCCAGGAGTAGTTATATATAAGTTTCATGAAAATCAGTCGAGGGGTCAAGGAGCTGTGGGGGGTCGAAAATCGCCATCTCCCACTGACCTCGCCTAGGCCTATGGGTCATACAACAGCTTGTATACTGCTATACTGTGAGTCAAAAACAAGACACCCTACTCACGTTGATAACTTTGCGAACTATTAATCGATTTTCAAATTCTTTCACTGCTAGACTCAGCACAAAACTTGCTACAAAATAATCATTATATATCCAACGATACCTTAAAGATGTTGCTGCACTATATATTTTGGAAAACCGTAATGTTTCAAAAATCGCATAATTCCCAAATATAGTACTCGCTTGTTATTTAAATGTTATTAAAACTCGTCAAATAATTTACATTTTTGTCAAAAATGTGCGTAAAAGAAGTACACTGTACCAGAGTACTAAAAGTTGGCACTAAATACTTTATGCATTACAAACTTTGTGACGTCATCAGTTTTAATCTTGCAGTTGCAGCAGGTAAACTAAGCGTACACAATAAAATCGTAATTGAAAATCCGAAAAAAGAGATAAGATGGAGATTAGAGAAATTGTCATAAATTTTCATCTAAAATAATATGTGGATTTGAAATCACAGCTTGCTGAGATTAATTGTTACGCGAGGGATCGCTGACGTCATGTGCTTTATTTTACGCTTGCTGCATCATTGCGGCTCATGCACAGAAATGGATGTCATAAATTAGGTCACGCACAGTATGTTTATTGCGAAGCGATAGCGATATTTCATAATTATTTATTGACTCTTTATTTGATGAGAAAAAGAAATTAAGTAAGTACATCCGCAAAAATACTTCAAAACTACGTAGTTCGGTATTGAATTTCTGAATTTATACGATTTTTGAAACACTATACGGTTTCAAAAGGTAGTGCAGTCACGTCTTTAAGGAATGGTGTGATGTATAATTCTCAGTTTTTAGCTAATTTTATGCTGAGTCTAGCAGTAAGAGGATTTTGAAAATCGATCTATATTTTGCGAAGTTATCGACATGAGTAGGGTGTTTTGTTTTTTGACTCACAGTGTAGTACCGTGGAAGCCGTGATTTTTTCACAGACTCGCACGGCAGTGCGAGAGTGTCGAATGGCAACGAAGCAAGTCAATGGAAAAGGCCAAGATTCAACCCCTATAGCCATGCTGAAACCCCTTAACCGATCTTCACCAAAATTGGCGTGCGTCAACAATGGCACCCAGCACGCAAAATTTTATAGCGATCGGTTTGGGGGTTTCTTCTCCACAAGTACATGATTTTTGCCGTGCTGTTGATTTGACTAGTTTTTACGTACGTTTTTGGGACTCTGCAATAAGGCGCCTATACACCTCCGAACGCATTTTACGCAAAAACCATCAAAAGACGTCGTTCCTGGTAAGGAAATGCCTTTTGAACAGTATGTTTAATATTCAGACCTTTAACATTAAAAAACCGCCATTTTGGGGACGGATTTTGGCTGGACTTTTTCTTCGGCCGAAAACCACTTTAACGTGGCTCTCACGTATAAACTACTCTTAATCGTCACCGTAACCCCATAAAAGTTGTATAGTGAATAGATAATTCGGGTAAAAAATTGCCACGTGAGGTTTTGGGGAAATAGCGTAATGTAAACGTAAGGTCCACGCATGGTTGCTTGTCCCAAAAGTTGCGCCAAATGTACAGGGTGGCCCAAAAAAGTAAGCCATTATCACGAATCATCACTAAATCGTATTAAAACCTAGCTTTAATTTTATTTTTATTTAAACTGATGTATATATAGCGCGATAAGGTCGTAACTTTAGAGGCGCTGAACAGTGTGTGTAAACAACTTGTCCAAGGTCGCACTCGACAGTGCAGCAGTTGGGATTGAACCCGCGATCTCCAGTCGCAAGTCCATCGCCCTAACCACTACGCCACCGAGCCAGTAATGGCGATTACTGCTAGATTGTTCATCAATTTCGACTAAAAGATGAGCACAAGAATATGATAAGTCTGTATTAAATATTCTATGTTTGACCTAATTTGTGACGTCATCACTTGCTGTGTTTGAAGCTGTGATATGGGTAAAATCAATGCATCTGATAAAATCATGTTTGAAAACCTGAAAAAAACAGGAAATATGGAATTAAAAGACATTTTACATAAACCTCCGTCTAAAAGATCATTTAGAAATAGAATTCACAGCTTGCTAAGGCAAGCTGATGCCAGAGGAAACGCTGACATCATTTACCGTCCTGACGCATATCGCTAGTTTCCGGGTCAGGCATAGTTATTGAGGTCAGAAAGTAGGTCACACACAGAATATCTAATACCAACTAATAATATTATATTGTTAGATTCATACTTTAATGTGGCGAATAAATCTAATCTCACTGACGGGCTTTAATATGATGTAATACGATTTTTTGATCACTTGATCGTGGCTTACTTTTTTGAGCCACCCTGTATAGCGATGCACGAGCCGTCATAGGGAGATAGAGCTCAGTCTGTGTCGGAACGTTGAACCGTGATGATCGTATTGTTGAGCAGCGTAGAAAATAGCGTGGTATTTGCGATAGAAAAAGCGTTAGAAAAGTGTCGAAAGTTGATCGAAAATAGCTGCCAAACATTTTAATTTCAGTCGCAGAGTTTTCGGGAGTTGTCCAAGTCCAGTTTGTTGTTTGAGCTCAGATTAAGGCAGAAAATCGTCATTGTTGTTGCTAGTTGCTGTCGTCGTTGTTGCTGGAGTGGAATTGGCTGAAATAAACCCTTTTAGTCACCACCCGTTCCAATTGTTAGCGCAGTCCGTAACTGTTAACAAGAAGTAAATTCCAAAAGGGGCAAATGAGTCACTTTCCCAGCCCGACCACCCAGTCCGAAGATATCAATGAATCAGTTAATGTTGAATACACACACTATACAAAGACAAGAACAACCCACTAGACCAGTGGCTCCCAACCTATTGTTCTGGCCCGATACCCCTCCGTCAATCCTAGTTGATCGCTGACACCCACATCGTAGTTGATCAAAATTCAAATCTGCGACACACGTTGCGGGGCACAAAATTTCGAATTTTTGTATCACTACCCTGAAACGAGTCTTACACCCCCTGGATTTGCGTCTGACACCCAAGGGTGCCGACACCCCAGGTTGGGAACCCCTGCACTACAGACTGACTACAAGAGAAGGGACAATAAGCCCCCCTACAAAAGGCACGAAGAAAGCAGGCCCTGCAGAGGCGAAAGCCCTCCTGCTACATTACTTCCAACTTTCAGCTTACCTTCTACGCTGGTTCCTGCCACCTCTACACATAAACAAGATGGTATCTGCCATTCTGCCGCCGTCTTATATGTCAGAAAAAGAGCTATAAATACATATTGCATGAGTTGAGGTATTTGGCTATATAGTTTGCTGTCCTGGTGCAAAAGTACACCGAAAAGTTTCGCGTGACCAAAATTATCACATCTCCAAAAGCACAATAGTGGAAGCATCCAGCGTTAATTTCATATACGCCATACTAACATCGGAAATTGACAGATTTTAGTCAGATTTGACTCAGATTTTACTTGCAGCTGCAAAATATTTGGTATACAGTGTCAGTAGTAGGGATGCTCTTTTCGGTTAATTTGCAAATCGATTAACTGAAACTGCTAACCGGTTTTAGCCGGTTAACCGACAGCGGCCATTAATGTTGTCAAAACTGCAATGGTTAGTAAGTTACGGTTTGGCCTAGATTTTACCACTGAACATGTATAGCTTGCATAATGTGTATTTTTATGCTCCCTTTGCTTAACCTGACCACTACTGTTATTTATTGTTTCAATTTTAGCTGTGTGATGTAATTAAATGATTGTTGCCTTGATTGTTTGTATTTTGTAAAAAAAGTAAAGTGGACCTAGTTGCAATAGCACAAGTACAGTACAGTACAAATCAACACATTCACCAGTAAGCATATGCAAAATTGCCCATCATGCGCTTTTCAGATTCGGAACTTGATGCACAGGCAAACTCAGATATTATAGTATATTTAAGTCAACATCGAACGAAGTTCTTTGTGGACATCTAATTAGGCCTACAATTAGTAAGTTAGAGCTTAATGTGCAATGTCATCAGTTTCTTGGTCCTCACTGTTGTCCTCATCCAGGTACGAGTGTACAGATACAGGTACAGATACATACCATCGTATGTATCACAGTTGTAATCATTCTTCCGCAAGAAAAGTAACATATCAACATGCTCAGGTGATAATCGAAAAACGATTTACGACAAGCCCGGCTGCAGAAAACACCCTCTCTGAAGGAACCGATGTGGCCGGTACGCACATGTACTGTTCAACAGAAACTGATATTCGAGGATAACGATGTCGGTTCTCTTTCCACCATGACAGCGGATCACGATTAAGCGGTATGCTGAGTTCTCTGAAATAGTTTCCAACTCAGACTGAAGTGCCAGTGAACTTGAATTCTCAGTGTAATCATCTCCCAACAACAGTTGCATGGCACTAGTGGTGGCCCTTGAGCAGGAAACACGAGCTCTCTTAGTGTACCCGTGATCGTCCGCTGCTGCATCTAGCGTCTCAGCTGTGCTGGTTTGATGATCACTGCCAACAGCCGCTGCAGAAGAGACTTGGCCAGTTGCAGGTTCACTCACCATCTTTCTGAAGTTGCTGTTCTAGTACGAACTGCACGTGCTCTCTTGTAGCCAATCGCTGCGAAGAACTTAAGAATTTCAGCTGCTTATGACGCGGATCTAAGGCGGCGGCGATGACTGGTATCTTCTTGAACAAGTTCACGTCGGACAGCAAGTGACGGGTTAAAGATGCACTGACGGCAGCCTTGAATGCTGCAACGGTTTCACAGTCGCCGTCACAAGTAATGAGGTGTTTGGTTTGCAAACCATGTGTCACTGGATATATAACCGAACTCGAAACATTCATGTCGGTGCTGATAACTGTCGTTGCGCGTTTGAGTGCTTTCAGGACCGGCAGAATATCTTCAATTAATCGCCAGTGACTATCTGGAAGTGAGAGCTTTCGGTCGTCAGCCATGCAGCTTGGTTACAGAACGATCGCTCAGTACAGCAGCTATAGAAGACTGCTGTTCGTACACACGTTCAAACATTGCGCAAATTGAGTTCTTGTTCTGCAAGATTGAATCAAGCGATGCTTTGGGACCATCAACAGTCTCTGCTTCTCTTCGAGAGCCTTCATTGCCACTGTGCTGTGGTGGAAGTGTGCAACAAGTTTGTTGCACAACTTGTTGCACGCGGGAACGACCTCGTCGACCTCAGCCGTTCTCATACCGTCGAAAATAATTGACAACTGTAGCGTATGCGCAAAACACGGACAAGACTGCCAATCGACAAATGCTGGAGTGTTGGCTAGCGTGATATTAGGCTACTTGTGTTGTCATGAACACATGCCACTACTTTTCCCTTAATGCCCCACTCATCAACTGCTGTGTTCAAGAGCTCCGCCAAGTTAATCGCTGTGTGTTTCTCATCTACAGAACATGTCTGAAGAACAGTCTCCACTGACGAACGTAGTGACAAGTCACAGTTATGTAGCTTTCGGTTGTTAGTGCAGTCCAGCCATCAGTTGTGATTGCAACAGCTCGAGTCTCATTCAGTTCTGCTTTTATTTTTTATGCACATTCTTTATATCTGTTTCAAGTGTTTTGGTTAGCGCTTTTCTGTAAGGCATCTGATAACCGGGCTCCAAAAACTCCATCAAACGTCTGAATCCACGGCCGTCAACAAAAGACAGAGGTAGCAAATCGGTTGCGACCATATCCGCCAAGAGGTCAGTAATTTCTGTCGCTCTGCTTGGCCGACAACGACGAACCAGGGGCGAAACAAATGTCTCCATCGTTCTCTGACCTTCTTTAGCCTTGCCATGCTGACGTACCACTAGGATTTTTGCCTTTAGGTGATTATTCATCGCACTAGTGCTGTTGCCGTACACCAGTTGTACATTACAGAGCTTGCTTGCATACCACGACATTTGCTGACTTGCTTTACTTTTATAAACCGAAAACAGTTGTCCCTGACGTGACGTCACTCATAGTTACGCGGTCACGGTTACGGCACATTTATTAATGATGGGCGTTGTCGATTGTTTGGTTTCAACTTTCGATAAATGTTTCGAGCTTTCGATACACTTAAATGAGAGACGACCTATAAATTGTGTACTTACTTTTTACTACACAAAAGTTAAAAAAATATTTTTGCTGATAGCGCGGTCGCCATATTGCCGGTTTCGGTTCGGTTAATTGAGAAACCGGTTAAACGAACATTTTCGGTTAACCGGTTAACCGTGAACATCACTACTCAGTAGTCAAGACGGTCTCGTTTTGTGTTTTTGACGTAAATGCAGCCGTCTTAACTGAGAGAAGACGAGGCTGAAGATATAAACCAGGATGTAAACAAAGTTATAAACAAAATATCGCTAATAAATCAGCAAATATCACCAAAAAATTTCACGTGACCAAAATTACCACATCTCCAGAAAAGCTATATGCAATTTATATTCTATAGTTAGCGACGGCACAGGCCCGCCTATAACACATGAAATATACAGGATGACCCAAAAAAGTAAGCCACTATCAAGAATCATCATTAAATCGTATAAAAACCGCCAGTGCTGCTACATTTCTCGTCAATTTTGAGTATAAAGTGAACACAAGAATGTTATATGTTTGTATTAAATATTCTATGCGTAACCTAATTTGTAACGTCATCAGTTCCTGTGTTTGAAGCTGCTATATGGGTAAAGTAAATGTATATGACTAAATTATGATTGAAACCCAGAAAAAAAAGAGAAAATATGGAAATCAAAGAAATTTTTACATAAATCCTCATCTAATAGATGGTTTATTGAATGGAATTCACAGCTTGCTAAGTCGAGCAGATGCCAGAGGGAGCGCTGACATCATTTAACTATCATAGGACGTGACGCAGAGGTCAGGCATATAGGTATTGACGTCAAAAAGTAGGTCACGCAGAGAATATTTAATACCGACATATAATATTATAGTGTTTGATCATTTCTTCAATTTGACGAAGAAATATAATCTCATTGGCAGACTTTAATATGATTTAAAACAATTTTTTTGATAATTTTGGTAGTGGTTTACTTTTTGGGCCACCATGTATAAATTATCAGAAAAGGTGATATCACTTAATTAGCAGCACACTGAGAAGGCGATGTGCTGTCTACTAGGCTATCTCCTTTTTTCTGGTATTTGCTGTTTTGATGTGTAAAGCCGCCGTTAACTAACTACAATTTTATTGTTCATTATTATATAATAAAAGTTTGTAACGTTTGGTCTACGGACCCAGAGCGATCCTGCATTAGCCGACTACGTATTAGGTGCATGGATGAAACCGACAAATAAAACGACTAGGCCTATTGTTAAAAGCTTCGCGAAATAGATGTGACTTTGGCGACCGTAGAAATAAGTGGTAGGTCGACTTGCTGAGGGTGCGGGACTGCGGGTAGCCTATCTGGCGGAAGAGAAGACCATATTGTGGGGCCAACCTCTCGTCCGCATGAAGACCTCTGCTGTCTTGCCGATGGTGACCGCATTTTGAATCGCAGGTAGTGTTCGACTCGACTGTTCGGTCGGGAGTGAATGACATTCGTTCACTCATTCGTCCGGATTCATTTATTAGCGCATCTGAAAAACGCATGGCCTATGAAAATACAAGCTTCACAAATATGAAAACTCGGCTAGGCCTAACAGGTTAAGACTAAGAGATAAGTTTGTCGAAATCGGCGCAGGCATTACTATGTTCATATAAGACGCTTCAGATGGATATTCTAAACTTGTTTACCTACATATTTTATCTCCATCTGTTTTCTTCATTTTAGCTATGTAATCATTGCTGCGTTTTGTGTCAGCTCTGTTTAATAAACGTAGTGATGATGATGATGTTGATACTTGTTGCTGGTTGCTGTCATGGGCAACATAGGCCACGTTGAGAGAGTGTATTTATGATCAGAGAGGGGTTGCTCATTCTGCCAGATGATCTCAGTAGCGTTGTCGGTGACATTATTTTGTTTCTATGTACGCAGTGACTGACTGTAGCTGTGTAATGCTTACTTTCACGTTTTCTTTTCTTTTTTCTTGTATTTATGTGCACTTTGTATACGATTTAATAATAATAAAAAAGTCTAATTTATTACCACTCATTTCGATTCCATCAATTTAACATTAGAGGATCGCGTTGGCCCATTTCGGCCTGCCAGGTGGCGCACTCTGGCGAATCGAAGCACATGCGCCACTTCAACGCCGGAAACATCGGATGGCGCGCTGGTTAATATATAGTTTATTATATAGAAAAAACTGCATACAGTCTATCCAATGTTGTATAAGCCGACGCTCAAAAACAGCAAAAATTAAATGTTATAAATTATAAGCATGAATATATG
>Ga0056115_1000600_pt1 | contig 16230 bp, 13 predicted proteins | sample WorMetOlspDAHAB1_FD_77007 | JGI IMG/M metagenome (GOLD analysis project Ga0056115, IMG submission 77007) | Marine gutless worms symbiont microbial communities from Max Planck institute for Marine Microbiology, Germany - Olavius sp. DAHAB.1 ...
CTTCTCACCTATGCAGTGCATACACAGTTACTTATCTACGTGACTGTCCACTGTCGGCGACCGTGCGTTTCCAGTCGCTGCGGCACGAACATGGAACAGTTTGCCAGTTGAAGTGGTGTCATCAAATTCCCTGCAAACCTTCAAAACCAAACTAAAATCTCATTTATTCTTGGTGTCGTTTCCATAGCTTCTAAATTGTTACAGTGTTTGTAAAGTGTCTGAAGTGCTTTGGCATTTTTTTCACTTTAAATTTAATGCAGTATAAATCTTAGTTTCTCCTTACTTATTAACTTACTTCCTTACTGCGTCTGTGTTTTTGAAGGCATGTCGTGGCGAGAACGTGGATGTTGGTATGAACGTCACGGATAGTCATGAGACCGTGCAGATTCGGAGAATACCAATCGAGGCAAACTTCTTTTACGCATACTCTACAGCGCCAGGTCACCGTTTTGCCATATCTTTTATCCGGCGTGGCATAACCAGCTATGTGCGTTACCAAAAGCCTCATGTGTGGCTCGATCGCATAGTGGTTAGGACAGTGTTTCCCAACTTTTTACCGAAAATCGCACCCCAGTGTTGGTTGTTACCCTCCCCCACAATCTCGCAATAACAATATTTTCACAGAAATGCTCATTTATTTCAGTTGCACACCCAATTACAAATGACAAACTGTAATCATTAATTTATAAGTTTTACAGTTGTCGTAAATTAAAGCGACGGTTGGGCCTGTTTTTCCTGTGCCATTTTATGCTCAATGATAATATATGTTGTGGTTAAAACACATATAAAAAACAGCCCATTACCCAAACTAAAAGGCCCCATTATACAACTTGGGTAATTTACCCCCAGGTTTGGAACCAATGGGTTATAGCATAGGACTAAAAGAGGTCGCTGGTTTAACTCTAATCCCTTGTACTGTTGAGAACGGCCCTGGTACCAGTCACAGTGGCGGTTCTAGCCTAGAAACATAGGGGAACACCCCCTCCTCAATGGCCCGTGGCTTTGCCTCCACTAAAGTCCATGGGAGTGAATCCAGGAATTTTTCAAAGGGACCATACGAGCGATTCCCGGAGAAGTCCCCTGTAAGCTGAAGCAAAATGTTAAATTACTGTACGAATTTCAACGCTAGTGCTGGCATGTCTGTCTCATGTATTGTTTAGTTTTAACTTTCAGTGTGAACAGTGCATATGTTGCTACAAATCTGGGGAGCCTGGCTTAAAGCTCAACACTCAGGAAGCCTTTGTCACCAAGCAGAATATTTCGGTATTTGCCATAAGGGTTGATATGTTCTACCGTTGGAAAGAAAATTTTTGCACTGGCCATGCATCACGGACATTGTGATATACAGTCGGTACATAAAGCACGGACTCTACTGAGTCTGAGACAGGAAGATGAACGCATTTTTTAAAGAACTAAAATATGAAATTTGGAGAAAAACGTAACGTATGTTTTCTCAAACACTGGCACATTAGAGACTTGTTACTGATAAGCTAATTCTGAAGATGCGTTTGCACTGTACAAGCTTATTATTATAAGCATTTTCATTACAGACTGTCAGAAAGTTGTGCACAGTTAAACTGACAGCAAATTGCTGTCATCTTTACAGTTAGAAGTATTCCTTAACGCGTAGAGGTCTTTCACAGAACATTATTTCCGGTCTAAAACAGAACGTGAAGTCGCACTTTGTGAGCAGAAAACATTATATATCGGGGAGACTGCCCGAGAAACATGTTTTTAAAGTGATGACGGGAGTTTGATCATGTTGTGGAGTTTCCAATTTTAGCCTTTTTCCCCCATTTGATGTTGGTTTTATTTCTAAACAAAATACTTTCCTTTATTTTGTGTATATCTTGCATTCTTAAGTGGCTCTGTCTAGCCTTGTATAGGAAACGCAATAACAATGGTTTTTTAATATAGCTAATGCTGCTTGTTATGATTTTGCAGGATATTTTTCCTTCCGTGGTCGGACTGGCACTGTGTTCATCCACACTCTGTGTTACATGCTACGTCGCTACCACACTAGCCTCGACCTTATGCACATTCTCACCCGAGTCAACTATGAGGTTGCTTATGTCTTTGAGTCTCGTGTTAGTCTTGACCATCCGCTCTATGATCTGCTGAACCACAAGAAACAGATGCCGACGGTTGTCTCAATGCTCACGAAAGATCTGTACTTTGTCCCCAAGTGTTTGCCGCGCTGAAGACAGAGTCGTAAGTAGCGACGGGAAAATTTCAACGAAAGTGTCCATGCGAAAATTTCACGATCTTTTAAGATTAGCTCACTTGCTTGACAGTTTTCGTGCAGGTGTTTCAGTTTAATAAGTAAATTGCGTGCTGGATAACTCAAAGATGAGAATCAGATGTCAAACAGCTTAATTGTTCAAATGATACAGTTTGTATAAAATTAAAATAACGCTTCTTTTCATAAAGTGTTATAAAACGGTCATGATAATTTTCAAAAATGTTGATACTGTATGTTCGAAATTTTTAAAATGAAGAAATTTTTGATGCCCATATCATCGTGCATGCTGGTCTCAGTAATGTATGCAGTTACTGAAAGAATGTCTAACAGATATTGTTTTAGAATGATGACAAATGATTGGATAGAATTAGAAACATTATTTTTCTTGTGTGCCTGTGTAGCTTTTTTGGTTTTTAAATGTGTTATTTATGTTATTTTATGATATATTATATTCTTGTGGATTTGCTAAATTTAACTTGTATAGCATGTAAGACTTGTAAGTCACATACAAACAATAACACAAGTTACTGCATTGAAAACTACGATTGTTTTGATATAAAACGGTTATCTTTGTCCTAGTGTAATGTAATACGTATGCAAATGTGGAATCATAGATCTTTGCAGTTTTTCACTGTGTCTGATGTGATGTTTTTTACAGTAGTTTTGATACTCTTTGTACAAGATGTTTGCCTTTTCTCAGTATTTTGATGTAGTTTTATTGGCTCACAAATAACTTCACTTCCTTTTGTTATTCGCATTTTGTTGTCACATTTTTACTGTGTGCTATTTTTGTAAGATTAGTTAATCGTGTTTGTAGCAGTGATTCACCTAGATTGTGTTCCCCGAAAGGGACCACCTCGTTTCCTGACCGAGGGTCGAATAAGTATGACCAAATCAGGGTTAGCGTCGTTTATTGTGTTTAGTTGTTAAGGTTTATTGAGATATATTGAGTTGTGTCTTTTTCTGTGTCGTTTGGGTTTGTTTACTCTCGTGATATCTTTCATGTCGAAGGGTTTCCCCTACAAACACCAGATTGAAGAGGCATTTTTTGTAATCGTTTATTGTATGTAACGCATAACATTGTCAACTTCCTCATTAATTTTTACTTTTTTTTACTGCTTAATACTTATCAAGGGCACGAAATGTGCTGAAAATGCTGTTAAACCCCAATCAATCAATCAACTAGATTGTCATCTGATGTATGACATCGTGTTGCAGAAGGAAAACTGGTTGGTGTTTGTACTACAGGCAGTTAGTTGTTGCACTGTTTGTTGATCATAGTTTTCTCTCTCTGCTTTTCGCGGTCTTAATCAGGCACACCCTGTGTGGACTGTAGGAGACAGTAGGTGCTTGTTTTAGTGGTTAAGGTACCGAATTTTCCGACATCCATTGGTGGCGTTAAACTTCAGATGTCCAAGTGCTTAATATTCACGGGAATATTTGCATATTTTTAATTAGATGTGTCATGGAAGCGTGTATTTTTTAAGCATATTCGTTGTTTCGTGTCATGCAGCGGACCGTATATTAATAATAAAATACTGCAATCTAAATGAATAGTGTTTTTCTTGTGTATTATTTCATTCTGTAAACATTCTATTTGATAAGCATGATTTGCCATGAGTAAGCAAACTTCATAAAATGAAGTCACTGTTGTGACTGTGCAAAGAAATGGCAAGATGGCAGACAACTAGCAATGGACAACAAATCCTAAAACTGCTTTCTTAATAGTTTGGCTGTATAATTTTTGGAGACTATACGTCTGCAAGAAACCAAGTTGTACTCACAGAAAGTAATAATGTAAATGCTGAGAGAGAGATTGGCTTTATTTCATGTGGCAGCCAAAAGCTGGATTCGTGACAGATAAATACAGCAGTTCACAATTACCACATAAACTAGCAGGCAGATCATTTGTTATGCTTATCAGTCAGTCTGTGACACGAGGCAACAACTTGGCTATCAAACGTACCATACAAAATTGTTCAGTACACACGTAAACCCAAAATCAAGCCACTAAAATTTGCGAAACATTTTTGCATCATGCAAATATACCATGCCCAATAAAAACATCACTTTTGATTTACAACGCTCTGCAATTTCTAGAAGGGTTAATAGAAACCAAGTACATCTTTTGACAACCCTGCTGCAGTTTTAGAGCTGTACTCAAACTGGATCTCTCTCTTTTCATTCCACTTATATAACGTCTCAAAAACCTATCACTCTCTCTTATTCTTGTTTTATTTTCACTTTGTTACAGGGGCGTCCCTCCCCTCAACAGCCATGACGCAACATCCTCCTCTCCTTTCCCCTCCCCCCTTTTTATCGGGGGTCAGGTGTATCACCCCGGAGAAAATTTAGCAACTAAGAGCAAAATTTGTCTCCCCAACTTCCTTATTTTTGTTCCTCCCATTCCGAGGATTTCCTTGGCGCATTTTGCGTCGCTGGGGGTGCCTTTGGACGCGCCTGCCTTTTGATTATGTACAACTATCACGTCCACTGTCTAGATTAAAATCCATCCACATCCAAATAATTCACAACTCTAAAAAGCATTATACGGATGCATATTTCAGTGAACTCCGAGTCTACGTCAACGTTTGAAATCAAACAGCAACAGTTTCACAGTGTACACATGCCTTAACACGAAGCATACTGTTTCTGACATCATCCAACTATGAAATAATGTTACAATGTACAGACGCCTTTACACAGTAGTCTGCCAGACTGTTAGATCTTGTAGGATGACCGCAACGGACCACGAGACACGGCAGCAGTATCAATTGCCGGTTTTCTGTACTCTTTTAATACAATGCCACGGTACACTTGGTGAGCCATGCTTGAGAAGATCGTACAAAAAGCGGAGATGATTGCGAGGCCGTACGAAAAGTGCGGGTAGTTGTACTCAGGATTTGGCATCCAGTATTGGTCGTACTCGGCTCCGAGACCAAACATTATCACCGATATCACCTTCATGGATGCTGCAGAAAAACAAACCATCGTGTGCTATATAAGGAAGTAGTAGTTCTATCCTTTTTCTTCCAATCTAACACAGGACAAACATTTTCAGTGACATTCAATTACCTCTTTGTGCATTTAGGACTGTTTTATCGAACAGTTCAGGTTGTCATTTACTAATCAATTACCTTATACAATGTAACTACCTTGCTGTGAAAGTTCAACACTTTTTAGCTGTAAGTATAAATTGACAGAATGCACAGTCAATCTTGCAGAAGTACATATGGATCCAATTCTGGTGGTAAACAATACAGATGTTATATATGTATAACAGTCAAGAACATATACATGGGCCATGTAACATGGGCAAAATAACTACAACCATATGCTTTATTTTCTATGACTTTCAAGGACCTATGCCTGATTCTGTGACTTTCCAAATTGACATACTGTCCTTCCAGTTTTTGATGTGGGCAGGGGACAGAACTTGCTGGTGTAATAAATCAAGACAGATTGCGAACTCACATGACGCAATGGCAAATATCATTGTTACGGTCACTCTTGTGAATGAAGCGCGCCTCTCCCCGTGACCAGAACTGTCTGTTTTTGACGTTCGCAGCCAGATAAGGCTGACGAGAATGACATTGACGACTTCCATGAGCAGAGCGACTGTTATCAGGATCTGAACGACTATGAACCAAGCTGCAAATACATCCAACAGAAACAAATAACAGAATACCAACAATAACTTGATCTTGTGGGTGGCTTAATGGCATGGTGGTTAGGACTTGCAAAAGGAGCTTTTTGGTTCCATCCCAGATGCTACTGTTGGGTGAAGTTGCCTTTGTCACCAAGTAGTATTATTTGATACCAGCATCGAAGTTGGTAGCCTGTAAACAGGCATACCATATGACACACTGACCCTGTATCCATGGACTTGCAGCTTTGGCTGGTGCCTGGCTGAGAGCCACAGAATCTGCACTACAGGTTCTGTGGCATGGAAAGGATGTACCAGATAGTTATTACCTATACTGGACTGTCAGTTTCAATCAACCCAAGGACATCTTGATATCACTGTAAAGTGATGTTGATTTCTTGCATATAATACCATTGCAAAAGAGATGATGACGACACACAAATATGTGACAAATACATTGAATATCGTCCACACATTCCAGTCCGGCACATTTGGTCTTGGAATTACAGCCGTAAGAAGTGTTTGTAATGTCCCAGCTGCACAATTTCAACTGCCCCTTAAATAAATGCTCTTATGTATATGGAACAGTCAACTTGTCGCATGTGACAAGGCAACTATGACAACATGACTGATACCTACAAGGCTACATTATACACATGATGGCCAGGGATAAAATGCAGACTGAGGAATTTATTGTACAGCAGGCTAAAATCCAGATTTTATGCAATCCTTAACATTAACCCTCACCCTAACCCAATGTTTGCCCGTTATAATATCCGCAGTCCGCATTTTAGTTACCAGCACAATATATAACTTAAGCCTTTAAGGGATGGTACGATATGCCCAATACGTACGCGGCATCATCCAGCCTCTGATGTTGTACAGCTCGGGAGCGAGAATCCACCAGCAACCGTGATACGACTTCTGCGTTGGATCGCGTTGCAGTGTGAGCCCGGCAAAGCATGCTTCCCAGAGGCCGATATTGCGAAATCCGGAGTACACCCGCGGCCATGATATGTACCAATACGGCGTCGAGTACGCAATGATTAGATTAACCACGCTGAAAACATCCAGCACGAGCGCCGTCAAAAGAACGTAGCGTTTGCCCTGCCACAACTTCATCGTACGTCGTTAACGAAATCTTACGATCTTTCGCTGTTTTCCCCCTTTCACATAGCACTCAATACTCAATTTTATTTACACACCTGTGCGCAGGTGAGAAAACATTGATCACGTGCTCAAAATTTGAGCACGTGATCAATGTTTTGATTAATGTTTTTAATGTTTTCCATGTAAGTAAGTAAAACAAGAAGCAGACGTTGGACGTTGAACCACAGGCAGTTCAATTTGCCTAATGCCTATATACAGTACCGGGTGGCCCAAAACAGTAAGCCACTACAAAATTATCTAAAAATCGTATTAAATCGCATCAGAGCCTGCCAATTAGATTAAATTTATTCGCCAAATTAAAGTATAATTTATTCAGGCACTGTAATATTATCTGTCGCTATTAAATAGGCCTATACTGTGCGTGAACTACTTGTGACGTAATAACTGTCTGAATCGCAAAGTAGTGATATGCGTCACATACTGTAAATGATGTCAGCGCTTTCTCTGGCATATAGCTCGCCTTAGCGAGCTGTAAATTCCATTCCTAATTAACCATCTTTTAGAAAGAAATTTCTGTAAAATTCCCCATGTATTTCCATACTTTCTCTTTTTAGGTTTTTAATCGCGATTTTATTTTATCACATAGAGCAACTGACGACGTCACAAATTAGGTTCGCATAAAATATTGAACTCCAACTTATAATGTTCTTTTGCTCATTTTATAGTCAAAACTGACGAAAATCTAAGGTTTTTGGTACAATTTTAATGATTCTTCAATTTGGCATATTTTCTGGGGCTACCCTGTATGGCCGCCTATGTCATAATCTCATATTTACAACGCTGCACACATTAGAAATTATGAATTTGTACAAATCTCGCTTTGGCGTCCGGTTCATGTGATTCAGTGGATTTTTGTCAGATAATGCAACTGTTGGGATCGACATATCAGGTTAATCAAAACTTAAAAGGGCACTGTTGTGGGCTCACAAGGGGCACCCCGGGGTCCAGACTCCCAGCCCGTCACTATATATTAAGTACGAATTTAATGTCACTGAAAAATAACATAGTAGGGAACGCAACAAAGCGTCGCGGGGTCAAGAAACGATCACCCCACGGATCGAAGGCCTCGTAAATCACATGATTCTGACATGTTGATCGTCCGTAATGGACCGTAACTAAAATGGCAAATACTGGACAGTCTGGACTGCAACACTGGTCAAGGGCTGGTGGGGAAATTCCCCTAAGCACTTCGTATGGTATACGAAATCACTGCTGAAATTTCACATTCAAAGTCACTGTTCTGGTTTCTCCAATGGTCAGGTCCCCGTCGGCGTCTACACGAAACAAAACTCGTTTCTCTCGAAAATGTTCGTGTGAATAACGAAGTTACAGATGACAGTGGCGCCGGAACGAATTTGAATGTGAGGGGCGCCGGCCGGTCCTGCGCAGAGCCAGAAATTTTTGTCGTGCCCCTCCACTTTTTTTGGTTTTAAAGTACAATTAGTCGTTCTGGTGAGCACTTTCGTGTCAGTACAGTTTGGTCAGTTTATTGTTTGCTGTTCTTCTACTCACGGTGCCCCCGTGCCCAGCCATTTGTAAAAGTGTGGGCGCGTGCTCCCCCGTGCCCCATGGAGTCGGCGCCACTGACATCAGACACCTTAAGTTGTGAATATTCGACATAACTACCACCTTAATATGCACATTAAACTTTCGGTTTATTATTAGCATTTTACTTTAAGCGAACAATCATTTTCTCGTTCAATAATGAATTGTTCTGTATAGGCCTACTATTGCAGCATCTATTTTAATCGCCGTTTACAAGTTTCTGTCAGTATGTTTGAACTGGTGAACAAAAATACTGAAAGTTAAAACTTAAGTACGTGTGTATATCTTTGTTCGGCTAACGAAAGTTACAACTGTATGCAAAAAACAAACTGTAGTGCAGCATTAATTACGCATACAATTTCTACACGTTTTGAAAACTTTTGAATATTTCACTTAAAAGTAAACAAAACCTTTAGGTATCAATTTGAAATGAATACCGTGTTAGTGTGTGTTACAAATAACTAAAAGTATCTTAACGACTTAACTTTTGAACTATGATAAAATCTGTTAAACGATAAATGTTAATCTGCAGTCTTTTGCCCGTCAATGTTAAATGCATTTATTCACATGTGGTATGAAAACTACTCACAAATGCGCATCGTAGTGAACGCCACACAAAAGCATAAAAATTGACGGTTAATTACACACGATTTCATCCAAAGAACTAAACCTAAACTATGCATGCTATTCGGCGACTGAATGTCATCATTTTGCCATTAAATACGGTTAAAGCAGAGACGCAAGTGTTGTATTGGCAAAAAATAAACGTAACCAGCAACTAAGACTGTAAGACACAGAGTGTACATATAAAGTGACACGATTTTGGTTGAAAAATTTGGCGCAAAGAAAAAAACACACAACGCATAAGAGCACCAAACTTGACAATGACATTAAGTGACTTTTACTGAAACTTTCCACATTCAGTCGACAACAAATTTTCAACCTCTTACAACAATTGTGCTTACAATTACGACATTACTGCTGCTACATTCAATGCAATAATAATAAAACTAATGCTACTTCTTGCCTGAGTTACTGACCAGTTTATTGATCGAATTTCAATGACCACTAGGACAACTCTATGTCAGCAAGTGCGAAGACAAGATGCAACAGTTCAAGGATAATAATAATAAAATAATGATAATAAACAATTTATAAGGTGTGGTAACATTGCTAGTAACTACAAGGGCCTCAAATCCTAGAAAGTACAGAAATGCAAATGCAGGGGAGTTTGGGAAGCTTGCAATTCACAGGGAGTGGGTTTTCTTCAACATTTTTTGGGGAGAGGGCTTTAAACCCTGCTATTCCTCTGTCCTCAACATTGCCCCGTGATAAACATCTCGGCATTGTTCAGGTTTGCAACTTCGTAGAAATATAAATTCCCGGACTTTTTGCTTTCTGTCCGACATTTACATCTTGTCTGAATTCGTGACTCCTCCGGGTTTCCAGAAAAAAAGCCGCAATGCTGAATGTCAATGGGGAATCTTGGAATAGCATTAGATGAAACGTTGACTGAGGCTTGAAATAAAGCGGAAAAAGCAGCATTCACTGGAGAGTATTGTGTAATCTATTTGACTGCGAGTCGTCATAATGCACTGTTGTCAACGCCAGTTTTTGGCACTTTTTGGACATACAAGACAAAAACGGCAAAAACTCCCATCTGAATAAATTGCAGTATGGTTGGTTATAACAACAGCAGTAGCACTATTTGAAGTGTAAACAATGCAGGTTACCGGACAATTCATGGAAAAAAATTGCAATTTGCAGTTAGTCACATTGCGGAGACATTACGATTTCAAGTAAAACTTGAAGTCTGTAAAATGTCCAGTCATGTACATCACTTGCCAACACGGAGCACCCACCAATGCAAAGCAATCAAAAACAGAACAATTAAAGGCGATTCCTTCATCAGAACTAACTACCGTTTTATGACGTTCTGCGTTTTATCTCGTCGATGACTAATTGCTGTCTTTGATCTGATTCGAGCGAATTTCGCAGCGGAAGGAAATGGACCAACCCGGTCGTTAGTAGTTCCGTTGAATCGATCTTGTCAATGTGTGCCAACTGTCAGAAACATCCACATAAATACCATGCAAACAGCCATGATTCAGTGTCATAATGACAAGACGATATTTATAGTGTTATCATCTAGAGTTCACTCTAGGTCCTCTGAGCAAAAGTCTGCCAGCACCAGGTAGCTGCCAACTCGTAGGCCAAGCTGCAAACTTCACCTTTGAGCCCGCCTGTATAGTCTGCTATAGACCAAACATTTACCCATCGCCATCAACCATGAGGTTGGTACTCATTTAACGTCCATCAGATGGTGGAAAACTTGAGTTGACCTAGGCATGGCAGTAAGCATGTGTATGTGAACTGAATATAGCCCAAATTGGCTCGTCGCGTCTCGACACGACTCGACATGTTTGACGTGTCGAGCCCAAGCATTTTGGCTGTGTCGAGCTTGTCTAACAGCACGGCTCGACACACTCGACACGTCGAGCTCGATTTGCTTGACACGACAAGCTAGACTGGCTCGATACGTCGAGCACAACAGGTGCGACTCACAACTTAGTTTGTTGTGTAATTTGTATAAACTTATGATGTGTAAGTTACTCACTAATTTATTGGAGTATACATTTACTTAATTTATTTCATTCGATGGAACAAATAGGATTTGTTAATGTAAGAGCACAAATGACTAATATTGTACAGGCGACTATAGCTTGTTCGTCGTCTGCCATGTTGGAACAAGCACAGCTCGACACGTCAAACGGGTCGAGTTGCGTCGAGAGGTGACGAGCCAAGTGGAGTTTGGGCTTATAGAAAGATCAGAAAGCAATGAACCAAATAGGACGTAAAAGGGGCACCGAAGGACTTCTTCGTATGTGTCTGAGACTCTAATTATGGTGTAGATATCGACTCACTATCACTCTTGCACTATTTATACACTTACTGATTTAAATAAAATAAATTTGAAAACAGAGGGAAACCTGTCTTCGCACGTAGTCGACCATGAGTTCGAGCTGTGCGACATCGTTGCAGTTCATTTCGAATAGGTTCCGCCAGAGCACGCCAGCGAGCGCCATGTCGCTGCCAACAGCACCCTCGACAAGACAAAAAACATCACTGGGAATTATCAGCACTGTCAGATACATCACCATCATCATCATCGACAAACTCCTAGGAGGGTATAGCCATGTTAACAGCAGGTTACAGTGGTCTAGAGCAGGGGTGGGAAAACATTTTCTATGTATGGCCATATTTAAAACTTTTTTGTTATCGGGGGCCACATATATATTATGCCTACCTCATTTACAATGTATGAAAATTCAAGTTTCATGATAATATAATTATATATAACCATGTATTGTTGTTTTAATTCCTATTCACAGTGTATTACACATGCACATTACATCTTACAATACAAATTGAAACAGTCTCTAATTTGAATAATAATATTTTAGTACATGTATTCACAATTATTTTAATATTGACGTAGGATCGCAACATTGACGTGCCTACGGGCAGCAAAATATACTCCAGCGGGCTGCATGTTGCCCATGGGCCGTAGTTTGCCCACCTCTGGTCTAGAGGATCGAACCCATGCTGCAGACAGTTCCGCTTTTTTGCTTCACACAAATCACTGTGATACAGTTCTGGGCACATCTGGCACACTTAGTGCAGAGCCCGGGTCGACTCAGCCTTCCACTCTTTGTGGGATGGTAAATAAGTACCAGGCTTCTGGCTGAGTAATAATAAGCAAATTGCGATGGGGAATGCAGTAGCCTAATGGTGGACTCGAAGGTAAAGTTTTCATCTCGGTCTACAATCTGGCAGCCACCTAGCGCTAGCCCACATTCATGAAAGTGACCCAAGTGAACTCTCACATGTGGCTTTGTCATAGATGATAGATGTTAGCACTTTAAATATAGTTCTATCATCATTATTATTATTACTATTAAATATTAACAACTTCTCACTCGTTCGTGGTTATGCGCTAAAATCCTTTGTATGAAAACCGTCATCAGTCCACTTTGCCGCAATTTCATCAAAACTGGTTTACAAATATGAGTTAATGGGGTTTCACTGATTTTGGAACATGGTGTCAAAGTACCATAAAGGGATACGGACGGCAAAACAGACCTTAACCAATTACGAAGAATCTTCTTCTTAAACCGAACGACAACCTGTTTTCCTTTTTTTATAAATGCAAAGATCTACCTCGTCATAGGCGAGCAATGCTGGCTGGAAATGCTCAAAAAGTGCCTTTAGACCTTCTCTTCTTTGGGAGGAAAACTGCAACACAACAAGATTTCCCTAAAAAAAATCGAACAAATTAAAAATGTTCAGAACACAATATACTCTCACTTTCAGAGAATTTTTACTGGTGGGGCATTGACTGATTGACTGGGGTTTAACGACATGGTCAGCACAGTAAGGCCTACATCGTGCCTTAAAAATTTACAGTTCAGTTAGTAGGTTGATATCAGTGAGATACATGTAGTTGGAAATATTATGTTTTGGAGAATGCAATAATATGTGTGAAAGTTGACACTCGGGGAAGTTTTGTTTCCGATTATGTTCATATTTTGTGCAAGTACATAAAACGTGCTCGATCGTTAAAATGCATTTACAGTGTTCACATGTAGGGCTGGATCTTTGTTAAGAAGATAACTATGTGTCAAATGAGAGTGCCCAATCAGAAGTCTATTTAAAAGCGGTGTGTCTCTTCTAGAAAATGTATTAGTTTCAAAGAGCGCCACAACATTATTAGCCATGCCACCTTCGTACGAAGTCACGCCACTTTGACACTGAGCGCATTATGTGCTACTGCACAGCATAGCAACTCTGTGCACTGGTGCTCGGGAAAATGCCGGAACAGTTTATACGTCAAAATAATTCCTTTTCGACTCCAGGATGTGACAGACAGGTAGGTCAATCTTTACGGGGGATAGAGAAAGGTTCCGTTTCTGCTTAAAATCGCAAGTTGACTAAGTGCATATTTTATCAGAGAAGCAACACATTAACTAATAATGAGCCGATCTAGTACGAGAAGTGTCATTCTGGTGTAAGACTCAGTCCACTGTTAACTGAGCTAAGCCAGCAGTGATGTACCGCAAGTTTTTTTGACCGAATGTCGACATCAATCCACATGTTTTTGACGAGGTTCTGGTAGACGAGTTTTCCTTCGCGGCCGTCTTGTGCAAGACGCACCATCACAAACCTACATAGTCGTTCAACAGCGGATTCATTTGGTGATCCTCTTCTGACAGGTTGGCCATATTAAAACTGTCCAATTGTAGGAATAACTCATTGTAAGACTTTTATAGGACTTCCAGGTTTTTATAACTTTTTCAAAAGCTACTGCACGACAATATTGCATAGTGAAATGCAACTGTTAAGCATGACAAACATCAAAATAGTAAAAAAGTACTGAGTCTAGTCTCATTGAACTGTTGATGACACAGTTTATTTAAGAATTAGTGTTATCTATCTCTTTATTTATTAAAAATACCTGTAAACTATGGTAAACAAGTGCAGGAAAACTACTAATAAAAATGACAAAAATCACTGGAAAATATACACAACTGTAATTCAGTTTTAGTACCATATTTATATCACGGAAGACTTTAGTAAACAACAAAGAATAAAGCAAGTTAGATAACATACCACACATGCAGATAGAGTAATTTACACCAGGAGTTAAATGTGTCATCCAGATCAAGTTCTGTAATGCAGTCACAATGCCAGAACCAGTAAATCACAAATATCGGCATTATCATCATTATCGTCAATAATCATTTCTCCTGCACCCAATAAAGGACGAATGCATAAAATCACCCAAACTGTCCACAGTTAAAAAAATTAAACCCATAAAAATAAAAACTACTGGAAATAAAAAATATAGAAAATGAAGTGAAAAACTGAAATTTTGTCAATGAAATCAACATCTGCTCTTATCATGCTCAGTCCTGTAGATGGGTCACAGTGACAAAAATAAACTTAAATCTTCCTACCATCATCATGATATTTCACAGTCAGCAAACAGAGCAAATATGTCAAAAATATCAGTCAAATTCCAGTCAGTGAGTCAAGAGTGAATGGTGTTTGAGTGAGTGAGTGAGTAGAGTTTAACGCCCCACTCGACACACTATAGGTCATTTCGGAGGCGGAAGTGAATGGTGTTTAACGCCTGTTTAACGCCTCCTGCAAACACAGTTAGTCAGTTTGGATGCAGTATTGTACAGGATGACATGGTAACGGGGATAGCAGTAATACCACGGTAACCACGGTGATTACCGTTGGGATGGGGAAATTTCACGGTAATACCATGGTAACGGTAATGACATTACAATATTTTACCATGTCATCCTCTACAGTATTGTATTCATAGTCAACCAGTTTATTCATACAGTAAAAATAAACAGAATAAAAAACGCATAACTTGATAATAACCAAAAAATGCGCAAAACACAGAAAGGTAGCCCATTTCTGTCGTGTCTTATGACACTCAGCCATGAAATAAGGTGGGCTTGTGGTTATTTTCTACAGCTTCAGAGTCCACATGGGACAACAGGCATTCACACTTTACCTTTCATGAATAGTGAATAGTCAGGTATCTCAGCACAGCATAGATACAAACGAAGTGACGACATATGTAACACCTGGACAAAGGACACTTCACTAATGAAATCTGCAAGTAAGTAAGTAAATGTCACTGTGTAGTGTGTTATATAGCGTGGATCTGTGAAACTGGCACCACTATCGAGTTCATGTCTGGCAATAAGAAGCCTTTTCAATTTCCACCCAAAACATTCAGACTCAACAATTCGATCATGCAATTAGGCAGTGAGTTCCAAACTGTCAGAGCAGCGACGGAGAAAGCCCAGGTGCCAAGTGTGCTGCGACAATACCGTGGAATATCAGTTTGTTATCGCAAATTGCGTTATTTCAACAAAGGAGCCGTAGAATTGGAAATGCGGGGCCTCGCGTTGCAACCACTGGCCAACTGCATTGCCTAACTGCAGCAATACTCACAATGTCGGTGTTACATGTAGACAAAAGAAATCTTGCAATTAACAGTACGTCTACTTGTTGGATATTTACCACAGGCAACAGTTGCAGCTTATCTCCAACAACATTCATACTCACAAATGTTAATCTTGATACAAGATAGTGCTACAAAGAAATGCTGAAATCTCACTTTTAAAGATGACTTTTAATCCCTAACCATTTTGTTCACTCTGGTATTACTTACACTACAGTATTGTATTACTGTAATTAGCATTCACTAAATATTTCATATATTATTACTATAATAAGTACATGTGACAACAAATCTTTGACACAACAGATCAGTTTCCTAAGGCAGAATCATACAATCATACACAGTCACACGCATGTCAGAAATTTATGTTCCACAGGTCTTATCTGGTAATGCTACATATACAGCATTGTCATAACATTACAAGTGCATTATTTTCCAGTTTTAATTACTGTAAAATGTTAATGATGCAACACGATGATGTTGTTACGGTCAGTAAACTCTCTTGAGTTTAATCAGCAGAATGATGACATAAAAACTGCAATCTCGTATCCACTCCTATACTTTGAATATTAACAGTAA
>Ga0056115_1000603_pt1 | contig 16212 bp, 10 predicted proteins | sample WorMetOlspDAHAB1_FD_77007 | JGI IMG/M metagenome (GOLD analysis project Ga0056115, IMG submission 77007) | Marine gutless worms symbiont microbial communities from Max Planck institute for Marine Microbiology, Germany - Olavius sp. DAHAB.1 ...
ATACTATCCTTTAGATGAAACTTCATGGGAAAATTCCTTTTATTCCCATCTTTCATCGTCCTTTTACATATTTTAAATTAAGATTTTATCACGAACACTGATTTTAATCATAATGCAGCTTCAGATACAGTAACTTATAAAATCATAAATTACATCAAACAGAGAACATTTTAATTTCACTTGCACTATTCTAGTGCTTATTTTAAACTCAAATTTCGGTTACAATATGGCTCTATTGGCAGGTTTTAGTGTGATCTATATACGATGTAGGTATAGGGGTATACTTTTGTGGGCCACCCTGTATGCTATTCGTGACCAACCAAAAATTATTTCGGATTTTATCTGTGTAGGTATGACGATAGAGACATTGGACATGCCATCCCATACAGCTGAGTTGTCAATTTTCATGGATACACAAAAATAGTACGAGCCGCAATATCAACGATCAAATATGGATGGTATAATGTAGGCTATGTCTACAGAAGTACATGTAATATGGAATTCTTCAACCAGGATTTTGAAAATATAGAGGCAGGTTAATGAGATTATATGAAGTCGAATTTTAAAATGCGGAAACTTTTGCGGGAACTTGCTTCTTGCTGTCCCAAGTCAAGGATACAGACAGCTGTCGTGGTAGCGACGGCTCCAATTGTACCAACTGGAATGGATTTCGATGCATCCGCCAAGTCTCCGGACCTGTTTGATCCTGCCATTATACCTGCACTCATTTCAAACATCAGTGCTAAGATTATTAATAATAATATTAATAAACGAAATAAATATTTGCTATACGCTAATTATCACAAAAATACAGCAAAGTAACTCATTACAGCAGTCAGTGAAATGATTAGAAATTAAAAGCCATGATGAAAAACTGAGATTCATTGAAATCGCAGAGATTATGCCTTGGAGCTGTCCCCAAAACAGTGATTATTGGCATTATCGACATCGTAACAAATTGGAATCAGTGCAGTGGTGTTTCACTAAAAGGAACACTTACTATTGCTATTAACACTTGCTATTCCATCCTCTAGTAAATGTTTATCAGTAAAACATATTACAATTGAGACGAATGCACTCACACCTTTTCACGTGTTGTATAAGATTGCGTGAAGGTCTTTTCGGTGTTCCTTTTGAAGCGTTTGCAACTGTCACTGCAGTCACGCGGGAAATTATCTTAACCCCGACTCGAGGATTAACGATCGTGCTCATTCATTTCCTATCCATGTAATTTCCCTCTGGAAATACAGACTCCCAACAAATGCAGTTTCAGCTAATAATTTGCAGGCTGCCTCTTTAAACAATATTAAGGATATCGAATCCTCATTCGCACTTCTAGTATTGCTGTACTTCTATTCTCACGGTGTGATTCTGCTTTTACTTTGTGGCTGGTCGTGATTTTGTCCTGACCGGACCTTGCAGTTAACAGGTGCTGTTATTAATACTTGTGACTACTGTTACTGTGGATATGCAAAAAAAACCTACAATAAATAGTGAAATATAAAAACATGCATAATATCGTAACAATAAAATTACTGTACTGTCGACACATAATGAAACGACATCATTTCGCGTCGCATTTCGTACAAAACGAAAACCTGCGATATTTTTCTTTAGAAACAAGGAGATCCAATACCAAGTGGCATGTGTTGCATTTTAAATTTTAAAGTTTTGATGTCGTAATTTAAAGTAAATTATTTTTTTAAATCGTTTACTGGATAACACAGCTGTAGTGTTTGATCCTTTGGCGGTATGTTCAACACATAGCAATCTTTCGCATGTGTTCACGCAACTATACCAGCCATAATATCCAACACACCCACAGCAGTATAAGTAGTGAGTGATGATTGTATATAGGTTTACCTGTAACAGATGGGAAGAAGATGCCCATGAGAACGACAAATGAGGTGGTGATGTCTGCAATGATGTCAGCTCTGTCTCTGTCGCCCGCTTCCCGCGATCCGATGCGCATTCCTTTCTCAGAGTAATGTGACCACACATTTCCTGTTGCATAATTATAACCGGCCCATTTAATATATAGAATCTTTCAACGAACAGATACAGAAAAACAATTTGGGGAGAGGAGGTCTAACGACCGAGTCCTTGGGATCAGATTATCTTCAAAGATTCGTAATTTTATTCCCCCTGAAAATCAATGTTAGTTTCTTTTAAAGAGTGTCCAAATAGCCCAAGTTTACCCTACAAGTGGAATACTTGTTATTGTGTATGTAGCCACTCTCTCGGTCCGCCACTTAGACGAACAGTTTCGTATTGTTGACTTTGTGGCCGGCAACGCAGCGAGCAAAAAAGTGTTTTGCAAATGTATTCTGCAAACTGTATTTGTATAGCTACGTCTGGTTTCTTTGCCCTGTGTGGATTCAACTGCGGTCAGTCCACAGGATTTATGCCAATAGGGTTTATCCTCGCTAAATCATGCGAGTCCCACTCATCCTTGTTTCTCTCATTTGATTAATTAAAACAATTTTGCAAATGTTAATTTTCGACGAATCAACCACCTACTGAGTCAATCAGTTCCAACGATCAATCACCCTTCTTTAAAGAGTACGTCATCAACATCCCTGTTGAACTGAACCTTCTTGTATACTGATGTTACAGAAGGCTAAAGGCTAATGCCTTGGTCATAAAATATGATACATGTACTACTAACACAATCATAGCACTCGACCGATGTCGCTGTTTCATGTGAATTAAGACCTCCGATTCGCGTGCCACATACTGGCGCTATAGAAATTAATTGTGATTGACTGATTTTGCTATCATTTTATTATTGTATGTACTATTTGTGCTGTTTCTTCAATAGAGGCACCATGTGCTACAATGGCAGTGTTATTGACCATCTTCGTCCTTCTGCTTTAATAAAGTTGATTGATTGATTGACTGATTGGTTATAACGAACCTATGACGAGAGACGAAGATAGTGCAAAATTTGTAGCAAATTCGCACAAGAAGATAGCGTCCAAGTTGTGGCCGCAGAATATTGTGAACAACAATGGCGGTAAAGTTAACGGAACGTTTTGCGAATAAACCAAATAATCCATCAATTCGTGGTCAGTCAAATTCGCGGACTGGACTACTCGAGGACTAAACGATTCGCTGACTGGTCAATTTTCGGACTGGAAATTTTTTAAAATCACATTTAGGTCGATTATCTAATCCCTTATTTCTCTCACATTTTGAGTTTATGGCGAACTGACCAGTCCACGGAGCTGTTCGCCCGTGACAGTTGATCATTCCATGAACTGACTGACCGGCGCCAACTGGCTTGTCCGAAAATTGTCTGGTAACCCTAGTCTGGCGAACGTCGCCTATACACCACGTTGTACAGCAGATGTCGTCGTTACTTACTGAAGAACATGTCGCTGCCGAGTCCAGGTATCCCGGGGCGCAGCGACACGTTGTGATCGCGGAAGTAGCGGCAATCTGGATCGAGATCGCGGTCTTCCGCGTCTATCCGGCCACAGTACAGCGCGTAGATGGACCCATTGTCGAACTTGTTGCATTCTAACTCGCCAGTTTCATTGTTCTCGATCTTGTAGCGCGCCAGCAGACGGTCGCCGAGTAAACAGATTCTGCGTGACCAATCCACAACAGCATAGGTGATCGACCGACCGTAGTCAAACGGAATGTGCAAACTTGCGGTCGTCTAGCCAGTGACGTAGCCAGGAGGGAACCAGATGGGGCATCGCCCCTCCCCCCTGAGCTTAGTTAACACTTGAGTTAAGACTTTTGGACAGGGTATCATTTTGCATATTTTTGTAACTTTTGTTAATTTTGTACTACAAACTTATATGTATTCCTATTGGAAGTGAATACATAAAGTGAAAACAAGATGATAGTGTGAATCATCTGAAATGTTAAGTATTATCGAAAATTAATCATCTGAATCTTTACCCCCTCTAAAATGGCCTCCCCTACAATTTAAGTCTAGCTACAGTACTGGGTCTAACAAATAATGACGTGAACGACAGCATATGGGTCAAAGGCGCAGTTAATTAATAGAATTTTGAAGTGAAAATGCAAATGATTAGGCTGAAAAGCAAAAGCATATTTTGTATAGCGCCACAAGCCGCATACCGCATCAGCGGCGGTGCTGTTCGTGTCACAGACAGAGCTGGCGTAGAGCGTATAGGCCGTAGGCTAAGCCTGCGCCCACAGACTGACCTACGACCAACCAGCCATACGCAGCCCTGCTCTGCCGTTTAATGGTCTCCAGTCTCCACCTCGTAATCCATGTAATTACGTGGATTACTCCTCATTTACCGACCCCGGAGGGATAAAAGGCTGAGTTGGCCTGGTTGGTTGACCCATAGCGGACACCTTACCCATGAAGGGGTCACATGTCAACTATACATCAGGCGAAGATCAGGGAAAGTCCGCCAGCCAGAGACCGACGTCCTAATCAGTGAGCCACGCCGCCAACCTGCTGATGATTTTAATAATGTAGTGGAGCGCCTGGTCATCATCATGTATTTGCTCGAAAATGACATTTTAAAACAAGTAAAATGGGGACACTACCGAGCAGGACAGCAAGGCTAACTATATACCACTAACAGCTGCTCAAATAACATAATCACAGAACTAAACTAATTAGTTAAACTCCGCCTGATCGAAGAATCTAGTTGGAAATGAAATAGCTATGAAACGTGCATTCCAGTTTCCCTGGCGATCTGTGTAGTGGTGTGAGTTAGAGTCTTTTTTGGCTGAAAACAAGCTCCTTGACAGCGTCAATCGCTTTCAATCTCTTTAAACTCGTTACACGTTGTCTTTATCCAGCCCGACGTTAACGGAATTTCATTTATCAGTTTCTTGTCACCATAATCTTTTAGTACAAGTACACATTATGATCAAAATCTTCCTTACACAAAACCATTTTCAATGTTATATTAACTGTCTTAATCTGATATGGTCATTTTGCCTGTGTTATATTATATATGTTATATACTTATATTTCCATGGTTCTTAACCGACATCAAACTTATCAACGACATTCATTATGGCAATGCTTTCTGTAAGCAAACATAAGTAGCCGGCTTGTTTCGACGAAGTTGAGGCACCATGTTTAAGGGTACGGTTTTTTTACACATGTGTTCATGTGGTACCGTGGCCCGCGGTCCGGATGCGAGATGAAGATGCCAATGTAAACGCAGACGATAGACCCGATGACACAGAACAGCGCGACTGGCGAAAACTTGCTGACAAACTTTACGCCGACGAGAACACAGAGAAACATCAGCGCCAGAAGCGTCGTTCCGTACACGCGGTAGTTGTTGTAGGCGTTCGCCGGGACGTTGATTGCGCCGAACAGCGACATACTTGGCGCCATGTATTGCTGTCACAGCAGCAGCAGCAGCAGCATCGTTCACGACACCGACAACAGGGGCGCCGAAAACACAGGACCTGACATCGCAGGACTGGCTGGACAGTGCTAAACTGGAAAGTGACGGACAAGACATTTGTGGACTAGATGCTAGCTCCTAATATTTTCATCGTCTATCGATGTCAGGTGCTGCAATCTCAGGCGATCCCGACAACACAATAACTATTTCAACTAAACACAATATGCGTCAGCTCGAAAGCAGCACAATCCGGGATAAACGGTTGTATCATATAAGCAACCGAAAGGGAAGGGAGTTGAGAATTTGGAGGGGAGTGAAGCTCACGGAACTAAGAAGATAGAAGAAAGGTGACTGGATGTGAAGGGAGTGTAGAGTACAAGAGAGGAGAAGACGGTAACGGAAGGAAAGGAAAGGAAAAGGGTAAGTGAGTGAGTGAATAAATGTTCTGTACGTATAAAGAGAAGTTCACGCTAAAATAAAAATAATCTTAATTTTATTTATTTTTCAATTTCAAAATAACACGCCTCAATATTTAAATATTAAGCTGTCGAACTGACTGAGTGGTCTCTAAAATTGTACCCACGATTTAACGCTTTTTTGTTACTTTTTAAAATTCGAAAAACTGGACTCATTATGCTTTTTAGCTGCTGACAACGGTTTTTCGAACAATGAGCGATTACACTTACGAGAAGGATCTCGACGGCTCCGACGATGTACATGGAAGAGGCAGCTGACGTTCCGAGGTAGAATAGAACTCCCACCGCGCCGCCAAACTCCGGACCGAGCGCTCGTGAGATCATGAAGTAGGATCCGCCGCCAGACACGACACCGTTAGTCGCTATGGCACTCATTGATATTGCTGTCGTCATCGTCTAACAACCAACAAGCACCTGCTACTACTCTACTCTCTCAATGGGTGGCAGTGACGTCATTCTATCTATAACAGTAATGCCCCTTTTACACTTATGCGATTCAAGCCGCGGTACTCTGCGGTTGTAGAACCGCGGTTGAACCAGCATACGTGTGAAAGGGACATTACAGCTGCCATTTTAGAAGTACATGTATACTGTATTGCAGCATCTGAATGTCGTAAACTTAAGTAAACATGCGTGAAACTGTTAGAATTACACACCAGTCTAAATATGCGGTCTGCGAATCACCTTGGTACTATAGAATTTACTGTACAAGATATGCCTAGATGCGGTGTGTCGAACTCTGGATCTGTCCGAAGCCGGTTTTCCAAACCACTTTTCGATAGACAACGATCACGAGAAGAAACACAATTAAAAACAGCTAAACTAAGCGGTCACGAAATAAGGAAATAATTATAAAAGAAGGGGGAGTTAGGTCTATAAATTATAAAATCTTGATTGCCTGTCTAAAATCAGTGTATGAATTCTCCTTAAACGAGTCACAAATCGAATAAAAAGGGAAAATTGTAACGAAAATGTAATGTAACAATTGAAAGACGTAGTTGGATGTCCCGCGGCATATAGAAAGGTTATACATACGCAACAGCAGCATGTAAAGACGATAATGAAAGCTTGTAGCCACCCAGCGGCGCCGACCACCCAGACCATGCGAATGAACAGAATCACACCGAAGATGTTCTGAATGCACGGAAAATAGACTCCGAGCACAGTACCGAGTTTCTACAGCGACACAAAACGACAAACGCGTTGCGTGTCGAAGTATAGGCCGACACAACTAAAATGCCGATAATTGATAATTTTTAAACAGAAAACAGGAAGTCAGAAAATGCAAAGAAAACGAAAACACGGAGGCCAGCAGCAATTCTGTGCATCTTGTGTGAATGTGGATGTAGCCAGTATTAAAAATCCAAAAAAAATCAAAACGAACATGCAGTGATCGAGAAAATTTGTAATTCCAAACAAGTCCAGTAGACGTTTCATGTTGCCGCTCTGACCGAAAAAATGGCACAACTGCACATAACGATGTGACGCTTTCAGTGCATTTATTCGACGTGCATATTTAATGAGACGTCAAGTAAGTCAGCAGGAAAATAAGTAAGTAAGTAAATAGTAAGTTTGTATTGCGCATAAACATAATATCTTTAATGCGATCGATACGTTGTCCCTAATAGTATGCAGACAAGTATGTGTTTAACGGACTAAGTTCAAAGCCCGGATCACGCTGATAACCTGTCAAAAGAATTCCAGACCGCCAGGGCTGCGACGCTGAAAGCACGCTAGTCTGCGCTTGATAGTTTGCAGCATGGCATCATACGTCAAACGTCTGAATTCCGTTTTTAGTCTAACACATTGTAGTTAGGCAATTTTAGCACGTTACACTGAATATGTGCACCGTCCAGCACATATGCATTAGGTCTGAAATGACAATTTAATCCCATGTCGTAGGCTTATATTTCACTTTTTCTTTACATTAAAGATTAATTTTTTGCTATTTGCTCATGTCTGTAACTCGACAGTAAACGAGATTTCCAAGCGTTCACATCTTCCTCGCAAATTACATTTGTTTCTTGTTTTTTATTACAAAATAACACGTTAACCGGAAAAGGCAACAGAAGTTTTGTTGACAGTTTCGATACTAACACTTTTAGTTTCAATATTTCGATATTACACATTTGATGGATATAGAGGCCTCAGACTCAGCCTTCACCCTTTTACAACTTTGCTTTGCTTTTCCCATGCAGTTCGAGTATCTCCAGTCAATCCTTCAACTACCGCAATGTTTTCGTCTCACAGTGTACATTCGGACGTTGCTTAATGACGGCAATCAAGAGCGATTTTTATTTAATGCGAAAGTCGACAGCAGCAATCACGTATAAATTATGGCGAGCCGAAGGAGTGAAGTTGTCGTGCGTGATATTTAGTCGGACTGACAGAATGGGGCTCATGCGCAGAAGTAATTACGCGCTCGCTCCTCGGAGAAATCGACGACGTCGCTCAGCCGCCGCAGTCGCCGCTGACACGTAGAGGTTTTTTTTCGGATGGAACCTTGATGGATCGAACATGCCACGATATGGGTTATGGTAAACATCCCATCGGTTAACGTCACAGTAGTCGAAAACTATAGGCAGTTCTCATTAGCAGACGGACACCTTGGGCATTAGAGAGCGCGCGAAAAGGGAGAAAGCAAGTAACGTTCATCCAAAACGACAGATTTATTTTTTGACAACACTGTTCACATCATAAATGTACTTGTTGTGTTTACGTTTCGAATCTTGACGTATATAGGCTTAATCTGCGTCCTGTTCTTGTATCCCTTTTGTGTTTCAAATTACATATAATTATGTAATAAGCGCAGTTGTCACATACAATGTATATAAAAATATTACCTACGTATTAATTTATTGTCACCCATCAGTGCGGCCGCCCATACGTAGTGGCGATTTTACCCGAATCGTAACAACGTGGAGAGCGACGGGACAACCCGCATCGTCGCAGTACAGATGGACGGAGGATTCGACGTCGTCGTCTTGTTCACCGAAAAACCGGAAATGGTTCGTCGACGCTGCTGCTGCGTTCGGCAGCGGATGCTTGATCGCTAATACACGAGAGTTCGCGGTGAGACGGTCGGTCCGGTGAGTATAAATTTGCAGCGAACATTAGCAGGAGCCGTTCGCTTGCCGCCGCCGCCGCCGCCGTTGAGACCACGACCATATCAGGCGCAAGCACACACGACACCACCGAGTGGGAGCTCCAGAGTGCATAACTATATGCGACTGCGAGCTCGGGCAGCCTATTAACGCATATTGCGAGAAACCAACACGGTAGTCACTAGTCTAGCACTATGGGCATCAGTTCCCACTGCTTATAACAGACGGACACCTTGGTCGGGCGTCGCGTAAGTAAGTAAGTAAGTAACTTATTGCTCATAAGAAACAAACACGATGCAGATTAAGTAGCAACAAGAACATGATGACAAAGGAACATAGGAATCTATTAGTCGCCAATAAATATGCAAACATGTAAAGCACTGGGAGACACTAGAAATATGCGGCACACGAAAACATGAAAAGCAATATACATATTAAAAAAAACTCAACATGCAAATGCAAAGTGGATGTTAAATAAAGTACAACTTGAAAGGAGCACAAGAGAACACTGTGAGTGGAAGAAGAAAAATAGCGACTACTCACTCTACCTGAGTGTAACTTCAATGTACTGCCAGTGGGCGCAAAATGGCAAAATTTTCCTGAAGACTGTACAGCAAAAACACCCGCCAAAAACGCAAGCACTCAAACTTGTCTCCGTATCAAAATCCATTAAAATGTCTCGTTGTTTCGCTCCTGAACTGTTGTCGACTGTTGCCGACGGAGCTACCGGTCGCCGCTGCTTGTGTCGGGAAACGAACTAACGCGTCACGTCATGTCTGCACTGGCCCTGCGGTCTGAAGATTCATCTTTTTAGCTGTTCCTTTGCTGATCTTCTGTAGTGCCTGTGAAGTGGCTCGAGTCATTATCGACTCAAGTCGAGTCATTTAATAGTTTTTGTTACTTACTTATTAATGTACTTACTAGAATGTTTGCGATTGCTCAAGATGTCAATCAATCACCAACACGACTTGGGTAGCATGAGCACACATTTTAAATACACACCAACTGCATGCAGTGACCAAGTGAGTATGCCAAATGAAGATCAATTAACCGGCTTACAGAATAATCTCATGCATTAATCTCGTGTAGAGCATGGCGATATTACAGTACAGGTGCAATGTAATCTGCTGCAAGAAGTGAAAGAAAGAAACTGTTCGGAGATTAAATGAGAGTCGTAAAATTGAAATGAATGGTCTTCGGCGCAATGAGCAGCAATAATAAATGAGGATGCATGTATACAGACAGGGTGAAACGGAGTGAGTGAGTGAGTAGAGTTTAACGCCCCACTCAACACAATATAGGTCATTTCGGAGGCGGAAAGAAAGACAACGAGAGAAGCAATGAACTCCAACGGGTGTTAGTAAATAATACGCAAACGAATTTATACAGTGCATGAAATGAATAAATAAATGAATCAGAGGCACTAAAATGAGTCGCTAGGGAAAAGGAGAGCTAACCGGAAAGAAACGCGTTTTGATATGGCGCCAAACACTCAAAAGGATTTCAATAACACGTGTAATGCTGGTCACAGTAGTGGATTTTCAGCCCATGCACATGGTTGATGACAATGGCGAAAACATAACCAGCCACAGGCTATATTCGTATTAAAAATACATCGCGTGCAAGTGCGTTGCTAATACGACTGTGACTACAGCATTAACGCCATCATCGCCGCTGTCATTACCATCGTCATCACCGTCATTATCAGTATTCAATAACTGCGGTGGGCTCAGAGCGACCATTAGCGCACGCTGCGTGTTTAATTATCTGACTCCATAAGGACAGCATTACAGAAGTATCAGACTTCAATGTGCATCTTCTTCGTGTGTGAATCACAGATTCACGCACGCGATGCAAACAGTACGCAGATTTCCAGCACATGTAACATTTAAGTCCAACTGTAAAAGAATACAGTGAATACAGTGCGACAAAAAATAATTGTCAAACTTAGTACACGTTTTTGGAGTCACACTGTAGGCGTACTGACGGCGGAATGTTGTCACTTATTCCAAATTGTATATATGTGCATATAAATTTGTACACCAGGCTGCAGGCTGGTTTGTGTTAATGCAGCTTATATGTCGGAAGAGCTTGCCTTTGAGTACAATAATGTGTATTGTGTGTATAGCTATGGACCAAGTGTCTTAAATAATTTCCGGTTTGATTAGATTTGCAGACATGCATACTTTTTTATTGACTTTACGTATAGTCCACGCACTAAGACACCAAATAAGCACGTATGAACGATTTGCTATTGCCAGGCCGACAGCATGGAACATTCTTCCGGAAGGAGAAGTTTATTTTGCAATAAAACCGTAACAATAAAATGTACAGAATCGCGGCGGAATCCAAACGTGGCAGAAGCGGTTTTCAGCTTGTTGAAAGCGTTTCTGTTCGCACGCTACTAGCACATCGAGCACATTAGCGAGTTCATACCGATTTGATGCGCTATACAAATTGACCAACGTTTCTATCACACGTGCGTATGTGAGGCTATAAGCAAGCTAATGCCGCTTTGCTGAAATATATAATTTAAGCTATTTCGCATGAGAATGCTGCACACAATATAAAGACAAAGACAATTGAACAGGCAGAAAAAAGACAGTATAATAAAACAATAAACTAAATTATACCAGAAACATCTGGCGATTGTTGTCTGTCAATCTGTTAACAAACTTAATCGTATTACTTCTATCAGTTCTCCAAGACTTGGTAACCAACAATAGGCCTATGACAAATTCTCTGAATACAGTCACTACTACTAACACAAACGTTCTGAAAATTCCTCGACTAACGCAATTGTCTAAAGACTAAAATGACATGGCACATGTTTATAGGAAACGTAAACAATACGACTTTATTAAATGTGCACTGATACAAGTTTGCTGTTTGGCGACAACAAGAAATGCCGAGTCTTCAAGCACAGGCAGCACGATCGAGTTTGTTAACATATTCATAGATAATAACCAATTTTCTAGCTTTTTGTGTGGTAGTTCTTATTCGTTTTTAATTGTACTGTCCTTCTGATTTGCGTGCTTCGCCGAAAAGCAGTAACGACGACTTACAGCTTTCTGGGCGGTTTTCTTCACGATTTTTCTCGGCGGTCGGTTCTTGCGCAGGCAGCCGGTGCGCGACGTCGACGGAGCAACCGGCTCGTCGTCGGCTTGGTCGATGGCGATGTTCGGCAGCACTCCGCCGTCGTAGTTCGCCAGACGGTGAATCACTCGCGCCACGAACGGCCGATCGTCAACCTCGTCCTCATACACACACGTCATACAACGCTGCAACAACACCTTCGGCGACAGATCATTCGCAGTAGCCGGTCCGCGTGCGTGGAACGACCTTCCTGTTACCCTGCGCAACACCGATCTGACAATGGACACTTTCTGCAAACATCTCAAAACTGTTTTGTTTACTGATTCATGAGGCCGCGGCGCATTCGTGACATTTTGATATTATCGCGCCGTTTATAAATGTTCTTACTTACTTACATACTTACTTACTTACGTATGTCTCACATGTGTGTCATAAACTTTTTGTGGCATTATTCTTTTACTTTTCTTTTATTTATTTTTATTTATTGTATCAAATTACATGCGTACTGTCGATTCAAAATGTACTTACAGTTTATATTTGCACGGTTTTTATATGTGTATGTATTTTCCAAGTGTTCACGTGCCAGATATTTAAAAAAATCTCACAATGTTTATGTTTGTACATTTTTATTCGTGACTGGACCTATTAGAGTCCTGTGTTACATTTTTGTCAAGTTCTCGTTGCTATTTCAAATGCCAAATGTTACGTATGCTCCTTGTGAGCAATGAATTATTAACTCAGGCCTACTTTATCCAGTGTACGATTTACTATAATATGTAATACTAATACGGCGTCGATCTCCGATACAGGGGCACACGTGCGTGAGCCCAGGGTCATACTCATGGCAACGCCGTGGGTGAGAACCGAGCCCGGCACCCGTTGATTTCGAGTCCAGTGCTTTACCATTATGCCTTCGAGCCACTCTTGCATAAATTACGGGAAGAAAGTTATTGAGCGACGCCGATACCTTGTGTCATCAGACGCTAGCGTGGAAGTAATATCGCCGACCAACGTTACTAATCAAACAGCCACTTCAGTCGGCGCATCAATCATCCGCCAAGACGAACAGCACTGTCGCTATCAGGCTGGTGCAACCAGTGTTCGAGAAAGCATGATTTTACGTTTTTCAAATGAAAAAAACGTGATGCTTTTCTTTTTAAAAATTACATTCCAAAAAGTCGTATTGTTTGTAGAACTCTACAGCTCTCAATATAAAAAATAAGGTCATAACTTGCTGAGTCATCAGAACATCTGCCATTTGCAAAATTTCGTGTTTTACCAGCTATCACGTTTATATGAAACCAGGAATAAATTATTGTATTAAGTGTTTATTCAAGGAAGTTCACATCGAAATTAAAAAAAAATTAATTTTATTTATTATACTGCCTTAATATTTTAATGAAGACTGAACTGACCGACCGAGTGGTCTCTAAAACTGCGCTATATTTATTCCGTTTTTACATTTTTAAATGTCAAAAACGTGAATTTGTTATGTTTTTAGATGTTGCGCCCGTTTTCTGGAACAGCGAATGCAGCAGCAATGTCGGACTCAGCGACAAAACTGATGGTGACACACGATGGCCACCGGAATTTCCAGTATAAAAACAGTATTCCGAGTAAAAACTCGATTCGCAGTAAATGGGAATAATTTTCAGCCGGAAACCATTTATATATCGGTTTCTGGAAAGTTTGCGTCTTTACCGAGAATCGAGTTTTTACTCGGCAGCCGCTATGCAACGATCATGCTCGGATCGGACGTCAGTCTCATTCATGCCGACATCTGACACGACTCGTTTTCGTTTGCTATGCTCGCCGCAATATTTGCCGCTGCAGTGCGATATGTTGTCAGCCAGATTAGCTTAAGCCGATCACCGACCGCGCTGTGCTACAGTCGTAATCTAATAAAAGCTTTTTCCCTGTTTCTGAGACAGGTAACCTATTTGCTTCCAATTCAGTTGTCATTTGTCTGCGCAATGTTTTGCAAACGCGTGCAAAATCTAAACAGTATAAAGCTTAGGCCTATAAGTTCTTACATGCTGCACGCTAAATATATACGCAAGATGACAACTGGCGATGAAAATAAAAGCAAACTGAGTTCTCGTTGTTATTAATATATCATATTACTTATGTAAATTATTCATGTATTCATTTTTGAACGCATGCACAGAAACACATATATTACATACAGGCACCTAGAGGTTATACGAATTGGCTAAGCGCAGTGTCGTCAGCAAATGAGATCCTAAAAGTTTTCGGACGGCGCACGTCTGCAATTACATACCTATAAAGTCGACTGGGATAATTTATTGTGGATCCATTATAAAACGTTGAAGAGGTATTCACAAAATGCCCGGTCATTTTCCCGAATTTTTTTGAAACGTCGGCATTTGAACGCATATTGTGGCGACAGCTAACGATGAATGTCAGAACTTGAAAGCGTTGAAAAACCCATTCCGTCCCCCCCCCCAAAAATAAAACGCTGCCAACCGCATCAAAATCGACCGACACATCGACCAACAGCGCTCTTTCCGTGCGAAGTGTGACATAAAAACGCGTGACTAACCGATATACCGGCTTTCCAACAATTGCAAAACTTAACAAAGTACAGAGTATACAGTGTTAATTTTGTGAGATGCAAAACGAAAATGATCATACAGTCAGACTGATTAACGGTTTCTTAACAGCACATCGGTGCGTAAAAGGCAATTTCTCTCAGTAAGTAACTAAATAAAATATCAGTCATAGTGTCAAAAATAACAAAAGTCACTGCGGGGCACTACAGGTGATTGCGAATTCAGAGAATAAAATTTAAAAATACGAAATAAAAAAATGAAGTAGATAAATTCAAAACAAATAATGTCAATGAGAAACAAACACTACAGTTGGTGACAAACATGACTGTTCTGTATGCATAAGAATATTTTGAATGACATTGTATTTCGCGATTCGCGTGACTTGTGTACGACAGTTGATATGTTGTTTTAGATCTATAAATGCAAGCAGTTCGTAGAAAAGTAGGAAACATACTTATCCGCGAAGCTGAATCAATGCAAACGACAGGCCATATTGCTCATTATGCACTATTTCAGCTTCGGGCTCTGATAACTGAGGAGACAGCGGAATGATAGGCCTAGAGTTGCGTCGTGGACGATACATTGACATGATCCTGCAAGACATCCATTCAGATTACGGAGAAAAGCATAGAACAGGTCTTTCGTGGCAAAATAAACTCTTTCTTTTTCGGTAGGTACCGCTGTTACTGCAACCTAGACGTTAATTCAACTACTATGCCTACCATATTCATATTACTACAAGTCTACTACTTCTACTACTATAGGCTGATATCTAGGCTACCTACGGGTTGAACATCTATTGACAATCTGTATAAGCCTGAGATAACCAAACAAAATCCGAGTTTAGTAAACAGTGACAGAAAACTCCGTTAGTTGGACAAATCGCTCCGTATCACGAACAAAGAAACAATGTAGAGCGCAAATTTGCTGCGTACAAAGTATTGCATGCACAAAATTGGAACTCTGCATCCATCCAATTAGGTTGTCCTACAAAATTGTGTAATAAACTATAATAATAAACTTACTGTATTAAACTTGTCATAACGCTGACATTGCAAAGTTAAACCGAAAGTGGTAACCACGTCTGCAGAGTGTGTTTTTGCACACTGAGAGACAAATACACGAAGATACATGCAAATTAGACCTCACACCTCGTAGAGCGCCATCTGCTGTTCGCCGCCGTCAACCATTAGCTGCTCGCCCTCTGCGGCGGTGTCTCCTACAATACACGTCACACCGAACTGCACAACTTGCTCTAACATCATAGGCGCAACCAGAGGATATTGCAGGGGTAAAGTTTAAACCCGCTCCATCTCATGTTCATTTTTAAAGTGTGTGTATGTGCAGAAATATAGATACTGGCATCAATTAAAACGCTATTTAACACCAACATGAATAGTTAGCGTTCATCTGATACTAATTTTAATGCATGTATTTTCAGATCTGCTGCATCTTCTGCAGGACAAAGTACTCCGGATACCCCGATTTAACCCCTCCTGTTCCGAAAAACTGCAGTATAAAATGAGTATAAAATGATCACAAGAATGTTATAAGTTTGTATTAAATATTCTATGTGTGTCTTAATTTGTGACGTCATCAGTTGCTG
>Ga0056115_1000604_pt1 | contig 16188 bp, 11 predicted proteins | sample WorMetOlspDAHAB1_FD_77007 | JGI IMG/M metagenome (GOLD analysis project Ga0056115, IMG submission 77007) | Marine gutless worms symbiont microbial communities from Max Planck institute for Marine Microbiology, Germany - Olavius sp. DAHAB.1 ...
CTACAGTTTATACACATGTTAACGGCGACAGACCTTCGCACATCGAAAACAGCAAAAATAAAAAAAGTTATTTTACTATACTGCTGCACATTGACGTACGACGATGTGCAGTGATATAGTAATGTAACTTTTTTTATTTTTGCTGTTTTCGATGTGCGAAGGTCTCTCGCCCTTAACATGTGTATAAACTGTAGTTTTTTTACATTGATATTTGTTAATGGTTATTAAATTGGTCGTTGCTGGCGTATAGAGTAAAGAGAGCAAATCGAAAAAAGATCTCTGTGTCGACGAGTTGGTGAACACAGAAGAAAAATTCGTCGCCGCTCTGCAGATGATTAAGGACGTACGTCAGTTTGATTTCTGTTCTTCGCAAAAATTAGGATTTGCATATTTTCAGCCAGCTGACGAAATTCCGTCAGTGAAGGTGGCATTCGTATTAAGTTAATTTTATACGAAAATCATTGTCACCATCACTACAGCAGCATGTTGGTTTGTCATTCGCAGTTTGCGCAACGATTTTTTATACACTTTGTTTTTTTCTTCTGTTTCCACTTTTTGCGAAAGATGCATTGCGGTCCATTTTAACGTATCATTGGCTAACCTCTGCGGCGTTTAAAAAGCCGCTGTTATTCGTACTTTATGGTACATCGGGTCCGGAAAAATATCGAAATCCACCTCAGAAAAAAACGAAATCCACCTCAAAGTTAAACTCAAAATCCGTGGCTCAGATATGAAGCATGAATGTTTGAAATGGATGTTTCCTTCAGTTTCAGCTCGGATTTCCGCAATTCTGTGATGAATTTCAATATCTAGCATGGATTTCGTATCGGCAATGGATTTTGACTTCAATTTCAACGTGAAAATAGATAGCCCGTGGATTTCATGTATACAGTGGATTTCGTGGATTTCGATAGTTAGCCGGACAGTAGCTTGATTCTTTGACACATTCTTCTGGATTGCAAGTGAAAGTTTTACGTCCAAAAAGTCAGACCTTGCACCTATTCACTGTCTCAAAAATTGTCACTATACTTTAATCGTGGATAACTTTGACAAACTTTAACCAATTTTAACAACTTTTGGCACAGCATATATGCTGAAACTACTGGCTTCTAAACGCATGTAAAATCTTCGATCTCACCTTAGCTGTGTTGCTACATTATCTGAGAAAACATTAACCACAAATATAAACGATTCTGCATGTCTTCCTCTGATATCTGTGAGTGGCTCTGAAAATAGCTGGTTAGAATCACGACGGAAATCAGCAGCACTCTATAGCAAATGTTATAGCAAATGACGTAATGGCGACTCGTCATTTACGTCACTGTGAGATATTGCAAGGTAAATTAATTTTACATGAGGTTCAGTAAGAAAATAAAATTAAGATTCGTAGCAAAAAACCTATTAATGCTATGTGCAAAAAATTATCGAAATCGGTTCAAGTTTATTAAAGTTATTCACTATTAAATAAGTGACATTTTTCCGAGACACGCTTTACTTGACAAAACGGTCCTGCTTTCGATTGTGATCTTGAGCGCTTGAACGTAATTAATTACGCGTTTTTAATAGAATGCCGACCGGTTGACGTTGTAGAAATTCATGGCGTCGCTCAAGACCGCCATGTCGCCGAACGATTTCAACGTTGTTTTCAAATACATCGAGGTTGCAGTCACAGGCTGTTATTTTTTTATATTCTAGCACATATAGTGATGAAACAGCTGTTTGTCGCATATTGTTATTCATAATTCACGGTAAGTAAGTAAATAAAAGATCGATTATAGTGTCTGAAGAGAAGTAGTAGCGATTCTTGATAATGATATAAATAATAAAACGACAATTTATAAGGCGAAGTGACATGGCTAGAGTCACTATAAGTGGCTTCCTTTTTTGGACCGCCCTGTAAATCAGACACTGGAGCTAAGAACACAGCACAACAAGATGTAAAAGTAAAAGTAGGCTATAGCATTGCACGAAATAATACATAATAGGAATAACAATAATCTAAAAGCTGCTATTTGCGTTGTTTTGCAGCAACTTCACAATGTTCACAGCCACTTCCACCAGCAGCTGTGCACAGCGATCAGAAAGGATCGAGGTCTGACGGTCGGAGAGTGTTTTCTCACGTGCAAGGAAAAGTTCCTCGTTCACGGAGACTACTGCTCCAATCTTCTCGAAGCTCAGGGACTCATCGACAAACTCTGTTCTAACAATCCCGCCTTCAACAGCCGTCTCGCGGCAAGTTGTCGAACACGTTCTCCATGCATATAATGTATTGGAATTTGGTGAACTGGTTTGCTATAACGAGGATATATACCTTCTTTAGCCATCCAGCTTGATATCACACTGCTATGTCGTATATCCATGTTTGATTATTGTATCTGCGTGGTGTTGAGTAAAACTTCATTTCACTTCATATCTCTACTCCGTTCTAATGTTAAATTCGTGTATAAATTTTATTTTTCTTATTGTATTCAGTTCACTGTTATTTTCATTTTACCTGTTTTCGAAGTTTAGTAAATTCTCATATGTAGCGATTACCGGTACGTCCTTATTGTACTAGGCACTTTACGAAAATTGATGGCGATTATATTTTATAGTCTTATGAGGTGCGATAATGTCATTGAATTGGTCACAACACCGTGCCGCCATCTTGGAGGTATGCTTAAGAAGTGAGTGAAAACGTGGAAATCTGAAACATCCTGTGCCAAAGTTATTTGCAGACCGTCTGTTTTCGACCGGTGTTTAATTACACGTACACGACAGTTAGCAAGGGTACTTAGGCGTACATTGCTGCAAATATCAGTGATGTTCATTTTGTTGTAAAAACTGTATTTTTGCTTAAAAATAGCAATGTCAAATGGTCGACAGCGACGCCAAGTTCAAATTGCGCGATCTTCTAGCTGTACCAATGCAACGAATACTTAAGTATCATCTCTTCTTGAAGGTTTGCTCTCTGTACAATAGTGTGTAGATACATTAAAGTGTACGACATGTGGTAGTAAATACAAGGTGGCCCCAAAAAAGTGAACCACTGTCAAGAATTGTTATTAAATATAATTAAAAACCGTTAGTGTTGCTAGAACTTTGGTCCGTTTTGAGTATAATGAGCACAAGAATACTATGAGTTTGTATTCTATGTCTAAATATTCTGTCTGACCTAATTTGTGACGTCATTAGTTGCTGTGTTTGACGCTAAGATACGGGTAAAATCATCATATATGATAAAATCAGGATTGAAAACCAGAAAAAGGAGAAAATATAAAAATCATTTTTACATTAATCTCTATCTAAAAGACAGTTTAGGAATGGAATTTACAGCTTTCGAAGGCGAGCTGATACCAGAGGGAGCGCTCACATCACTCACCGTATGTGACGCATATCGCTATATGACGGGCCGGGCATAGTTATTGACGTTACAAAGTAGGTTACGCACAGAATATTTAATACCAGCATATAATATTATAGAGCTTGATTGATACATCGATTTGACAAAGAAATGTAATCTCATTGACAGTCTTTAATATGATCAATACGAGTTTTTGCTAATTTGGCAGTGGCTTACTTTTATGGGCCACCCCATATAGTCACACTTGTTGTTTATTTCTGATATTACGTAACAGTGATACCTTCTTTAGAACAGTGATGGGCATGTGTGCAAAATTTTCTACCGACCCCACCCAAAGTTGTCCGCGGGCTGGGTCGACCCGCGGTTTGGGTTGGATTGGGTCAGTTATTTGCTGGGTTGCGTTGGGTTTCGTCGATTATAACAGACCCATGGACAACTATGACCCGGCCTGACCCACCTTGTAATAGACAGAGCTTATATTCGGCAGGAACATAAAAACATGTTCGCTACATTACGGTATTGTTGTGCAGACCCGAATATTGGAGTCATCTAAGCAGAGTTGGTTTCAATTAATTTGTTTGGCGAAAAACGTCAAATTAGGCTAATCTACTTATACAATGCTTCAAAACGTGATCAATACAAAGAGTTGTACGTCCAGCTGTGTTGGCATTCAAGATATCAGGAACTTTCTTGGACTTCGTAATGTTGTAATGCTGTGTGAAGAGAAGCATTCTAAATTTTTGTAGAAAGATTTCGTTCTCTGCCACAAAGTTTGAATTTATTGACAGTTTCAGCTGTCGCTTTAATTGTTGTATTTGTAATTTGTTTTTCGCTTTCTTTACTTACTGGCGAAATAAAGAGATTACTGGACTATTCGTACCATTGCCTATTCGTACCATTGCCTATTCGTACCATAGACCATTCGTACCATGGACTGTTCGTACCATAGACTATTCGTACCATGGACCATTTGGAACACTAATGTAGTTTGGTTTTCTTCGTATTTTGTGTGTGTGAAAATTCGTTCGCACAGCGGTTTGCTGAACGTCGCAGGCTGCTTTATTTAACACTTGTTAAATTGCAAACAGGCCGTATAACTACTCTTTAGCTATATAACGTCAGCTATAGTGAGAAACGAAGACAAGTTATTCAGAAGTTTAAGATTTGTCAATAGTCTCTGCTGTGCAGCCGGCGAATAGCGGAAAAAATGTAACCATCGATTAATCTAAAGCACAGTAAATACGTAAATACATTTATTATATTATCATTATTATATTATTATCGATAATATAATAAACTATTAATGTAAGTTCAGTACAATTACTTGGCGGCCGATTAATTTAAAGTATACTAATACGAAAATACATACACGTAATGCAATAAACTATTTAACTAAATTATGTGTAATCACGCTGCAAAACTGACGGACGCAAAAACACAAATGAAGCAAAAACGTCACATCACGTTATTTATATAAGGAGGAAGGTTTGTCACTACAGTCACTCTGCTGCCGGCGAATACACCCGGGAAGCGTCACGAAGGAACTTCTTCGGTGAAGTGTGTCTGCTGTCGTAGAGCTTCATGCACAGCTGATGTAGACGGCCGTGGATGGCGACGTAGCGGCGACGCTGTTGCTTCCGCAGACGCCGTTCCGACGGCAGCGCCACCGGCTCGGTCACAAACTGGGCTTCGTTCGCCAGCACCGGCTCCAACTGGTAACACGTCCAGCTGGCCGCGTTGCGCCTTCGTATTCAGGCGATGGTGCCAGCCCTCGGCGTCATTATTGGTGCGCACCGTCTCGCGGTAGACGCACCATGACGTCGGAGGTCAGGCGGCGTTCAGCATCCAGGTCTGACCGAAGTACGTGACCCGCTGCTTGATACGCTCCTCACTTTCAACCAGGTTGAAATGGTGACCAGTCTACGAATCCTTGGCGTCATTGTGAATGACAGGATGACGGCCGCCGACCACGTGACCATGCTACTGTCGTTGTGCTCCAGTCTGCTGTACGCGATGAGTCCTGCGCGCGCACGGCATTCCGGCGACATCGTTGCACGACATATTTCGCGCCATTGTCGTTTCCCGGATCCAGTATGCGGCGCCAGCATGGTCGGGAATGTGCTCATCAGCTGATCGTGGCCGTCTTGACTCGATCCTGCGTCGTAGCAAACGCCTCGGCTACTGTAACAACGACCTGCCGTCTATCGTTGAGCTGTTTAACTCTGCTGACGATGATTTCTTCAACCACATCACGATCAACTCAAGTCACGTACTACAGCATCTGCCTGACAAACTCAATTTACCTTACCAACTCCGAACCCGCTCACTCAACAAAACTCTTATCAATAAATCGAAACTGCTCAATAGTTCAGATTTCATTGTACGTATGCTGTACAAATACTCGTATTAAGTACGTATTCGGAGCTACACCGTGAGCCTAATTTGATAACCGTAGTATGTACTAGCAGATTATAGACTTACATATATGTAGGTCTATAATCTGATAGCTATGTTACCCGGACTGAACGGTACATGTGTAAATAGTTGCTCTCATTTTACCTAGCTACTGTGTGTTATTTCACTGTATTGTATGGCTGCGTTTATCATCCATTAATAAACGGATATGATGATGATGATGATGAGATGATGCTGAGAGAGCATTTCGAATGCCGCCACGATGTCAGCTGGCGGAAGAAACGGCAAAGCCACCAGCATCCTGCATCAACAACACGCTAGGCTATATGCAATGCTATAAGCACGTGCAACAAAAAGTATACTGGAGCGCCGTGGAGTAGGCACAACTTAACAAACCACAAAGCAGAACTCAATGCAACAGCTAAGTGTGAAAAAAACTAAGGACCATATCTTACGGGCACTTCCGAACCAGCAAATATAATTCTCTGATATCGCGTGGTATGGGTCGTGGATTCCTTACTTCTTCCATTGCGTACAAGGCCGTGCAATCTACCGGATGAACCTGTGGGTTCTGTTGTGCTCATTGTATGCATGCTGCAATCCGAGGAGCTGAACGTGGCGCCAGACGGCCTGGGTCAGATGAAATACGCAACCCTTCACCGACGCGTCCTTGAACTTATTGCGAACGGCAGTCCATAGCGCGGCCTCGAAGTCGATCAAAAAGCTGTCGAAGGCTAGTTTACGTGACAGATGACGGACAAGTGGCCGGAAAATCAGCGATTTATGTATACTGCTCACTGATAATGAACCAGGTCCTTTCATTATTCAAGATACTTCTGCCAGTCGTACTGATGCCTTTCGCCAGGGCCCAGAGGTGCAATCAGTGCATATAAACCGAATACCTCGTGCGTCTAGCACGTCTTCACAAAATCCGACACAATCGATATGAGTGGAGCGACCGCAGTCACCGCACTGTATAGCTCTGCGATCACATTCTGACGAGCAAACCACGCAGTGGAAACGAATTCGTCTACGAGTACATGCCGTGATACGACAACAGTTAGACGACAGTGACTGCTGTCCTCTCCTTATATAACTCTCTTGGTTAATTACGCTGTCACTGAGGATGCGAATAGGGCCATGGGCCTGTTTGGCCTTGTTCTGTGCCTGCTATCCCTTCATGGTGGCTTTGCTCAAGAACGCGGCAGGTATGATCTGCTCAGGTGACTTGCGTGCGTTGAGCAGAGTTGAATCGGGTTGCCGACTGATCTGATTCAACTCTACTCGACGCAACTGGATAGATGCGTTGGGATAGCGGAGTAGAGAACAAAGCCGTGGCTTACGTCTGTACTCGCTAAAAAATCTTTTCATTTCGCTTACAACTCAACTCAACTGCAGTAACAACATTTGAACTTCATTTCGACGAAGAAGTTGACAATGACAACAAAATTACAAAAGTGGTACGAAAGGTCTATGGTACGAACAGTCCATGGTACGAATAGTCTATGGTACGAATAGTCAATGGTACGAAAGGTCTATGGGACGAATGCTCCATGGTACGAATGGTCTACACGTGGTACGAATAGTCCGTGGTACGAATAGTCAATGGTACGAAAAGTCCAGATACCAATAAAGATATGTATTCAAAGTGGTTACGTAGACTAACCCAAAACTAGCTTAACGACAACTCTACCATTGCTTTGCCATTTAGACATTTTCGTAACGCGACTAACATAGCAGCCAGCATACTGTATGATGAGGTTAATAGACCAATTTCCTAATAATATTTATACATATATGCATATAGATGTTAAATATATCCTATTATCTATTGCATGATAACTGTTCTGTGTGTATTCTACGTCGTAAAAATGTAGAAAACTGGTTTGTTTATGGTAAAGTATAGAATATACCAAAACCAACCAGTTCTTCGACATCTTTTACGATCTGAACTACATATACACTGTATCTCAAAACGCCCCCTTTTTATATTTGGCATAACTCGGCGAAAAATGAACCGATTTTAATAATTGTTGGTACACAGAATCACGAGAAAATTTGTGTAGAATATATAACATGTAATAAATATAAGGACATATTTAACATCTATGATTTGCATGCATGAATAAATAAGAAATCGGTCATTGATGAGTACTTTGTGTTAAGGAGCTGATCAAACAAACGACGGGTGAGGGTACAGAAAAAAGAAGTCTGCAGCATGCTTTGAAAGAAATTGAAGTAAGTAGTGCACATCTATTCTTGCTAATTGAGGAGCGAGTAACTCTCTGTACATGAGATGCAGTGTAGTCATTGAACTGAGCATAAACCCACGCCGCCATGTTGAAGGTATAAGACCGATTTAGTTAAAACGCGGAAATCTGAAAAATAAATTATGCGAAAGTTATTAGCAGATAGCGACAGCAATTTACGTAGCTACTCTGTTGCAACAGAGTATGCCTCCAACATGGCGGCTGTAACTATTCTAGACAGAATAATTTCATCGTCTCCCGATGTTCTGACGCTGCAGTTGCATACAGCTGTTATCAAAATGTCCGTTTCACGATGGCCGAAACGGTATGGGCCGCCTATTTCGACAGTTTTTATCTTATTTGGGCGTGTTTGTGTATATTTATCAATCGTACAGGTATTGCATACAAATGTATACACAATGAAATAAAGCTAAATGAACACAGTAAGAGTATAATATCACCGGAACAAGTAGCACAGAAGTACAACATACTAGTTAGTCGCAAAAATTCAATAAAAAGTAAATTACTGAAAAAATACCAAAACTGTTAAAATAACAATAGAAAACAGAAATGTCAGTCGTCAAGTCGTCACTCGTCAGCTAAGCTGCGCTCACAGTTTAAATATGTTAGCAGTTAGCACCGGCTGTGTGAGTGTGACTCGCGAAGAAACTGTCTGCTAGTACCTATGGAAAAATAACGCGGTACGCTCTACGGTATTAAGTTGGGTATGATTAAGAAACTGTTTGTTGAGCCATCACTGCCTTCTGCACCTGCGTCCATGAAATAACTCGCGGTGTACCACGTACTCCGCGGAGCTGTAGTACTCGTGACTGCGGTCGAGCAAGAACGGTTTCATCCTCTTCTTGAAACACCGTAAAGATGGCGCTGAAGTGTTATGTATAGTGGAAGACTGTTCCAGCCGCACGATGCAGCAACGGGAAACGCCCGTTCGCCAACAGTGGACAGCCGCGTGTAGGGTACGACCAGTGCAGATGTTGATGCAGACGTTGTTCGGTAAGAATAGTAAGTAAGTAACAAAACACCGATTAAAGTGCCCGATAATGACAGAAGTCAATTCACGAAGTCGGGAAAGGAACGGCTGAAAAAAACGAGTCTTCAGTCAACTGCAGAAAACTGGCAGCGGGACGCTGCCGACGTGACGTGCTTCGGTCGTTCCAGAGACGACGGACTGGGAAAGCTCAGCCGCAAGCGTGTACAGCGGACAATCATCGACGATGCTGAGCGAAGACGACCTCGAGCCTCGAAGGCCGACGTCGAGTCGTGACATGACTCAGTCACCGGCTATTCGGGACGTGCTGCGGGCATCGGCTTCTGAATGCTTCCAGGCACCGCAATCGCAACTTCGCTGTTCTTCGCCGGGCAAGCTTGCATTCTGCTTCTCGCGGATCGATTCCGCCGCCTCCGAAATGAACCGAAAATGTGTCGGGTGGGGGTACAGTTAAGCTCTCCATACTACACCACCGCCAACCACTTCTAAATCACCGTTATTTATGTCGGCATGCCACATCATGAGATCCCTTTACTGTGAGTATACGCGCGCAGAAAGAGCGTTCACTTTACTGCTGGTGCGCTGTCTCTGGTCACCCTTGCGTTCAATAATTTCTTGTAGTGGCGTGTGAGGAAATGGCGAATGGAGAAAACGACGACGACTGCTGCTACTACAACACTCGCGGATCGATTCCAGACAAGCGCCACTAATCCTCGACGGAAACCAGTTCCGACGACGCAGTAGACGAAGAGATTTGCCGCGGCGTTGACGACTACCAGCCCGCTGGCGACGTTGCTCGCCTGCTGGCGGAGTTCGCCGTCGGCGGGCACTTGCCGGATGAGGATGCTGACTCGCAGGCCGAGTTGCGGAAGCTGGCAGCCGATGAAGAGTCCGGTGACGACGACCAGCGTCATTGTGAGGCTGCGACGCCAGTTCCTTTTGCGGCCGAATTCAGCCGAAGTGGCGTGTAGTGGGCGGACTGTTCCAGACGCGTGACGCAGCAGCCGGAAGCACCCGTTCGCCAACAGTGCACGCCGCGTCGACAGTACGACCAGAGTTAGACATGTATTGGATGCATCTATGGATTGGATTGGATTAAATTGGATTGGGTTGGATGACTATGGCCCCTTTTTAAATTGGTAATCACTGCAGCACAGTTGATGCTGTTTCTTGCAAATTATGATTTATGGACGTTCGACTATATCCCGGTTTTACAACGATTAAAGCTCAGCATTAGAGTAGTTATTGGCACAGATTTTGCGAGTTTGATTTAATACCAGATATTTATGGATTGGATTGGATTGGTTGTAAGTTATGAACATTCAGATCGGGTTGGATTGGATTGGATCCATAAGTTGATGGATTGGACTGGGTCTCTAAAAATAGACCCATGCCCAACTCTGAGTGAGACCAGCATGCAGACGTTGTTACGCAGGTAAATAAGTACAGTAACGAAAACGAGTTAATTTTTGCGGCCGAATTTCGCGGTCGACTGCCGGCGACACGGTTGAAACTGGCGGCTCATCCGACGCAGGCGAACGATCATGCTACCGCTGAGGACAACCAGAAGGACGAGCGGCGCCACCGTACGAAGGAAACAGTTGCAGGCGATCTGGTACGCGAAGAGGTACCAGCCGAGATCAGCAGGCAGCGTGCATTTGTCGTTATTGCATGCCAATAAACTCAGCGTGTTGTCGGTCTTGGAGTCAACGAAGATCGGGATGCAGCTGACCGCCGACAGTAGAATGACGCAAATGACGGTCACCTTGGCTCGACGTAGGCCCCGTAGCTGAACTTCGCTGGGAAGACAGACGGCGATGTAGCGATCAACGGTAACGACAACCATCGTCCAGACACTTGCCTACAAACCTACCTCCTTCTCCATGAACTAAACTACGTTAATTGGGGCATTAAGCTAAATATACTAACTCACTCATACCACTTTCCCACTTCCGTCAGTGGTTGCGTCGCGGGTTCTGACGTTTTACAACCGCAGAGAACCGCATGAAACAAACAGCAAATATACCTCAAAGATCGTGAAGGAAACCTTGTTGACCGAAATCAAAACGTAAACCTTCCGCGACCTTCCGCAAGACAACCGCAGCCTTCCGCCGACAGAAAATATTAGTAGCACCGCAGAGAACAGCGGCTTGAAGCGCATAAGTGTGAAAGGGGTATCAGTTAGTCCAGACACTTGCCATGTGCATCGTCGACGCGCTGGAAGCCACATACGGCGCAGCGGCGGAGACGGCTGACGGAAGCCATTCCACGTGTGTGCAGGCGAACTGGAACAGCACAGTCAGAAGACGAGCGAATAGGTAGACGGAGTCAACGAGCGTGGAAGTCTGCAGCAACCAGTTGGTAGACATCACCTTGTTGCCTCCACGTCGAAGAGCAACAGTCATCAGCGTGAAAACCAACCAGAGGCAAAATTGGTTGAATAAGCTATCGTGGCATTACGTACAGGATAATGCTTGCAGTCGCTAGAAGACGGGAGAATAGGTACATTGAGTCAACCAGTGTCGACGTCTGGAGCAGCCAATTGGTGGACTTGTGTTGTTCAATAGGTGGACTTGTGCTGTTTGCTGCTGCATCGAAGAACGACAAGTGTCAGCGTGTTTCCGGTAAGACCGACGACGCACAGCGCCCCCAGAAAGCATCCGTACGTGTCGGACATTGTGCGACTCTGCGAATCAAACAAACACAACAATAATGAGATAAAATAGTGGCTTAAATCATCATTTCTGAAGGCCTAAAGCACATTCACTCACGTTCACAGTCACAGCCACGCAAAAACTACAACGTGGGCCTGCGTACTTTCCATCGGTCTGGACTCTGGAATTCTTCGGCAGATTATCTGCATGATCCAGCTGTTGAACTTAGGAATTTTAGGCTTCGGTTAAACACATGCTTCTGTGCACACTATCAGGCACAACGTACCGACCGCATTAGCAATATTAAGGTGTGTGATAATTGCAACCTAAAGTCACACAAATACGTGTGCATAACAACTTAAAACCAGACACTAAATTTAATCCTAACCCTAATCCTAACCCTAACCTACTACTAAACAGCACGCAATAGTGAACATTCAACTAAATATAGTCACATGTCCTACTTATCCCGATAAATTCATACGAGACATGTTGCATCGTCTGTACCACTTTAGGTTGTAATTGTCACACTGCCGCGATATTATGACTATCCGCTTTTTAAGTTTACTGTTTACTTACTTCATGCGGTGAAAACGAAAAGTTTTTATTCATTGGGACCAAATAAATGATTTTCACAGTGGCGTACAAAACTTAAATACTGGAAATAATCTGTTGAAAACAGGACAGAATGCTCGAACAGCACTTAAAATTGTCCTCCATCTAAATAAAACTAAATAAGGCCTAAAATCGAAAACACAAGAGAACGATACAATCGATACGTAAAATGAGTGTCAATAAGTTAACACAATATACACTGTACAGTTGAAAAAGGATTTAAAGATAAAGCTATTTAAAACTAGTAGCCTATTTAGCACCGGTTGTATTTTAGCGTCTCGCATTACGTCATCTTTAACGTCATTTTATACATAAGGTGAAGTGTCGTCACTGTCATAACAAATCCACCATTTTGAAGGCATAACCTATTTAATACGAAAAATTGGGCTAAATGCGGAATTCTGAAAACACTTATTCCAAGTTTATTTGTAAACCATGTATTTCGGCTTTAGTGCGAAGTTTAAGACGTTATACCGTTGCAACAAGTATACCTCCAACATGGCGGCGTTTTTTACTATTGTAGACAGAAGTACGTCACTGTTACCCATGTATATAAGTTTTAAGAATGACATCAGAAAAAAACGTCAACTTGAGTGTAACTTAAATCTAAGTGACGTTTATGCAATCGGCCCTTAAACATTTAGTTAGTGTTGACTGTTGAGCGTAATGTGGCAAACTGTTTTTACCTGGCGCGACAGACAAACTGACAGATCGGAAGACGATGACGCGCTTTTCATAGACGCTGCCGGCGATGCGCGTTGCCGACCTCAAGTCGCTCCGTTTTTGCTAGTGGCGCAGCCAGCGTGTGCAGTAAATAGACCAACGACTCAGCTAAACGTTTTGGCAGAATTTTTCCAAATTGTACATATTCGAATGGAGTGCTTCTCCGACGAAAAAAATCGATACGTTTTCGCGAGGCCGGCACCAGAACGTTGCCGTTTGCTCTACAAGAAAAATATCTGTCTTAATTGCGACATTATCAGAGGCACTAGCACTATCTTTGTGTGTATTTTTTCATCTTTTTTTGTTTATACTGTCGTTTGTATAATTCGCGTTTATTGCATTCATAATGCTACGGGTCTTTCAATAAAATCAGCAACTTCAATTAAAATAGATGAATCAGTCAGTCAACCGTGGACGTACTGCGTTGCAATCGTACATTTAAGTACACACGTTCTGATGTTACATTTTGATTTTTTCGTGTTTAATCATTATATGTCATTGTTTTGCCTTAGCCGTATTTACTACAGTTCAGACACTCAGCCGTAAAGGAGTCGAATTTTCTGCTTTTCGCATAAATTTTGCAAATCCGGATAACTGCCGAAAATTTCTGTAATTCAGCCGAAATTCAATAAAAAAATCGGCGGCGAGGTCTAATTGTATGTGAGTGGTTTGGCTACGCCACTGACAGAGCGATCGACGTCTCGCGTTACGGCTGGCGAGCAACTGCCATATACGGAGATTGTGACGATCTCCTTAGAAAATCGCATTGACAGCTAAGCCAATCCGTTGGGCGATCCTCGCACATGCCCACGCCCATGCACGAATGCTTTTGTGGGAAGAGCGACATTGACAACGGGAACTAGTAAAAACGGCACAGTAACATTGTCTCGTATGAATTTATTTGGATAGGAGATGCGACCATATTTAGTTCAATGCTTACTCTATACTACATGATGTTTATCAGTAGGGTCAGGGTTAGGATTGGGGTTAGGATTAGATTTAGTGTCTGGTTTGTTGGGTAGTGGTTCTGCACACATATTTATAGGCCTACAATTCCAGAGCGAATGCCGTAGCGACACAAAATCGTCGAGATTGACCTGTCTGAGGTACTAAAAAACTGACATGAATGGTACAGAAGTTACGCGTTTAAAATATGTGCTGGAAACCGACAAAGATAAAGTATAGAAATGCGGTTGTGTTATGCAGTTCTAACAACATACGGTCTGCAGGGGGTGGATATTTTGGCGAGCATAACTGTCACTAGTGTTCATCGTTTGTTTTAGGCCTACTGTTTGTTAAATTGTCTGCGTAAGTTTGCTGCCATGTTATGGCGAATAACGGTTTTCAAAAACCAAGACGAGACCGTAGTGTAATTGACTTATTTTACAGTCTCGATACACAACTTGGGAGGTCGTTATTCGCTGTATAGGATCTGGCTGATGTGGAAACTCAGGTCTATGTTGTCCTAAGTGCTGTGCAGTTATAGACCGTTAGCGAAACTGTACTATTTTGGATTGACTTATGAGTGCAGCTACTGAAAAAATATTGGTTAATGTTAGGACCGCCTACTCGGCCTATAGCGCAGCAATAACTCAGTCAGTCAACTGACACTATAGGCCTTGAACTCAGATGAGCGCATACTATCGACGCGAATGGTTGTCGTATTCGTATATTTTTATCACCGCATTTTTGTTACACGTAATTTCACGTAATTCTTCACGAAATCTATAAACGACGCGCTTTCAGCAGAGGATCAATCTGTTGTCTCCGCTGTCAAGACTATAGGCTCAGTCTCTATTGTGCAACCAGCCTGTACATAGGCTAATAGTACTGGACGTATAGGCACGACGTACGACACGGTTTATAATGCATGAAGTTACTGGTCAAACCCATGCCGCCTCCTATAGAAAGCAAAAGACAGTACGGAATAAACTTGGTGGCAACGCTATAATAATAGTAATATTAATATTATTATTATTATTATTATTATATGCGATATTTTTGCATATATGCATATATTATTCACCACAGACAAAGCAATGAAGTGCAGAAGTGCATAATTAAACGGTGTTGCCGTTAGTTAACATTGATGTACAATTTCATTGAACCTGCTAAACGCTTATTATGTCAATCTCACTTGGATAATTCATCATCATTCCTTCGCCGGCGGCAGCAAATTAACGTACACGAAATGCAGTAAAATGATTGAGACAAAAATATCGCGTAACTTAGAAAGACGACGCTCGTTGCGCAGTTTTTCTGCCAGAAAAGAATGTCTTTACTTTATTCATAAACGAATGATAAGCGCCAGGGCTGATAGTCTTCGTCGATGACTGACTCACAGCGGCTTCCGAGTTCTGAACGAAGCACAACTACAATGATGCCTTTGCCACATTAGAAGCTGCTCCGAAGTCGTATAGTAAGCAATGCGTATAGTCGTATATGTCTATCATGACTTGTTTAGTTGTTTAGGTTTATTGAGTTGTATTGAGTTGTTTATTTTCGCGTGTGTGTTTTTCATTTTTGTCAGTATCGGTCGAGTGATTGGCCGTTGAGGCCGCCTCCGAAATGTCCTGAACTTTGTCGGGTGGGCATAGCTAAACTCTATTCACTTCACCCACTCACTCAGTCACCCCGAAGTCACACTGTTGACAAAAACGACGTCCTTCGGAATGGAAATGTCAAAGTGTCGTCAACTGCCGAGCGGCTGCTGTTGACTTATTTTGCAGCATCTTGAATTTCTGCGCGTGTGCTTAAATGTTCGAGCAAATACAAGGTGGCCCAAAAGTGTCACTACCAAATTATCAAAAATCGTATTAAGTGGCATTGAAGCCAGTGAGATTAGATTTCTTCGTCAAATTAAAGCACCAGTCAAATATTCCTTGCGTGGCCTATTTTGTGACGTCAACAACTATGCCTAACCCGTCAAGCAGCGATATGCGTCACATATGGCAAATGATGTTAGCGTCTCTCTGGCAGCAGCTCGCCTTAGAAAGCTGTGAATTTCATTCCTAAAGAATGTTTTAGATGGATGTTTATGTAAAAAAATTCTTTGATTTCATATTTTCTTTTTTAGGTTTCCAATCACGATTTTATTATAATATTTATTTTATCCGTATCGCAGCTTCAAACATAGCAACTGATGACGTCACAAATTAGATCACACAGAATATTTAATAC
>Ga0056115_1000605_pt1 | contig 16180 bp, 8 predicted proteins | sample WorMetOlspDAHAB1_FD_77007 | JGI IMG/M metagenome (GOLD analysis project Ga0056115, IMG submission 77007) | Marine gutless worms symbiont microbial communities from Max Planck institute for Marine Microbiology, Germany - Olavius sp. DAHAB.1 ...
GCTCATAAATGGTTGGTGATGGAAGTTGGCTGTCATCTGCTGCCGGCCTTTGGCTTCCCCCAAAGAGTCAACCCCCCCTGTTGAAATTTGACAAATACAGCCCTGCATATTTGTTTAACTGTAATCACATAGAGACAGACCGATACACAAACATGCGTAAACTGTAAATGCGTCAGGTTATATTTTTGCAATTTAGTCGCAATTACAATTTTTTTTGGCTAATTATCTTTCTAGGCCAGGTGGCCGCTGCGTTACGACTGCCTGCAGAGTTGCGGTGTTTGTATAAAATGAAAGTATACCAAGCAAATAATTTTTGAAAAAGTGAAATAATTTATCTACCGAACGATATCCGGTAAACAGCGAACAGTTGTTTAAAGGCTGATGAAGATTCCGACGTCGACAGAACACAAAGCAATGAAGTCACTTCTCCACGGCGTCGGTTTCGGAATTCGTTAACGACGAAATCCGATTCCGATAAACGGAGACCTCGGCGCAACACTAATACCAGCGTCGCCCGGAGTGAGGGGTCAGCGAAAGGGCAAAAAGGCATACGCAGAAGACGGCACGTAGGACCACACGATGAAGGAGGACTTCAAAGACTCATTTCGACAGGTCTTTAAAGCCATGCAGAAGTATGTTGAAGTGGTCTATTATAGGGTGATCTTTCCACCTCGCTGGCTTTTGCCTTCCCACTCGTGTTGGGGGAATTCCACTGCTGGAAACCCTTCACCCCCTCTCTTCAGTAGTTCAGTTGTGATTCTGCGCGCGTATATATTACATTAGCCACCAAAAATCCTGTTTTTCCTGGCATAGCATGGTTTGATTATACCAGTATTCAAAAATGTCTACACCGCCATAGTCCGAATTATTATGTTGTCCGAAGACAGTCTCCATACACACAATTTGACATCATGCATTGTTGTGTCACGTCTTTGCAGGATTGAAACTCAAATTTATTTTAAAATAACTTCCGACACGGTGTCAACTCGTGGTGGCCGAAGACGCCAAGAGGCACTGCACTTCCCGCGCTATCTAGCGACAGCAACATCTTCGAACAAAGTTTACCGTCACCTCCATCGTGATCATCCAAGTCTAATTCAACAAAGATTGATATTTGGATTATCTACCTTAAATTTAAAAAATAGGCTATAGGCCTAACTACACATACGTATTGACTGACGTGCCACAAATAAGCAGGCCTACAGCAGATAGCATGCTAGAACAGTTCTATAGTAGTGTTAAGAAACACAAAAACATTATTAATAGTCTTACTTCAGAAAAAGACGTATCGCGTGTATAAAACAAAGAGACTATAGCGATTGGCTGAAATTGTACCGGATAGCCAGCCAGTTAAGTTTTTAGCAGCAGATAACGAAAAAGATATCATTGTGGGTTCTTGGCTTCCGCTCCTCCCAGTAAGATTTGTTTCAGCACACTACGCCATATTACACTGTAGTTGATACAACTGCATGGCCGATTAGCTATCTTAATGGTGTGCGTATACCGGTAGCTCCTACATTTTGAAACACTAATTCTGTGAAGACCGCCGCTGAAGTCACCCAGTTTTGCAGGTGGCTACATTCACTAAACTCTGCAGGCCTGTACCCACTGACTCAGTTCGGCGTTGCAGGCACACTGGCGCCGTCTTTGGTGAAACCAGCGACTAACAGCAGCAGCAGCAGCATAGACGTGATCTTTGCAACATACTGGTTCTACCCAGCGAAGACGAAAGCGATTTTACCGCAAGATCAGCAATGCATTGACGATCAGATGAACAAACAACAACGCCGTTTCGACGTCAACAGTCAGTCACAGTGATTAATTAAGTGATTCGTCACTCGTCAGCCTGTATAAGCGAGCAACCATAGCCCTAAGAGTGTAAAACGCGTAAAATGAAAGACTTTATGCAATCGTGAGAACATAACACGGGACAAGAATTTATCCTAATAGTGGGCTAAAACTAACAATAAATCAGCATTTTTTACATTCATGTTTACGTAGGCCTATGTTCCCAGGACTTAAAATGATAATAAGCATCTGGTAAAATTTGGTAATTTCTGTGATGTTTGAGCCACCAGGGGTTTTCCCCTGGTAAAAAATAATTTAATTTATATAGCGCCACATGCAGAGCTTCAGAGGAGCTGTCTGAGGATCGTTTACTGGCTTAGGCTGGAGAAACCTCGTTCAAATTGAATGCATGGTTGTAGGCTCCATGAATCTCGTTGCTATGGATACCTTTCAACATTGGTGCACACACCGTTTGGCGCCTGGAATCTTATAGTGAGTAATTTACGGAAAAACTGAAACTGCAATTGAACCGATTTATTTGCGAAATGAAAGTACATGTAGGCTTGCAAGCGACATCTTCCAGAAATACCGGACAAGTTGAAAATGCACTTTTCTTGTAACATGACTAACAGATACCATTTACAGTTGTTTTGACGACGTAAGTCTAGGCTAATTACCAGCCGCGTCTTCAGTTCTTGTTTATTTGGCCATTTTGTGTATCTTTACCTTTATTTGTTTGTAAGCTTCGTTTAATCGTTTTGAGGCATTTGATACATTCGTTTTACAACAAAATAAAATGTTTAATAGTAAAAAAATAAAAGTGAAATAAAATATAAAAAATACAAGAAATAGTCTGGTGTTGTTTCTGCGTGTTAAAGGCGAATACTTCGGTCTGGATGACGATTCGTATGAGCGGCGAATCATCGACGAGTGTTTGAGCAAATCTGCCCACCAACTTCCAAAGCACGGAACGTACCAATCGCAACTCATGTATACGCCGTACACTGTCAGCATGGGGCAACTCACACTCTATAGGTAACAAAGTCACTCTTCATTATCGCAATTTCTCGCAGACTTGCATGCACAGCATGTCGAAGAAAATTCTTCTCGACATATCTCGACTGTGGAGCATGTTTTTGACGCAATCGATGCAGCTTGTAGAGCGTGTCGTGTCATGTCGAGCAAGTGGAATTTGAACAACACGACACGGTATGGCTCGTCTTTGTGAAGTCGAAGTAATGCAATTTAAGCTTAACTGTGTGCTTAAAAAGACGTGAGACGCGAAGATTGATTTTATGAAAATTTTCCTTAGAATTTAATGCATGCGAAACGGTTATTTTTTTAAACTTTAACTCGAATTTTTCAATACTCACGGTGATAAGATATAGCTAACTCAAGTTGCGACGTTCAAGTCGCGTACTTTTTCGTTAAGCCAAAACTTTGAACAGGTGAATAATTACTTGATTTTAATTGACAACACAAAGGTTTAACTGATTTTGTTGTTTCTACAGCGATGTAGAAATTGATAAATTCGACAGTGCTATAAATTTATTACATTTTGGAGTGTACCTTTCAGGCGGGACCTACTTTTTTGTTACTCATTTTGGCTACTTTCGGCAGACTAAGGTGACGTACATGTATATACGACTAACCCTTACCGGCCTCGGCCGACGATCATCGTCCGTAATTGGAGCAGACGCATGAAACACGTCTTCCAAAAGAGCTCCAACGTATTTCGGTGCAAGCCGCTATCGTGAGAAAATCACCTCAAGACCAAACTGTTTTATCTGTTGTATTTATTATATGACAATTACAAAGTGTTTTTCATAAGTTGTCAATTTCATTTTTTCTTGTGTTATATCGATTTTGTTATATTTCTCTCATCTGCGTTGTTCTTGTATATCTAATTATCTATATTTCAAGCGCACCGTCCATGCCTGCTAGGGGAGTTATTGGCCTAGTGTATACTACTTTTTGTCAGTCAATTGATAGATTACGTTGTTTCTTGTCAATATTTTTGTTTTATCTAGGACGTTAGATTTACGCATTACCGTACTGTATAGTGTTGCAACTTGTCGTCCGCTATTTTCAGGTTGAGGCTGACCTGCAAATGTTCGGACGGTCAGCACTGCAGTCGCATATTACCGTACGACAAGCAGCAGTGGTCGGCATACATGGGCTCCGGTGCCAACAGTCACTGGAAACGCAGGCGACGACTGTAGACAAGGTGGCATCTGAAGAAGGGGAAATTTCTCCACTCAGTCACTGGCCTTTGCCTTCCCACTCGTTTGTTGTGATACTTAATGCAGTACTGGCATCGATCATGCGTCCCAGTCGGTTTCCCAATTTATACAAATTTATGCAAATGTATGTGCGTATGTGCACTATAGAAGCAGTAAGCCTATTCGAATGCTGATAGTGACTATATCCCGCACACAACGTAAACAGATGCTGCCAGACGAAGATGGTATTTATCGAAATAAAATTAACGCAATGCCCCAAGTTTATAGGACGGGAGTACATGGAATACGCTGAGGGTGGTATATGAAGGCGAGAGAAGCCACTGGATTCCCCTCCCCGCCCTCACTGACTTTTGCCTCCCCACTTTTTGTCGGTGATTTCAATTTCTAGGAAGTCTTCACTCCTCGTGTCTATTCGACACTCCCCCAGCTGCATTCTAACAACTAGTCTTGGTTGGCGGCGTGGCCGATCAGTGGTTAGGGCGTCGGTCTCTGACTGGCGTACTCTCCCTGATATGCGCCTGATCTATGATTGACGTGTGACCACTTCGTGGGTAAGGCGTCCGCTATGGGTCAACCAACCAGGCCAACTCAGCCTCCTACCCTCAGTGGGACGGGGAATGAGTAGTATATCGGTAGCTGGATGGGTGAAAACTGTTAGCAGCAGTGTTGCCCTCTAGCGAATGCATATACGAAGGAAATGCAGATGTGGTGTATTTGCAGGAAACTCTGTGTGATCCACATCTGAGTGCTTAGTGGTCGAGGTACTGACGATAGGCGCTATACAAGTCCACTTCCTTTTTACTTTAGTCCGCTCATGACGCCGTCGCCATCTTCTGTTTATTGTTCTCCGGATCGCTACATTATAGCCAGAGCCAGCCCTGATCCGTGCACGGCAGTTCGCGGAGACTGCGGACTGCGGGCGTTGAGAGTGGACCCTCTAAACACGATTTTGTTGAATCAGGAATAAGCTTAACCAATTAACCGTCATCGTTCTTCCTTTGATCGATGTTCTTTCAATCTTGCACGTGACACTACGTTTGTCGTGTGTTTCGAAAACTCTTAAATTAAGAAATATCACAACAAAGCAGCCTAATTAACATCATTATGCTACGAAACACAGACGCTTCTGCTTGTGCCTAAGCAATAATTTGCATTGAGGCATTCATGCTATTATTATTTTCGTTGTCAAAAACCCGTTCACTTACCCCACACCCACCGCCGCGTTTTCTCATACACCGCGCGTCGATGCAAGATTGGAGGATAAGACCGCATAGTTTCATAACACTTTATTGTACCATAGGGCCTTCGTCTTCGTCTGATCGATGTTTCTGTCGGTCAATACATAGTTGCCTATAAAGTGGACTAGGACTAACAGTGACAATTTGTCACCGTTCACGTCTCACGATAATATTTATGACGACGGACTTTCAAAAGCGCGCGAAACGCAGCCGGCGACACGACACGGTGAGAATTTTTGGGCGCCAAGATTTGCTTAAGTTGCTGTTCGTCGCTGAAGTTGTACTCTGTTTCACAAACTTTTCGAAGATAGTAGCATTTTAGACAAAAGTGTTTGATGTCACCTGTAAACCTGTAACGGTGAGGTATTGGCGGAGTCACGGGATGGAAAGGCAGTGGCCTGCGGCTTGAAGTTTTCGGAAGTAAATGGGAGGGAGGAAGGAAAAACCGAGCTTAAATGGAGGCCAGTCACAACGCTACAAATAAACAGAAAATTTGGTCATATAAAACTGCACAAAATGTTTAAATTTCGACTTAAGTGCATAAAACTTAGTATCGCCGCTGTGCACTGACAGGGGAGTTTACAGAGCTGCTCATGAATTTATGGATATCTTTGGGAAAAGGGGCACAAAAAAGACAGGGAGTGGATAATAGGACGGGAAATAAAAAAAAGGAAACTGGAGGACAAATAGCCTATATTTTAACTTCACGGATGGAAGTGGTTATGAGCGAAAGCAACTCCTGGTGCCGCGCATGTTCTGAGACCTTCAAGTTTTGTTAACAACACGATACAATTACAGTGCTTCTGGAGCGCATATATGTGTACCAAACTCACAGTGTAACCACCGCTTTAGGCTGGATACGTGCCTTTTCTTTTGTTTACACAAAACTCGGTGTGTTGTCGGCTTTAGTCGGCAAGTGAGTGGATAATTTCAGTTGTCGTTCTCTCGTTCTATAATAATTTAGCCAACGCATGCTGAGTATATTATGCGACGGAATATGGAAAGGTGGAATGCCGGATGACGGGAGAACGCAGTGTGATTTTAGCTGTCGCGGAATGTGATTTTAGTTTACAAGCGATTACATTTTCATGACGACGACTCAAACTGATCAGCAGTTTGAACGTGTGTGCGTTTTTGTCCGGGATGGAGTGTGTTGTTGGTCATTCGACGTCGTTGGTGCAGAAGTCGTCGCGGATCGAGTTTCTCGCGTGTTGGCGTTACCGCGTTCGGCTACTCACCAATGACAGCTTGCGCTCCGCATCTGCGTTATACAATTGTCAATCTAATTCATATATATTCAAAGCTGTCGAGACGTTCACGTGAACACAGTTATTTATTCATTTGGTGGAAACTTTGTCAAATCAACCGATTTGCGATATTCTTTCGCCACTGTAAAGAAATTAACTTTCAACGCGCACGTATTTTCAACAACACTTCAACTTATGTTGCTATAATTAGCCTATACGCTGTGAAATTCCGAGCATTTAGTTTGTCAGAAAATGCATGTTAAAATTTCATAATCAATCTGTCAAATCTTGCTTATAAATGCAATGTGCAATTACCGATTTTTTTCACCACTCTGAAGACAACCAATTTTTTGGAAAAGTGTGAACACTGATTTCAACCAGACCGCAATTGTCTTGCTACACTAGCCCGTGAAATACAAAAAACTGCACAGAAATCGTGGTGCTTGAAGAACGACGTAACAAAACAGTCAGTCACATATTTGAGGCATTTTGCAGGGGGGTCTATATAGAATCTAGATTATTGTCTATTATTAATTATCTTTACAGCAGTGAAAGAATTTTGAAAATCGGTTATTTGGTAAAGTAATCATCATGTCATTCAAACGGTTCGTAATTTTCAATAACAGCCTTTTCACAGGAGCAGTAAAAAAAAATCTGTTGAACAAAGACTATATACGCACTATACACGCATGTTATGACGACAGTGAATGTCGAGGACAACCGAGCCCAGGGGTACAACGTGTAAGCAGAGCGGAAACGGATTGGAGCGGGTCGAACAGTTACGGACACGGAACATTCTACCAATTGCTTACAACAATATAGCAAGCAATTGCATGGTATTGGTCATCAGTTGATAATGATCGCTACCAGTTTTGCTGTTACGCTTTGTTTGTATACACGCTAAAGTTATTCTATATTTTTGGTCATGGTCGACTTTTTGCTTTTTTTATACGTTACGTCGTCATATAATGTACATCCCAGCTGATTACCTTGCCTTCTGGCTGCTGCCTCATTACCGACGCCCACTCCTGCCCCAGAAAACCTCATTCGGCTGACACTCGTAAGCTTCTCGTTTTCGGACGCGCACCAACTTCAGCGACACAGCTTTCAGTGCATCTGGACCCCGAGTCTGGAACTACCTGCCGACGGACCTCAGACAGCCGGACTTGTCATACGGCCGTTTCAGACAGTCACTAAAGACGAGTGTAGTTGGGCAGTGGGACCACAGCGCAGTGTGCACCTGTTTAACTGCGCTTTGGAAATAGTCTCACTTATTGCTTACTTACAGTATGCAGGCAACCATAAAAAGTCACTTGTTATTCAGTTGCGAAAAGCCTCTTTCCATTCCCTTACGGGGAGGGTGTTACAACACGGTGAGACTGGTCTACCTTTCAGGTGGTAGTCGCACTGCAGCATACAGCTCAATGCTGCAGTCAGATGTTCGTCAACGTGATGAGCAGGATCGTGAATTGGCAATCCGCCTCTGTAATCGCGTTCCCTGCACATCGGTCGAAGCCGACAAATGCATACATCGTCTATTCGCCGGAAATGGCGTAAAGCAACGGTTTCGCGTTGCCGGTGTCAGCACAAATGCGACAGGAAGTTCACTTGTTGTTTAGTACTGGAAGTTGTAGCTACTTTAATTATTTTATTACGAGGCCCTCCCTTGGTGGTCCATTGTGGACCGGTCGCATGTGTCAGTGAGTAGTACAAAACGTGGATTTGGTCTTATTCTCACCGGATCACGCCAACGATTCGGACTGCGCTCGTGATTGACAAGAGCGGCTGTCATCCAACTGACAAGAACACAGTTCGGCAAAAGAATGGTTTCCATCACACCATGTGTGGTCCCGAAATCTGAAATTCTCTGGTACAAGATATATCTGTACCATCGGTGCGTACCACTCATTCTGACACTCGTTAGAATCACGCTTATCCCGAAAAGTTTGCAACATTATTTCGGTTAAAATTCGTTGATAGGCACCTGATGTTTTAGTGTTTCACTGTTCATGATCTGTGGACTGTATAAAGTTGTCCTGTGATGTATACAGTGGTCGAATTATAGAATAACTTAGGGGCGGACGAACAGAGGCATCGTAGGCACCATCGCGGTAAGGGAGGCTGCATGGGGCATCTCTTTTAACCCCGGTAATTCAGACACAGGTTGCCGTGCTATTGGTCAATAAATTTGTTTACATACAGAAGTAAGTAGCAATATTACAATAAAAAGACAAAAAATGAGTCGAAACGCCGGAAATTCTTTTTTCTCTCACAATCTAAAGGAGCCCCCTGCAGAACTAAGGAGCCGGCCTCCTACGCACCGTCTGTAATTTGAGTAGCGATTGTATACGAAAGTGGCGAAGACTGACAAGAGTTTGTTGGTAATGGCGTTGATTCTGACGTGCAGTTTTCCCGTGAGACGCTGAAGAGATTTTGCCGTCGTCGACTCCGACCCGCTCTGCACACAGACACAGCGCATTGCCAGCGCAAGTCAGCCATCTACAATAGTGAACGCACGTAGCCTTCTCCCTGGGCATCATCTCCGCGAGACAATGTCGACGTCATTGTCATAGGATACGCCAATTACATTGAATAAGAACGAATAGTAGGCGCTACCATAAAAATTGACTCTGAAAGAGAAAAGATAAATCGAGGAAGGAACATATTGTAAACCAATAGTGCAACAAAGTCTTTTATTGCAGAAAAAACCGTAGCGGTGATACTACAGAAGAAAGACAAAGAAAAAAATCTGAATACGGCACCTATCCTAAATGGTCTTGAGTCAGCAGTGTGAAACTTGCCAGGGAGATAGCTATATATGTGGAAGATAAAGTATGTTCGGGAGGAGGTGATTAAATCCATTTTGCGTTCGTGTATGCACGCACCAGCTGCGACAGCTGATCAGCGATAGTTCTGTGAAGAGCTCGACTGATTGGAGCGCGACTCAGCGTCATCTGGTGGTCAGCTGTCACACGAACTGCCGCCTTCACCGACGTGTAGGTCTTGGTTCGTTCGCCGAGCCCAGTCGCTCCGGCGCCAGTCGCTCCGGTGATCCCGGCCGGACGGCAGGTGCCCGGGGCCCGAGCCGCGACGGTGACGGATCGCCGTGAAGCGGAAGGTTTCTGCGGCGGCGGCGACGCCGGTGGTTTGGGGTGGACCAAGCGACATCCCGACGGAGACGAAACAGAACGGCCTAACACCACATCACACACAAAAAGCACAATGTAAGGCAGATGGACAAACTACGGCTGAAGCGCCATGTCATGCGAAATACCAGCCGCCTCAAAAAACCTACACCTGCTTCCGATTTCCTACAGTTACAGACAAACGATAATTCCTTTCCTTTCCAAATTACTTTCCTTTCCGACCGATGAAGCATGTTTGAAAGTTGTTATGCGCTCCTGTGACTCCTGCAACGTTACGCGCTTTAAATTGTAGGATATCATTGTTATTGTTATTATTACTTGCTTGCTTACTTACTTACTTACTTACTTACTTACTTACTTAAACGCCTTTCTCGGCCTACGGATACGATAAAATCAAGAACATTGATATTCAGTGCTGACTGTACCATAAAACTGCAAGAATTCATTGTTTAAATTTCACATGCTTTTTCATTATTTTACCACTTTAATGTTAGCATATAGCAGTCGATACACACAATTTATGCAAGTTTTTGTCCCTCGGTTGATCATTTGGCAAATCAGAGAAAAAGCTTTATTAATCCTGGTGTATACGAAAAACAAGTGCTTCAACTACGTATCTCCTCCAGCTTGTAAGCATAAGAAAAAGTTACCGTTATATGTAGCACAGGATTCTATACAGGTGAACAATGAGTTTCGGAGAAATGGAGGATCTGACAGAAGAGGGAAGCCAAATACTAACCGAAATCCTATTCCTTCGTCAATCATACGACTGACTAACTCTCATCCCATAATGTTAAAAAATTGCTTAAAATTGGTTTAAAAGATTAAACTTTAATTTTAAAATTAGAAGCACTCAAAGGCGGCATCTTACGTTATGGCTTTCTTACGATGGATCTGTCCTGTTACTGTTAGCACATGCTGAGTATTGAGTTTGGCTGATAGAGGGTTAGAGGACATAGAGACCAGCGGCGGCGTGGAATACGCTGGGCGCGGACGTTGCGGGTGAGAACGAAGCGGTGGAAGGAGTTGTGCTCGGTCGTCCTGGAGGCGAAAGGCTGTGAGTCTGTAGACGACGCCCTGCAGACGCTGCCATCTTCCGCTGCACCGCTACTCTCAAACAACACACATATTCACCGATGAGTAAGTAAGTAAAAGTAAGTAAGTAACGTGGATTTATACAGCGCATTACGCCTTCACCTCTAATGCGCTAGACGTGTAGATAGCTCGAGAAAAATGTGTCTTTAACAACACGCGTGTGACTCACGTCGAAGCGCACACGCGCAAATTGACATAATCGATATAAATTCATAGAAACTGCTTGATCAATATTAAATAGGCCTTATCGCCGTGCACGCGATAAGGCCCATTTCGATAAGGCCCTAGTATGATTATGATGATGATTATTAATATTAGTATTAATAATAATAAGAGTCAGGGGCGCCGAAAAGTTGCAAAAGTGGTACGGCTTAATGGGAAGAGATATTTGCATCCTGGCTGACTAGGGGGAGCGTCGGGAGTTCACCCAGCTCGGTCTGGGACGGCGCCCCGGCTGAAATTTGATTTGGTGCATCTTTGACCTCACATTTGGCTGCTGGCGAGAGTTAATAGCTTTAAGGCAACTTGGGCGTTAACAGAGGTACAGCATTATATACCGAGACGCCGAAATCCGTACCACCTCAAAAATGGTAAAGCTGCGGGTGTACGTACCGAATAGGATTCTGCGGTACTGTGGTTAAGTGATTAGTACAAAGAAATGAATGTTTGTTGATGCATCGTGAGAATGTGAAAATCGCTAGCAACAGAAAAATATCTAGAAATAATAGAAATAATTGTCGTCGTGGTCATGAGACAGCATAATCTTAATGGCAATGACTACATTATACTGTGAGTCAAAAAACAAGACACCCTACTCACGTCGATAACTTCACGAAATATTGATCGATTTTCGAAATTCTTTAACTGCTACACCCAGAAATTTTTTTCTGCAAAATGATCATCACGCAGAACATTATACCGTAAATACAGGGTGGCCCAAACAAGTAAGCCACTTCCAAATTATCAAAAAATCGTATTAAATCGTATTAAAACCTGTCAATGAGATTAGATTTTTTCGTCAAATTAAAGTATGAATCAAACACTATAATAGTATTCGACGGCATTAAATATTCTATGCGTGACCTACTTTCTGACCTCAATAGGCCTAACTATGCGTGACCCGCGAACTAGCGATATGCATCAGATACGGTAAATGATGTCATCGCTTCCTCTCTGGCGTCAGCTCACCTTAGAAAGCTGTGAATTCTATTCCAAAACAATCTTTTAGATGGAGCTTTATGTAAAATTTCTTTTATTTCCATATTTTCTCCTTTTTTGGTTTTTAGACATGATTTTATCAGATGCGTTGATTTTACCCATATCGCAGCTACAAACACAGCAAGTGATGACGTCACAAATTAGGTTACACACAGAATATTTAATACAGACTTAATATATTCTTGTGCTCATTTTGTAATCAAAATTGGTGAAAAATCTAGCCGTAATGGCGGGTTTTAATACGACTTAATGACGATTAGTCATAGTGGCTTACTTTTTTGGGCCACCCTGTATATTGCTGCACTACCTTGTGAAACTGTAATGTTTCAAAAATAACTTAAATTAAAAAATACAGGACTCGTTTTTATATAAAACTCGTCAAATAATCTATATTTTTGTTAAAATGTGTGTAGAAGAATTACCAGAGTACTATAAGTTGGTATTACATATTCTACGCATTACCAACTTTGTGACGTCATCACTTACTGTGTTTGCAGTTACGACATAGGTAAAATGAGCGTAAAGAATAAAATCGTAACTGAAAATCCAAAAAAGAAAGATGGGGATTAGAGAATTTTTTCCATGAATTTTCATCTAAAAGAATATATCGATTGGAAATTATAGCTTGCTCAGGTTAATTGTTACAGAAGCGATCGCTGACATCACTTGCTTTATTTTACGCACATTGCATCATTGCAGCAAATGCACAGAAATGGACGTCATAAAGTAGGCCACGCACAGAATGTTTAATACCATATAATATTTCATAATGCTTTAGTGACACTTTGATTTGACGAGAAAAAGAAATTAAGTAAGCAAATCCGCAAAAATACTTTAAAACAATGTCCTTCAGTACAGTACTTTTGAGTTTATACTATTTTTGACATATTACGGTTTCACCAAGTAGTGCAGCAACATCTTTAATGTATGGTTGGATATATAATAATCATTTTTATAACATTTTGTCCTGAGTGTAGCAGTGAAAGAATTTTGAAAATCGATCAATATTTCGAAAAGTTGTCAACATGAGTAGGGTGTCTTCTTGTTTTTTGACTCACAGTGTACTTATAGTAGGCCTACTCTGGCCTGTCGTCATCAACAGAACAGTCGTGCAGCAGCAAAATCGAATTGAAACGTTGCACAAAAATCCGTTGGAACAAAGTGAATATCGCATATCCATGTGGATGGATGCATTTGCCAATCGTCTGCTCAGATTGCTCAGAAATTGACGACATATTATAATTAATATTACGATAGTTATAATATCAGTTGTTAACGTCACATTAATAACAAAAACAACAACGGAAACGACGTACATTGTGTCGGGTGGGGCGTTAAACTCTACTCACTCACTCACTCAATGACCATAAATGTGTTTTAAATGTATTATAAACGTTCAATTAGGCATCCGTTTGCGTCACTTACCTACGTTTTACTAGTGATAGTAGTACAATTCCACAAAATTGAAATAATTAATATAATAAAGAAAAAGAGCTGTATTGGCAGACATCCTCACCTTCCTTTCCAAATTCTCCCTTTTTCCGCCTACATCTTTCATGTACCTTTATTCTACATGTCTTAGGGGTGGCTGCATCAGCATCTAAACACGAAATTTAAGCTTGTCTCATAAGTTGTGGGACGAAAACCATCTCTGGTAACACAAAAGAATGGCGAGAAATCATACAGAAATGTTGGCCCAAAAGACTATAGATACTTTAGTTATTAAGTTGATGCACGCACGTACTGGCTGAGTCGGTTTTCCGAGGCAGAAACGCATTGGTAGTTCGCACCTGCTGCTTTGACGCCAATTTACAGTCTTCAGCACTGCAGCGCCCCTGTACTGTCGGCCTACCTCGTCCTGTAGTAATACAATGAACATGTACAGTGCGCCTGGAAAGTTGGCTCCATTGCAAACTTTGTCGATTATTTTAACCTTAACCAGCTAGTGCTACGATGGTCACACGCAAAATCGACACAGTGTTTATGAAGTTACAAGCCTTTACTCTGCATTCGTTTGAATAACTTTTCTGTTTAGCAAGTATTTGGTGATAATGAGTAAACAGAAAAGAATTTCAGGCTACATAATTTTGGAGATGTCAGTCGCCGCTGCTTCTTGTGGGTTACATTCTGTGACGGTCAATCGGTCATCCTAAACTGCTTCAACAATGCAGTCCAAATACGTATAGCTGATATACTTTTATTAGCAGCCTATTGCCTCCTTTTAATGTTGAATTTTGGCAATTTTTTTATATTTTTGTGCTCAGATTCATAGGCTATTTTCTTGAATTTTCTGGGTTTAATTCTGTTTATAATGAGGATGACAGACTGCAAGGGCTCTAATGAACAATTTTGTCTTAGTGTTGTCCGTGTTCTGCGTTTACTACTGTACTATTGTGAAACAAGTAGGCCTAAATGATGACAATGATGATTATGAAGATGAAGTTACGTTGATTTGTAACACTGGCTTTAAGGCGATTGCTAAAAAATTCATGTTCGCACGCTAGTAACACACTGAGAGCATTAGACGGTTGATGCAGAGAGATGCGCTATAGGCCTAGGCCTATACAAACTGTCAATGACTGGCCTTGAGGCTTGGAAGACGTGGCTGTGTCTCTTCTAGCCATGCGAAGCTCGATGGAGCGGTTTGACCTGGGTGCGTTACGGCTGCGTACGGGCGGCGAGGCAGTGCAAGGAGGGGCACTTGTGAGCGACTCGGCGACGGCCAACTTAGGGCGATGAACTCGACTGAGCGGGGTCGCTGCGACAGCGTTGGCAGCGGTGGCCGAGGCAGTGGCGACCGCGGCCGGAGCGGCGTGAGCCGGGCGCCGCTCGGTGGACGGAACTGGGACCGGTAGCTTACGGAATGTCAGCTGGGCAGTTGACTCAACTGTATCGGTGGAAATGCTCGGTCTTGGAGATGGTCGACTGGAGACGCTGTTTGCGTTGGAAAGGCGTCGATCTGACACAGAACCACACACCTGCTTGCCCCGTCAATAACACAGCTTCCACAAACTCCATAGAAGCTGATATAGAATTAAGCATCAACTTTTCATTCGTCAACAATCCTCCGAAATCATCTGATATTCGCATGTCGTTAGTACGATATCAAGGTTTTGTTGATCGCTTCAAATGGCTGACATTCAAAAAAAGAACATAGGCCAAAATGTATTAAAATTTACCAAATTGATTATTTAAATTTGTTGTTGTTAGGCCTATTCATTATTGACCTGAGTTGAATCAACTTTATGACAACGTCGTCAGTTGCATCAACTGTTGAGTCGTACCGTCATCATCTAAAAACTTTCCTTTTCCAGCGATCTAGATTACCCAGGCCACTATACTATAGCAAGGCACTGTATATGATTGTATATCTGTGGAAGAATCACATAATATTCCCTCCTAAGTGTCTTCCGTCGCCGCCCAACTTTAACCATGAACTGCCACATGAAACATGAACACTCAATATACCGTTTTTGTCGTGTTTAGCATCAATGCTTTAGTCTTCGTGATTTCGTTATTTTTTTGTTTTTATCGCTGTCACTTCAAAAATCTCCAAAAAAATCTAAAAGACTAGATGAATAATGAAAAATGAATTAATAAAATAATAACAATAATAATGTAATAATAACAACAATAACAACAATAACATTAACACATAAGCGTCGTTTCGTTCCTCTCATGGGGTACGCGGGTACCGACCGGCCTGTGAACTGAGACATCCTATGTCCAGTTGGAACATAAGTATTGCCAGGTGTTGCTTCCTGATCATCCATCCATGATTTTTGAATGACATCATCATGCAGTATGCAAATCATTATACAAATCGCTAAACCGTTAAGTTGCGGCTGCTACGAAACAAACAAGCAAACAAACAATAAAAAATAAAAATAAATAATAATAATAACAATAATAACAATATTCGCTGTTTACCGAACGTTTTCGACTTTCTGGCTCCATGACTTGGTATATATGGCTCAGACTTCTTCGCCTGTGAAACCTGCATTAATGACACAGCTATAGGCTACATCTGCTATATTACATCAATGCACAGACGTAAGAACAGTTTCATGAAATTTGAAATATTTCTATAGGCCTATCACAGGTGGACGGTCATCCACCAGTGTTAACGGCGACATCGCAATCCAATGGAAATGGTCAAACTTTGACCACTCATAGAATCCAAACCCCTTAACCGATTACGATAA
>Ga0056115_1000606_pt1 | contig 16178 bp, 8 predicted proteins | sample WorMetOlspDAHAB1_FD_77007 | JGI IMG/M metagenome (GOLD analysis project Ga0056115, IMG submission 77007) | Marine gutless worms symbiont microbial communities from Max Planck institute for Marine Microbiology, Germany - Olavius sp. DAHAB.1 ...
CACTTGTGGCACACGCTAAATTCGACGAGTAAAATGTTATAAAAACATTGACAGTCTATTCTTTTATACACATGAAATAATTAAATATACAAGACACAAATTAAAAGAAACTGTAGACTATAGATATCTGGGATTTATGTGCTCATTTTTTAAAATAGTGATTTAGTGCATAGTTAATAAAGAAAAATTAACTGTGTAATTAACTGGGACTTGTCCATACTTGTGGACAAATTCATCTTTTTCATATATATGGGTAAGATGTTTATTGTCATTTTGTAAAAAAGCATTTGTGCATGTTGTGTAGAGTATTCATGAAAGAGCATAGTCTGGTGTTTATGCGTCGGTTTTTACTTTTAGGTTCGCTTTTTTGTTTTACCAGTGTGGTGATTTTTGCCACGTTGTGGCACATTATAGATTATTGTGTTATTATTATTATTATTGTATATATCTTTATTTGCTTCGACAGCAGCAATTAGTACAGAAACAATTATAAACAATACTGTGAAATGAACATCACTAATTTCATGTCCTAGAACTATTAATCTAAATTAGTGTCTGGTAAAACACATTGGTATGTCTCTTGACTGATGCTAGTTAAAAAACGTTTAAGAAGCTCAAAATTTCGATTTTTGTGTTTTTTTGTCTTCTGAAGAACATCTGTTTTGTGGAACTTGCAGAAACCTGGTGGGGATACCGATGTTAAATTAAAATGTGCTGCATTAAAGTAACATTTTTGCTTCATGCATATTTGAAAAAAGACAAGTTAGCAAGCACGTTTACTAGAATTTATCGCAGTCAAAGCTTGTTCCATGATTTCTAGAACACCTGTATGTAATTTGCAGTGCAATACACCACTTGCTGTGTAAATGTATGTGCAAAATGTAAATTGAGAATTGGCTGGAATGCAATTACACCATATGCACTGTGCAGAACAGTTGTGAATGTTTTGCGTGATAATTAATTGTTCAGACGAAGGCTGTTGAGGAAGCAATGCTTAAGAAGCAGTTTGAAGAGGCTGTCAGACTACGTGGCAGGTTATCGTCTTTGTTTGGTCATTTTTTGAATATTGTCGTAATGTGCCTCAGAATATCCCAAAGAGCTGAAATTCGGTCCTCGGCTGTCTCAACTCTCCCCAGTGACTAAAATTTTTTGCAGCATTTTTGAGTTTATTGAGTCGTGTACCGGTTTCCCTTTTCGTTGGTATCATTCAAGTGATTGCCACTGATTGGCGGTGAATACCATCTTCGACAAGATCTAAACCATATCTGGTTGGGTGTTAAACTCTGATCAGTCAGAACAAACTTTTCCCATTTCTCAGCAATCTGTTTTCAACTTAACAGTTTTTGTAAATGCATCTGGTGGAAACTTTATAGACTTTTAATGTCACAGTTTGCTAGTTTCGTTATTGCGATTTAGTGTATTGTAGTGGTTTTTCAGTATATATTGATTGCAGTGTGAAAATAAAGAGAATAGTTGAATGCAATTATATGACCGTTCACGAAAAATTTACCAGCTGCAGTCATATATTTGCCATGCTTGTTTTTTTGTAGGAGTTTCCAGGGAAATTTGGAATATTATCACATGCTGAGTGGAGTTTGTCCTCCAGCTGGACAACCAGGCTCACAAAAGGTGGAATTCTGTGAATAGAATAAGCCGCCATGCTTTCTGACTAAAGCATTACTATGCATGTTCTGCAATAGTCGACAGACTGTTGCATAATAAGTAAACTTTGACAGTTCTCCGTGTTGTCAGTTGGAACACGTGGGTAATGAAAGTCATATGTGCCAAACTTAACAGAATCGAATTTTGGCTTTTAATGGAGCGTCAGGGATGTTGGTGGCATTAGCATAGGATTGTATAGGGGGATATCTTAATGGAGTGATTAAACCTGTGCAGTTGTGCAGTACTATTAACAGTCTTTACTTGCATCCTTGCTGATGGACTTGTGTAAAATTCTGTTCTAGAAAAAATGTTTTATCACAGTAATGCTGTTTTATGCACTTTTGTAAGGAAATTAAACTGGTGGACTTTTATGGAATTAGTTTTATGAGAATGCAAGAGAATAATCTGCCAACGAAGACTGCATTCTGGCTGCATTTTAGTGTGTGAATTGTATTTTGAATTATATTTTCTGATTAGCCATACATTTTATGTATATTTTGCATTTGCTGTATATGTATGTGCTGCCAGTTAATGTAATGAATAACGAAAAGATACCGAAGATTTTTGCTGATGTGTTGTAACTAGTTCACACTGGCGATAATGAACATTGGTTCACCAGCATGTGGAATGAACGCTGCCACTCGTAGCTTTGTTCGTCTTGCGATGACGCATGGATGTCGTGTGCTTGGTGTTCGATTCGGATTCGAAGGACTCGTCCAAGACAACGTAACATTTGTTTTCTGTTTTCCATATGATGCTTTCGTCTGTGTTTCATCAAGTGGCCTTCGGTTGGTTATTCCAGATGTTACACTCATGAATTGTGTCAAAACGAATTAGTGGGACATCCAACTGTACCGCTTTGCAAACGAATTTTTTTCTCCACAAAATGTTTACACAATATGCCTTCAGGTTATATTTCCAACAGGGGTGCCAAATGTGATAAGAAGTTAGAACTAGGCATCGATCAGTAGCTTGCCAAGTCCGTCATAATAAGTAAGCTTATGATACATGGTTTGGGTGTAGACCTTAAATTCACAGCTGCCCTTGACACGCCCTTATCAAAATTTGTCCGTGCAACTTGGAGCTAGAGTGCGCCAAAGTTGTCTAATTTTTTTTGGGGGGGGGAGGGACACTGTCGTGCAGCACAAAATTCACACTATTGATAATTTTTCCATACTAGAGAAGTTCTGCACTGCAATTGTTTTAACTCAAGCTGTAGAATGATGAGTGCTGCAGAATTGGAGATCTAACACATCATTCTGTTGTAGGTCGTGGAGCTGACGTGGGATTATGTGCATGGCTGGGCTGGCCTTGGCGGAACCAGAGTTGGCACAACGCGGTCAGTTCCTCATCACGTGTCGGCTTTGCTGTATCACTGTTGCTTATTCTGTCGTTAATGCCCTTGTTGTATGTGTAGTATATTATGCAGAAAATGCAGCAACGCACAGACACGTAACATAGAAACATTATAAATGTGAACTTCTGTCATCTTCAATCCTCAGTTTTCACCTGACAGTGTTCTGGAACTTGCTGCTGACCATTGACTGTGGAAGTCTCCATGTCATGGCGTTATGCATCAATCTGTTGCATGCTCAAGATGAGGATTATGGCCGAGTAATAATACAAATGGCGATGGGTGAATGTTTGGCCTGCAAGTTGGTGGCCAGCTGGCACTGACCAACTTTCACTTAGATTACCTGAGTGAACTCTCGCATAAGGCTTTGCCATAGATGATATAACTCCAGATATTGTCCTGGTACTGTGTTTTTGGCCTACAACACAAGGCTGTAGGCATCAATATAGCATTATTATCATGTGAAGCCAGTTATGACAACCAGAATAAATATGTCATTGTTGATCATGCTGTTGCTGTACCTTTGTAGGAGTGTCAGCCTGTTGTAATCAGTAGCGTAAAGTGAGTCGTGTCTACACAACTTTTTGCTCCATTTTATTCTAGTTTTCTCTTATTTTGACAGTTTTAAGTTTGCTGTGTTTCAAAGTGCATGCGTTTTTTATGTAATAGGCGCTCTGAAAATTTTTGCTGATGAAAATCTTGATGATACACATTCATATTCGTCTATGCAGCTGTGTGATACTGGAGCGATTGCTATATATACGTGCAGTATTTGCTGTGATATGGACGTTTCAGTGGCATGCCAGATGCTGTTGGATTCAGTCAGATTGCTGAACGGTTTCAGAAGTTTAAGATTCATGGGCTTCTCATTGTTGGAGGTTTCGAAGTGAGTTTTACATTCGGTGCTCATATTTTTTGTGCTCTGTACATTGAGTAACTCTGAATGATTCCTTTGACGTATGCATAGTGTAAACCTTTTTTATTTGTGTTGCATCTGACAGTGTTAATATGTACAGTCTTTAGTATTCGATCGACTGATACTTCTTTTGAATCAGTTTAATTGATATTGGTGGAATCCAGAATGTTTGTGTCACTAATTAATTTAACTGTCCGAGAATGTACATAACATTCCACCACGTTGTTTGACGTGTATGTTCTCATAGTATTCAGTTATCTCAGTTGTTTGAATTGTGCATAGAAAATTTTTACCAGCAAACCGATCACTGAATATATACCTGTTTGTGTTTGTTTAATAATTATTATTGTGCAGAAGATGAAAGAAAAGAAAAACCTAAAAACATGCCTTATAACATTGCCACATTGCTGATAATATAACATGTGGTAATGTGACATGGCATGTTTCTAGGTTTTAGTTTGTGTTTAATGTCGACAGATGTTATTTAAAAGGTTGTACTGCACTCTTCACAGATATGTCACTCTACATTTCTGTGACACAGTGTACGAGTATATCTGCATGTGTTCTGTAACAGATACCGTTGTCGTGTATCATTGTGTTGTGTTCAACTTGTAGGCATATCACAGTCTTCTGCTGTTAACGGAGGCACGCTCCAAATACCCCGAGTTTTGCATTCCGATGGTAACTATTCCGGCAACCATTAGTAACAATGTTCCCGGCACGGACTTCAGTCTCGGCAGTGATACATCGTTGAATGAGATCGCTGACGTATGTGTGAGAGCTGTCCATTCGATATGCATGTTTTCTAGTCATCATCATCATTATCCTCATAGTTGTTTTCAGTAGAGCATAGCCGTCGCATAGTGGTGCGAGATTGATTTTAATGGTTTGAAGCCTCGTTTATCTGGGTCAGCCCTATGTGGGTTCTTTTGAGGCTGTAGAATAGGTCCTCCTCGTTTCATGGCAGAGTGTCATAAGAGGCGACATATGCAGGGTTGCTTTGGTTGTTTGTGTTGTGTTGCATTGTATATTTTCCACAGTTTTTTAATGTTCTCTGACTCTTACCGTTCTGACATTATTGTATTCCCAAAAGTGTAATATGTTTGTAACTTGATCACTGTTTCCTAATTCGATCTTTAAACCAAAGTTTAATTTTTGGCGGGCAGGATATAACCTGTATGTGCTGAATGTCCAAATCACCCAATCAAGCAATCATCTGGGTTACTGTTAGTCGAGTACTGCCATAATTCCTCCTGTTTTAATAAAATACATAATTAATTTATGGTGCTAACTCTGATTCCATTATAGCAAAAGGTCGTTAAAACGGTGCAATGCTGTCTTTTTCTTGTGGCTTTCATTTCCGCTTGGTAATGTTGTAGCTGTATTATGTAGATATCGGACAGAATAAAGCAGTCGGCGTCGGGTACAAAGACGCGTGTGTTTGTCATCGAGACGATGGGTGGTTATTGTGGCTATTTGGCCACCATGAGTGCACTGGCTGGAGGTGCTGATGCCGCTTATATCTACGAAGAACCATTCAGTATTGAAGACCTCCAGGTTGGTTTGATCGTGCCCTGATTCTTACCAGAAGTTGGCACTTACTTACTTACTTAAAGGTGCCTTTAGTCCACAGAATCACTATCACCTCCTTTCTTAGGCCTTTGAGACCAAAGTTTGTGCTGCATGGCCAGTGTGACGCCATTGTAGCGCCTGTAGAAATAGACTCAGACCTGTGCTCCTGTGGCCGAGACCCAGACGATGTCTCAACATTGTGGACTTGTTCTCTTTGACGAAGCTGGATAAGCTGGATGGCAGTTTGTCCAGACTGCACTCTGCTGATGACAATGCGATCCAGCATCCGGCAAACCTTGGAACGCGAACCAATATACAGAAGAAAAAATCTCGTGACGCCAGATCTACTGTTACCTTCCGAGCTTCAGAGCATTATCTCTCTTTCACTGTTACCAAGTTACGCTGCTTGGTGACAGAGTCACACGTGTGTGAGCGACGTATACACGGCCATACTCAGCCACACAGTGGGTGGGAACCAAAACCCGAAACGTACTGAATGCGAGTCCAGTGCTATAACCATTATTCTATTGAGCACACACTGTTAATAGTAATAATAGCTGGATGTGGAAAAGCTTGTGTCAGAACTGAGAAGTGTCGACCAAAACGTTTTACTTGTAATCGTTTGCAGTACTGCAGCAGGACTTTGCAGAAGTGAGTTCTGTGTAATATTCATGTTTACAGGGTGATGTTGCACATTTGACGGCAAAAATAAAAGGCGGAGTTAAGCGCGGACTTGTTTTGAGGTAAATTGTGCAGTGTCACTTGTATTAATGCACGCGTTTTCAACTTTGTACACACACGCCTCTGCATATTATCTGATTACATGGCTGTTTACAAATTTTTCATTATCATTATTATTGTTATTAATAGATTGCTATTTTTACTAAATTTGGAACACAACTGTGTTGGGAGTAATGTGATGTGGAGGTAAATAGAAGAAAATTGCGTGTGATTTTGTTGGTGTCATTTCTGTTACAGCAATGAGAAGGCGAGTGACAATTACACGTCGGAATTCATAAATCGTCTATACAGCGAGGAAGGCAAAGACGAGTTCCGATGTCGAATGAATGTTCTCGGTCACATGCAGCAGGTACGGTGCTCTCATTTGCTGCTTTGTTTATTTTTATTTATTCAGTATGTATTTTATTGGTCGATTGGTACTTTTGTGGTGATTGTCAGCTTGTATATGGAATTGTAGTTACTGTGGCTGTTTGCAACATTCTATCGACATTATGTTCATGAGCTGCAGTGACGTACAGAATGCAAGTGTTGTATAGGCACTGACATTGTAGCGATGTGCTGCAAAAGTAATATCACCTTTTGATTTTAGCCCACGTTGCTCTACTTAAACTGTTTAAGGTTTTAACATCTAATTTTGTTAAAATATAAGGAGATTGGACGAGCAATTAAGTAACACAAACGATTAAACTGCCCTATAATGAAAGTTGTTATAGATGCAGGTAGAGGCCTAAGCGCTGCAATGACTGACCAGCTGCACAGCTCTGGTGTTATTGTGCTGGGCCATTGGCGTCTTCCAGCCTTAACAGTTGCTGCAGTGTTGAAGCCAACTTCTGCACACAAAATTCTTGTTAATCAGACACCAGAAGTCAATTACATCATGAGATGCATTTGCATTTCATACGATAAAAATTAAAAATAATATGCTGTGCTGACTGTGCGATGCTAAGTTATGCTAAAATTACTCCGTTGTCGTTAACAACATGCAAGTTTTTAAAGTCTCTACTAAGCTGTCCTCAGCGTTGTATTGTAATCAGTTACAAAAGTAATTAATTACGTAATTGAATACAAATGACAAGTAATTGTAATTGCAATCAATTACATAAAACTGAAAAATTGTAATTGAAGAACAGTCTGTTCTTCAGTTTGTACTAAGTTCCCCCTGTCGTAACTATCTCCTTGATTCTATGGTTGACTGCAGATTACAGGTGTACTGTGTTGTCTAGTGGTTGCATGCGTTGGTGCTGTAGGGCGGCAGGCCGTCGCCATTTGATCGTAATCTGGGCACAAAAATGGCGGCTAAAGCTCTGGAAAAACTGATTCAGCAGATTGAAGCATCAAAAACTCCATCTGGTATGAAGTAAATTGTGTCAAATGTTGCTGTTATTTTTGTAAGTATTTTAAGTGTTTGTAGTATCTTATGAAATTTGAAAACACTCGTGAACTGCAGGAGATAGACATGTCTTTGTTATCAACTTATCATAATTGCAGGTCACAAATCACTGTTTATTGTTACTGCTGACGCCAGAAATCTGATGCTCAGTGTTTCCATCTCATGGAGGGTAGGTGGTTGAGTTGGCCTAGGCACTGCAGCAGTGGTGCACATGGCAGTGGCTGTTGTGATGGATATAGCTGTTGGATGTGATCCTATGACCTGTGCACAATGCAGACCTCATATGGCATGCTTCCTCTAGGTTACTGAAGGGTGTTACAGTCATTTAGGACCACAGATGGGTGGTATAAAGCCACAATCTGTGATAGTAATAACGTCACCGTAGTGAGCACACTGGCAGCTTCTTATTTGTCGTCTTCTGCTCGGTCAGCCGGCGCCGCAGCAGACCTCGCTGTCAGTGCCAGTTCTCTGTCCTTCCTCACCACTTTGGGCGAACGCCCGACGGGCACCTCCGGCGACTTGCATGAGATGTCATATCTGTTCCAAAGACTCTCCGTCATTGTAGTGTTTCAATTCGGTCTTAATACACGAGAGCTTTGTTTCAGAGCTCCACATAGACTGAAAGATATTTACTTTTTGTAGTTGTAATGATATGCTGGTAATGCTTTCTGGTGGACAGTAATAATTTTTAGTAGTAGTAGTTAGTAGTAATAGTACTAGTAGTAGTAGTATTGTTTTACCGTGTCTCTGATTGTCTGTGTTTTTGTTATAATAAACGGTGGATTATAAAAAAAACAATAATAATAATACCCAGGACGATATTTATTGTGCTGTCTATATGGCGCCAGCCATATGCGAGAGTTCACTTTGGATCATCGCCAACGCGTAGGCCAAGCTGCACACTTGACCTTTGAGTCCGCCTGTAGGCTGCTATAGGCCGAACATTCGCCCATCGCCATGTATTATTTCTCTACCATAAGGTTGATACTCATTTACTGTCCCTCAGAGGGTGGAAGGCTGAGTTGACATAGGCACTGCAGTCAGTGTGCAGCCTGTGCCCAAAGCTGCGTGTCACAGTGATTTTCGTAAAAAAAACACACAAAACTTTTGTCCGCAGCGCAATTTGAACCTGGGCCCTCTTGCGCAGCAGGCAAGCGTGCTACCACTAGACCACTGTGACCTGCCAGTGAATGCCAGACCTACTGTTACCTTCCTAGCGTCAGAACATCTGCATTTGGCCAAGTCAAGTTATACTGACATAGACATAAGTGGCTTTCCCAGGGCGATACTCGCCAGAGCTGTGGCCTGTGGGTGGAAACTGATCCTGGGACATTACAAGTGCATCGCTGTAACCACTACATTACACACGTAGAGCCACAACTGCCGCACTAGACCACTGCATCCTATATGTATGTGATGGTTAAGTGCTATTGTGTGTAAGCAGGTGGCGTCCACACCACGTCTTCCGACTCTGCAACTTTGCTTGGAATTATAAAGAGAAACACAGTGTTTACACCAGTCGAAAAGCTCAAGCTGCATTCAGACTTTGAGTAAGACATCAGTTGAATCGTGTTTATACTGTGTCTTTTTTGTGATGAGCCGCTGAATAAATGTTTGCAATAATGAAACAACTCAGTTGCCACACTAACAAATGTAACTAAATACTGATCACGTGTCACTATCTTTATAATTATAGAGGGGATGTCAAATCATATTGCCAAGATGTGATTCTTGAAGGTTGCAAAACTAAAAAATGAAGACAGTGCGAGTGAAAAACAGTGTGCATGATTACAGCCTTATTAATATGTTGGCACTTCGTTACCGTTAATAGTTATCTGTTTACATCTCCTTGTCACTTATCGCTGGGTGATTTGGTGATCTGATAAAACTGATTTGTTAATAATGGTCGTTTACTGTCTGTAGGTTGTGTTGTTTTGATCTGTTCTGTCAATATTGCTTGGTGTTGTGAAGGCATCGCATACCTTTTGACAACTGGTGGCTGAAGCTTCGTCCGCTGCTGAGAATTCTTGCCAAACATGAAAGTGTCTACGAGCCAGAGAGTGTCATTGATACGGTCGAAAAGAGTCTGGCATAAGTCTTCCTGGCAGCCAAAGTTTGGTTTCCTGTGTGGTGTAGCTGCTTGTAGAACTATGTGAGACATTACACTAGGTTCGTGTGCTTTGGCCTTTTGCAGTTTTGTATTTTTTTTCTGGCAACTTTACAAACTCTCCCATCTTACAACGATGCTGCAGCTGCGACTGTCAGTGCCTTACAGAATGTTATATGGGGTTCCTGTGCCTGTTGTCCAACACAGTTCAAGGCCTTTTCCTTCAAGAATTCAAGGCCATTTCTATTCCCTCAATCCACATAATATTGCCGTTGCCATCACCATCGTCTGCATGCATCAGACGTTTACTTGGTTCCAGCTAATTCAAAAGTTTTCAAGAGCTTCTCATTTTCAAAAAAAATTCAATTGAATGTTTTAAAATACTAGACCGTTTCAAGGTTAGCCTGGTCGCAGGAACCCCGATTATTGGACTAATGCTACTCAGTATTTTTGGCTTCACAAAATGGTCAGACGGTACTGGCATGATGGTCACTGAACAAGCTCGCCTTAACTGTGTCTTGCACTGACTTGCTTTCGCATCATCAAGAGTTATGTTCGTGGTGAAGACAGTTGTTTGTCGCTGTTATTTTGCACATTTCCACTAACGATGGGAACAAATTTATTTTCCGACTCATTTTTCTACCATTTTGGTGCAGTGTTGCTTTGTTTTGACTTTTATTTCCATGTCGTAGTTATTTATTTTTTTACTTTTCCTGTTTAATTTGGGCTGGTATATCTGTAATCCGCCTATCATGTTCATTGAAATATGTTGTCTGATATACCTATGTTACTCTCTATGTCGGGTGGGTTAGCCACTGCCGTGTTCTTGACCTGCACAACTGCCAAACGAATTTTTTTGCTGTGGCTGTTGCGTAGACTGTGCAGTGCTGTGTTGTATTTGGAAACTGTTGAATATTATTATGCTACAGTGAGTGAGCGTTCAATCTGCCATAGTTAGGTTATTTTGGATGCGCAGTTCATACAATAGCCGGAGTCAACAACTGTGCCATGAAAATTTGTAGCTGTGTGATTAGGTGAGTAGAAATTGCAAACTGTGCATCATGCAGACTTGACAGCATGGTAATTCAACTACTATTATATCCTAAATGGTATAGATAACATTTCAGCTGTCTGTCATGTTTCACTTTGAGTGAATATGAATCGAGTTATATTCAGTCAGCCAGTTAATTTGATTAGTTTCGATTGCCTAAGCCAGCCGTTCAACAGCTGCTCACGACTAATATCAGAACTTCCATCTGTTATCTTGAGTTAAGTTGTTATAAGCTTTTCGAGAGCAAACCATACTGGTTTTCGAGTTTACCTATTTTGTCTGCAGTGTTATGCTTTTGAAGTGTCGTTCAGTTTTCGTTCTTGCATAATGAATCTGATTGTTTTACTGGAGTATGTTGGTGGTTTTAGGCAATTACTGCTTCTGTTGCAGGCTATATAAAATACTATTTTAATGTAGTCACCAAGTATTTAATGCAGGCCTACAAGTAGAATGCACTACTAAAGAACACAAAATGTCTGTATAGTACCCATACTCTGTGCTGTTAACGTGCCCATTTCTGTGCCAAATGTTCTGTGTACACAAGTTACTTGTGGAGTGATGGTGCGAGTGCTATAAAACACTCTGGCTTTACATAGCTTTTAGGCAATTTTGTACTGTTATTGTGATAAAACGAAGTATTTACGCAGTGCTCAGAAAGAGGTGCTGTTCCGTTTACACAACGAACTGTACTTGTTAGTATTTGAAAACACACTTTTGATCATGTGCATTTACTGCTTGTTGAGAAAATATTTATAAAGACTCGGTGCATGTTACTGTAACAATGTTATTTTTGCGTTAGTTAACTCACTGATTCCGTTGTGTTCATAATATTTGTTATGTCTGGCATGCCTAACTTGAGTATGTTAGTGTTTGGTTTTGAGTATGCTTATGGTTTGAGAGTTTAGACTGTTTGCAACGTTGTTTTATGTTTCAGACTCTTGACTACAAATGAGGAACTGAATTTGCCAATAAATTTCTTATGCATACTTAACTTTAGAACAAGTCCTTTACAAAATGGTTGACAGTACGCGTACATTGTATTACAGGCAGGCAGTGAAATATTTCCTGCACATTTTATTTTCAACATCAACCAGACTCGTCCCAATTTTATTTCAGAAGTTCCTCAACAGATGCATCAGGAAAAAGCACTAAAGTTATTTATATAACACGGAAACACAGATCAACCTATCGCTAATGTGTTACCATAATTGCATAATATTATGTGGCTGCACGCTCGTTCTCCAGAGTGATCATCTCGTTACATGACACTATTACTCTGAAGAATGGATGTGCAGCATATATTTTGATATCAGCGGTAGGAAGGATTGATGTACTCGTAAACTCGGTCTGTTCACACAACGGAAGTGTGAGGAACAATACTGGAAAAAGCACAGCATGTCAGGTGGGAAGATGCCGAGGGAGAGGGAAGGTGAACATCGCAATCTAATTACCACACAGATTGTTTTAAATACAACACATTGTTTTACAGTGCTTTTAAAACACGACAGCCTGAAAAGAATTTGGAGACTTACTGAAGCAAAAGGTGTGACACCAATTGGTGTGCCAATCCAAATGTGGCACAGTCACTGACAGCACCTCATCTCCCCCGCCGCATTTTTATACGCTGGACGCCTTCCTCTCAGTCAGCAGCAGTGTCACACTCGTGACGTTTAACATTTTAATCACTGGCTACACAGGCATTCGTTACTGAAAATGCCTTAAACAGCAGTTAGATAAGAGTGAATTTTGCTAGACGTAGAACCAATTTCTTGGAATCCAACAATGATCACAAAGTCACAGCATTGGCCCAAACTCATGCCCCTAATGACAATTGCAAATTCCGTAGTTTTTATACATGGCATGCTGAAAAGTGTATGTGCATGTAATGAGTGACACCTATTCCCTAGTTATATTAAAGGAACAGTTCACTACTGGGAGTAGATATCTACAGTGGCTGACAACACTTTATACAACTATGTGTGACCTAATACAGCAATATCAGACACTATTAAACTAAACCAGAGCCACCCGCTGTTTTCTTAAACCGGTCGGGTTATCCTTGACCGGCCGCAATCGATTTTCCAGCTGCAACCTGCTTTGCTGTTTGCTTCTTCTCCTGATATTCCTTCATTCTCTGCTCTAATTCCGGCCGATAGTATCGAATTAAGCCCTACAACAAGCAGTCCAGTCAACCATATTAGCCAAACGCAGTCATCATCATCATTGCTGGCATGTGTCACTAATAGTGCGTACAGCCAAATGCAGACATCAATCTTTAGAGTCAATGATTCTGAGCCAGATAATATCGTCATTTCAGACACTTTAATCGTTCTTTTTTTACTTATTCTGATCGCGGCTAAGTAACCAGAGTTCTCTTCACCACTGGAGTAACTTTCCACATTCCATTTCTGATACACACAATGATTCTTGCCAGTTTCAACATACGAGTCAGATGTTTGCGTGTCTTAACTAATAAACGTTAGCCCCACTGACAGGCTGGTTGGCTGTTGGGATTTAACAGCACTTTCAGCACAATTAGGCTATTGTGCTTTGTTATGCCTACTAAAATGATAATTTGGTTAAATTAATTTTGTAAAATTACACTTTGGGGAACAGAATGTGCGAGAACAGTAAGCATTAAAGAAGAAAACAAAAAACTTGCTCGGGAAAAAATTCAACTCAGTACAACACAGTAAATCCACACAACTACAACTATCCTGATTTAGTCGCCTCTTATGAGTGACACACAGCCTTCTTACTGTACAGCTCCCGAGCCACACCACACCAAAAAACAAGTATAATGCACTTATTGGCTCGAACCTGCACGGGCCACGCAGCGCCGTCAGCCAATGCACAGATTGTGTGGCCTTCTATCTGCTTGCTCAGTTCCCACAACATGTCAATCTCCTCAGGCCGAGCTTTGCCAGACACTAACAAAACAACACAATCGTCGTTGAAATGTCTGCATCACGTGTCTGTCACCTGGACAACGGCAACTGAGGTGCAGACATACACAAGACATGTGACGCTAGAAAACGCTCAATGCGTGCACGCATGGTTCACCTGAATTTCCCATTCACTAATATTCATTTGCAGCCATATACAAAACCATAGTTGTGCGGTGAGATGGATAGGTTACTGGTTAATGGCTTACAAGTCGACTTGCACAGTTAAAACATCAAGCAATAAGGCAACTGCATCCAGGCAGCTAACCAGCTATGTAACTGCTTTACGAGAACTAGCATGGCAGAAACGACACATTTGCGTTCCGGAGTTTGGGAACAAGCAATGACAATAAGAAAACTAAAATATACAGGGCAACAACACTCATCACACACCTCGGCCCCTACTGATCTCTTTCGATGCACACAATACTGAGCATGGATTGAGCCCAGGTGAGGCTGCAGCTCAAGGTGGCTAAAGAATTATAAATAAAAGAATAATGACATATGCTTAAGTGCGTTGACATCACACATAAATCGAAATTTCTCTGGTGTTGTGTAGCAACTGTGGTCATATGCCCTGTTTGATAATACCAGAGAGTACTGAGCAATGGACCCAACAGCAGCCTAAGCTTGAGGTGGCTAAGGACGTCAGCCACCTCCTTTGTAGCCTGCAAAAATTACTTTTGTGTCACAAAACGCCTTAGATCCGATCTGCTGGTTCTGAATTCACTAAACAACAGCTCAACAAATTGCAACACAGCAACATAGAAGTACCGAAACGTTGCATGATCTTGTTCATCCAGTTGCAGCCTTCTCTGCACGGAGTACACTAAACCACAGCACACCACAAAACACTCGGTGACAAACGCGTCTGCCACTTTACGATGGCTTGGATACAATGCAACCTAAAACAATGACAAACTGAACAGTTTTTCACCACAATGTGCAGCCGAGAGTCAACTGTTGTTCAACCCTGCAAATGAATGTGTCTGAAGCACATAGCATAACAGGATTCGACTTTGACACACTAACTCCAAGGAGGTGCGATGACAGCATTGCCAAGCAAGCACTCCGGAGACGCCACATGGCAAAAGAGGAAAAAGGCAACTAAAGAACTACACTTGGAAAAGAGAGATCTGGAGACAGAGATGTGGACAGCAGGATACAAGTATAGCTGGAGGAAGATGAAGGCAGCGCACAGAACAGAGCTCAAGATGGAGAAGAGTGGTCTATGGCCGATGTTACACTGGGAGCAACAAGGCTTGAGTCAAGAAAGTAAGAGAGTCATAACAGGTATCAAATTTTTATATATTAATTTACTTCACTGGAAGCAGACCTAAAACATGTAACACAGAAGACAATTGTAAACATTAGAACACAAGAATCTATCTACATATGGCTTAACCTGTCTAATACACTGGGAGTGGTATAAAAAAACTGTCAGCAAACTATTAAATGTACTTTAATGTATTTTTAAAATTTGAATTATTTGTCTCAATTCACATAGTACCACTCTGGCAAACACGAGCCAACAAGAGCACGATTTAATCAATCCACAATGTGGTTGTCGATCCAAATTTGGAGACATGGAGACAGAGGTTCCCTCTTCCAATATTATCACGATCTTCCAAATAAAGACACGTTTTAACAACGAACATTGAATGATTAGGCATGTCACATGTGAAGAAAAAATTGTTCAGCTAGTTCAAAGCGAATTTGGTTGAATGACGCTGTTTCAAGACTCTGCCTAGGTTCGCAGCACATGAATTACACACATTCATCATTCAGCCACGGTAATTCCCTTCTTGGCCTGCTTAAGCAACCACACTACGTATCAAGGCAAGTCAAAGTACCTGCCCACAAGACTCATGTTTGTAGAAATATGCAAGACGAGCAATGCACTGTATAATGTCGGCACTTTTGTTCATCACTATCAGTGCTGCGGTGCCAAAAGCCGAGTTGTTCTCGGTAAGGTCGTCAAAGTCCATCAACACATGTTCACACACACTACACAGAACAGGCAACAATAGAGAACGGACGATACAGGCACGCACCGATCCGATCCGATACGAGTATTCGAGTATACACAACAGCCGATGCCGATACCGATACGAGTGCTCCTTGCTCCTTATATTAATAGACCAGGTAGGTCACTTGGAAAATTCAGCTTATATGCCAATGGGTGGCACATGCAACCATTAGCGACAAACAAACTTGCGCGCTCAGTCAGTTTTAAGACTGGTTGATTCGCAGGAACGTTAGAGAAATCAACAGTTGACTGTTGTTATCACTTCCTGCTGGTGGAGGGAGTGCGGCATCATCTGTCGCTGGTGGCCAAGACCCAGTACTGCGCCGTCTTGGTGTCATGGGGAGGCTGGTATCAGGTTACAGTCTCCCTCCTCCCGCCCCTCCAACCCTCTCCCGTATCGTGGATCAAATG
>Ga0056115_1000608_pt1 | contig 16157 bp, 15 predicted proteins | sample WorMetOlspDAHAB1_FD_77007 | JGI IMG/M metagenome (GOLD analysis project Ga0056115, IMG submission 77007) | Marine gutless worms symbiont microbial communities from Max Planck institute for Marine Microbiology, Germany - Olavius sp. DAHAB.1 ...
CAATTGTTAACATCAGATTTACACATTTCATAGTGTCAAAGGTGTTTTCTGTTATCCCTCACATATTTGGACTGTACATAGTTGTGGGTCGAAAGATGCCAACCTGGTTATACTGTCCGTTTGATTTCTCTGCTGCGTCGACGTGACGTGTTCAAAGTGCATAAATGGCATCTGTGCATTGCAATGGCTCAGTTTTTGTCGACACGCTGTCACATACATCATTGTTGATACTGGCCAGCCACCTTGTCCTGGCACTACTTTGTTGACAGTGCTTGCAGCTGATTGCCGTTCCACGAGAATTGAGAAACGTAGAATAACAACAGTTGAGAGTTTGGCCACAATGCCACAGTGATTCAGTTTTTTTTTAATTTTTGTTGTCATACTTTTGTAAATAGCGCTGTCACTTTGAGTGACAGTTATGCAATTAATCCTTTTAACATTCTGATTGCTTTCCACACATACATACTGTACATAACGAGGACATCATATGTCTGCACAGAGACACTAACTATGACGTGCTTTTTTGAGTTGATTTTAACAGTGTTCATATTTGTATTTACAACATTACTATTTTTGGTTTATGTCAACTAAAGAAATGATTCAAAGTGCCCTGTCAGCGACATTTTCTGGTACTATGTTACGTTAACATTACTTGAAAATGAAATTTTGTAAATCAAAAATATAGTCACAAAATTTGATGGTTGTACCTATGCTGGAATATTTTTCTCGGCAGCCTAGACAGTAATGAAATTGAAGTAATTGGTGTTCTTTGTTCATATTTGATTTTTGCGCGAGAATTTCTATACGAAAATAGTTTGTAGTGTGATTTATGGTGACATAAATGTATATGATGCATGGATCACACAGGCCACTGTGTATGTTGGGACAGCGTTATTTCCATAGTATTTATTTAGCTGTTTTGTACAGAAAGTGTAGTCTTAATTTGTAACGTGTTTATGTAGAATATTTGTTGATTTTGGAGTTAATGTGGTTGTGGCTAGCGAGTGGCGTATTGCTTGAATAAACAGGGATGTCATATTTTGACTGTCTATTACAGCTTTCTGAAGACATTATGTGTCAAACTTCATCTGAACGGACAAATGGACACATCTGTTTGTGCTTGTCTGTTATGTCCGTTGGGGACATCCATCCTATGGGGAGGAGGGGGGAACGGAGCGCAATGTTTCATAAAAATTTAAGGGGATAAAAATGTGGGATCAACCAATAAGTATGAAATTTGGTCAGTTGATTATCAGGAAAGTCATTAAAATTATTGCCACCAGATGTCACATTTTAAGGCTAAAATGCACCAAATTTGATTCCTTGTCTGTCTGTCCGTTCAGATGGAGTTTGATATTATGATGGTAACAGATAAAGAATGCTAATTTTCACATTTTGTTACAACATTCTGAATACCTTGACAAAAAAATCGACCACTGTTGTTAATACAGATTACAAAACAAAACAGCCGTGTTTTGACCACAAACATGCATGCAAACAGTATAATTAAACCAATCTGAAAAAGTAACGAAAGAAAACATGTAAAAAGTTCCAGGTTATGTGTTCAACATATTAATCAACATATAATGTGTTAACCACAAAGTATGTGCAACTTCATACAGTAGTGTTACAGTTGGTACTCTGGCCCGTGGGTGTAAATAACGGAGTATAGGGGGACATGTCCCCGAATTTGGGTCAGGGGATGGCGCCAGTACGATTACCCCCCCCAGGATTACGTTGTAATTCGACGACTAATTCCGTTTGAGATAAGACAAGTAACAAGTACGTGTGCTTGCATTGACTGGAATCGCCCCGTCCCAATCTATGTTTGTTGGTCCGTGCAGATGCTTTGGGCTTCTCCACACTTTTGAGACTAGGTTTATGCCATTGCTTTGGCCCCAGGTCCCTCTGCTGTAACCGTAAGCACCTTCCATCTGTACTACGAGCACATATGCGTCGAACAAATAATCACCACAGCGAAAAAGTGAACACAACGATTACAGTCATTATTTGCAAGGGCAACAAGTTACCAAGAATGTAAGTGCTTCTGTTAATTCCTGTAACTGACTTCTCAGCTAGTGATTAACATTTTTACTCTGTTGGTGAACTGAAGTAGTATATGCAGACTGAGCAATCTTTTTCAAATATGTACCAGTGACATCGTTTTTGCAGACCTTTCAGTTTTTGTCATTAATTTTCCCAAAATTGATTGATTGATTGGAGTTTAATGGCACTTTCAGCACAGTAAGGCTATATCGTGCCTTTAGAAGTTATAGTTTGCGTTTACGGGAATAGAAACACCATCGGAGTCTTGTACATCTCCTATTCAGTAGTGGATGACCAGCGAAAACGATGACAGCAAAAAAAAGACTAATTTTATTTTTCCAGACAGCACGAAACTCCCAGTCTGACTAGCTTTATCTGCTGACCACTCATTGGCAGATCAGTCAAGTAAGACTTAGAAGCACATCCCACATCAAGACTGTTGTAACCAACTCAGTTCATGACTGTGATAAATGCCGACAATGACGTTGATGCAACTTGCAGGGTTGGTGAAGTTATGACCAATAATGCAACGGATAGACTGTATTGTAGACACAGATGGCAAATGCACAGTCATATTGAACTGAACACTTCTATTTACAGTCATCTCACCACAACAGAATGCCACATCCAAACAGCAAGTATGTCACTAATATCAAAAACCAACTTCCACAAATTCAGAAATTATGCTGCAACTTTCTGACCAATCTGTAGAAATGCTTTCCAGTTACATAAAGCTAACAGTGTTGTGAGTTCACGTGACACTGTTCTAATGGTCACGTCACACTTTATAGTAAACTTTAGAGTTTATTTAATTAGCGAAGCAACCAAGTACAGTTCATTTTACTCACAAATACAACGAAGTGTGGAAGAACAAATATGTTGCAAAATTTTGCATGAAAAATGTGGACCCATAATCGTCAACAGTATTTAAACGACTCATAGCACACACAGACACACTGTAAACACGTGAATGCTTGTGTGAAAACATGGACCAACATTATCACGTTGTATAAATGGCTAAAACACAACAGTGTACAAGTTGGCATTATCCAACCAACGATCTGCAGTTGCTGGTTTTCGCTGCTGGGCCTTTTGCCCGATGGTCCGGCTGACAGAGCTTCGACACTGTTCCATTCAATTCTCGCACATTGTTGAAAGACTTGCGGCGAATATTTGCAGGTTTGCACGACGTATCTGACGCCTGAACGCAATCATGGTGTGATATCCAACCGGGGACAAACCCAGCCGGACCAAGGTTCTCAACAGAATGGAGATCTGACGCCGGGTTTTTCCCCCCAACACATGCCGACGACAATACTGGCTGGTGGTAGTAAGAAGTTGGCTTTTGTGTCTGTGACTGCGCCAATGGTTTCAACTGGCTTGTCTTCTTCTTCTTTCGTTGTCGTTTCTGCAAATCCTACACCACCGCAACATAATAAGTTATGTACGACAAATTCTCTGAAAATAAACAAATTGAATCTTAGAAAATTTCCTAAATTTTTTCTGTACGTAAACAGAAATAAATTTCTGCAATATTTTCACAACGTTGCTAAAACACCGAGCAAAATACAAAACAAGACATGCTAAGCACTCACGTTCCACTGTTTACGCACCACCCTGTATGATAGTAACTGCATTGTGTATTCACAACAACATTGCATTTCCAGTGTCAAGTGATACTGCAGAGTACATAAAGTGGAGTGAAGTATACTAACAGCAGTGCAACTGAACTGATCATCAGCCGTGGTCATCATGAACAATGGCAGATTATGCTCGACCGAAGTCAAATCATTCTCACTCCCTATCGACACACACACACATGCATGCATGCACACACAGTAAGAATGCTGGACAGTCATTCGTGGCACTGTTGACGGTTCCACGACACCGTCGCAGCACGTTTGGTCGTCGGGCTTTCTCCGTTGCGGGTCCGACGGAATGGAACTCGCTTCCACACTCACTCCAGGACCCTGCTCGGAGTACCGGCGGCTTTAGACTGGCGCTGAAAACTCATCTTTTTGCGGCACAAAGGGACAATTAGTGCACTAAAGGCACTGCGTGATGTGCTATACAAATCGACCACTACTATTTAACACTTGGGACTGTCAACAACAGCAACAAAATGAAGAGTGAACAATGAATGAAAAAAGCGAGTTTGCAAGAGCTCCTTGGAATTCTTGAGATCACAGCGACTTGGATTTGTGAAATGTCGACGGGCCGCATAAAAAGAAAGAATTTTAGGTAAACTTTGGAAAAATTAAGGATAGGTAAAACTTTAGAAAACTAACAAATACCACAGACTTCTGAAAACTTATGACAAGGAAACAACATAGTAATTTCAGTCTTGTTATGTTTAATTTTTCCGTGTTTATTTATTGTCGACAAAAAACTGCACGCATGCCAACCTGACTTGACAGTTTGCTGTTGAGCATCGGTCCAAGGCGATCGTGATGGCTGGTCAACAGAACGTCGTCTGCGCGGACTAGATGACACATCCATATCTATGGTGTCCCGTGTAGATCTATGCATCTTGGTGGACTCACTTTGTGTAGACTGTTTGTGTGCATTGGCAAAGGGGTGAGAAGAGCTGTGATTGGATGGCATGATGGATGCAGGACTCTGATTGGACAGCAACGTGGCATGCTGCCGACTGGATGTGTACATGAGTAGCAGAATGAAGACAATGAGTTCGCATGCCATTAACAACAGATGGCGCTCTATCAGCTGAAGTAACACACACATACAATGGCTACAGTTATCATTTTTTTGCACATGTGACTTGCATACAACCTTGTAAACAAGAATGTATTTGTTGAATCTGCAGAAGCATCAAAGTAAATTGCCAAGCACACACAGTAAATGCTTGAAAATTACCAACATATGAGCAAGACGGCAAAAGTAGCCAGGGGAAAATTCCCAGTCTTCCTTCTTCATAAACTACGAACACATGACCTGCGAAATCCAGGTTTGAGTGTAATGAAAAATCCAAATCATTGCCGGTATCAACAGACATGATTTCGAAAAATCAATCTGTTCTGGTATTTAAACAAAACATAACAACTTTGTGTTGAAATATGGAAAAATCTCAGCAGCAAGAGCCAGTGTCCTGACACAGTGACCGTAATTATTAAAAGCAACAGCATGACTTGAGTAAACCACTCACCATCGCGTTTCAGTGGTTCATACCTTAACATTTACATTTTAAATAGATGTTTACCTTTAACTGTGATAAAGAAGGTGATAACCGCATTCAACATTAGTCAGTGAGGACACAGCACGGCCTAATGTTCAGTTCGAGATATTTTCTTTGAGCAATCCAGTGCATCTCTCCAAATACTTCAGAGGAAGAAGACATTTGAGATAGTCATGCAGTCACAGAGGCAGAAAAATGGTCTTTATCAATGATCCGAAATGTCCATATGCATAAGCTTTTGCGACCGTTAGTTATCGGTTAAGTGGTAATGATCAATACCCTGGTGTTAGCGGATTCAATGGTGAGACTGAGCAGAGCGACAGTTGAAGTCAAATTCGCAACTTGAGACTCGAGCACTGCTATGCGTTCCAGCTGATGTTTATCCTGCAACACACACACACACATTCTATGCAGTGTGTGAAGACTCTCATGCTATAAGTACCTAGACAAACTTACTCATCAATATTAACCTCTACATGGCAGTCTATACTCGAGATTATAATCCGCATTGCATTCACATAAAAGGCTTTGGATTTTAGAGCGTTCAGCTACTTACTTCACATACTCATGTTTATGCAATAAGTGACTCACTATATGTTGTCATTCTGTTAAAACTCAAGCACTTGTATAGTGCTTTGAATGTCAGCATATCATGCCACTTTACATTTGGTGAGAGACGAGACAAACACCTGCTCAGCAGCGATCTTTGCAGTGTTTGCGAGTTTGCTGATTGTGCGATTCAAAGACGAGTACATCTCCTCCATCTGACGCTTGTATCGCCGACTCAATTCTTCCAGGTAGCTGACAGTCACACAACCACACAGACTAACAACCTAACAACACTGCAGCACCACACATCTCAGTAGTCACTGTGAATTGGTCGACAGTGCACTGTGACATGTTTCCCCAGTGTCTCATATACTCTTATAAATATCCCATCAAAACCCAGATCACTTTTATATATGCTCTGTTTATTGATTATTCATCCACAGCTTTGACAAAACAAAAAACACATGCATGAAAGGAAAGCATATTGAGATACAATCACGTACATAGTATTCCTGCCTAATATGCATGATGTGTCTATGTCAATGTATATAGCACAATATTGCACATTATAACACGGTGCCTCAAACGTGCTCACATTATTGATTATTGATCACAGATTCTCATATAAGAAAACACAACATCGGTTAATGTTTGGCAAAGTTCTGTTGCGTGCTGGCTCAGAACAATATAACAGGTTTCTAAAACTGAAAGTGGAGAATACAGAACGGGAAAACCCCCACAGAAAATATACAATGCATCGATCAACAGCCCAGTTTACCGATTTGTAAGGTTGAGATTGTCTTCCAGAGTCCGAATGCGGTTCTTGAGCTTAGTGAACATGGATTCTCTGGAACCACGAAGTTTCTGATACGCAATCTCATCATGAACAGCAACGGTAGAGTCAGCGTCAATATCTTGCGGCACATGCACGTCATACTGTGCTGATGAAGACTCAGCATAGATGTCTTTCCGAACTCCTTCTGCAGATGCTAATGACGAAGAGCTGTTATCGACATCAGACGCTGCCGGGCTTTTAGCTGCATCACTGTTGGCAGCAGCACTAGCAATAGTATCGGACTTGTCATCTAACATAGCTGCATCACCTATAATCGAACACAAACAATGGCAACAGTTGTGATAATAATGTTTCAGTTCTCAGATCAGAAAGGCAATGCATGTAATTAAAGTATTATGATGCACAGCAAAGCAGTGTTATATTTTCTGAATACGAATAAAAACTGAAAACAACTGACAGTAATTCACTCGACATCAGACGCTCAAAACGGATCGGCACTATCACATGAGAAACTCAACATGTTCTTACGCGTGGCAACAAGATTGGTTGAGGGAACACACTATGCAATGACACAATCATTGTGATCAGTGACAGTTACAGAAATCGCTTCAACCACAATGCCACAGATGATATCGAAAAAAAAGAACAAGAACAATGATGATACCTTGCACAGATGAAGACATGGCAGGACTATCGGCTGCAGATGCAGACTGCGACATCGACCCAGCGTCTGATATCAATTCAGGAACAGTCTCGAAAACAGAGTCCGAAGCACCACTGCTGGAACTAGTGTTAGCCAACTGACGACTGTCAACAGACTGATCGTCACTACGGGACTCATTCAACGATGAGCTCTTGTTACACTCGGCACCAACGTCCGTCACATTTGACTTATCCGCATGTTCATTCTGTACGAGCTGTGAAACGGACACTGAGTGTGTGTTGCTAGCAGTGTAGTAATATCCACAGAGGTGGGACGATGACATGTTAGGTCGACATGTGAGACACAACATGAGTTGGCACTGTAACGATGTGTCGACGGCTGGTGGGATCACCTGTTCTTGCGTCGATGGCGATTCCACAAGTCGCACCAAACTGTCTTCAGCCTCCAAAACATGACCATACTCATCTGCACATATCAACATATTCATCAACGTAATGCGCTGTAATGCAAAGAAAAATTTGCACAACATCAACCCTCTAATGCGCTCACTGAGCTAGTACCGTGCATACAGAAACGTTTTTCAACAAGCATCACAAAACAGCTTCAGTGACATTCAGATTGCGGACAGGCTCTGGAACACTGTTCCATGTACTGGCAACGGCAAAAGCAGAAAGCAGACATAAGCATTACCAATTCACTGTCATCATCACACTCATCACCAATGCTATCAAAAAGGACATATTAGCATTGCTAGATTAGTCACAGTAAATCTACCGAAACTGAACTTGTTTCAAGCATCCATCACTCCGTCACAAGCACCTGTTCATGCAAATGTCTAATACCATTCAACTCAGAATGAATTTTCCATCATCATCAACAACAACCTGCTCCACGAATTCCACAAAATCCAGCTGAGATACGGACAGCAACATATCCACTGTGCACACGAGTGTTTCATCTGCTGCTCAAAACACAAATGCCAAGTGGATTACATGTCCAAAGAAATGTGACTACAACACTGTCAAAGTGCACAGTATTTTTTTTCCAGATGCCAAGCAACATCATCAGACGTAATCATAAACTCGTTCTCACCCGTAACTTGGCTCAGTGGACTGGTTCCAATATGCTGAACAATGTTCAAGCTGCCATCTGTCCCACGCTCCATGTCAGTCCTGCAATTCATTCACTAACTCATTTACAACAATTCGACTGTTTATCTTGTAAATATTGCTACAACAGCGATTACCTGTAACAGAAAAAACCACATTCATGAAACTGTAAACTGTTATTGCAATTTTCTGCAATGGATTCACCAACCAGAGTTACAATTACAATGATACAGTTAGAAATTTTGTTCCTTTTCCGCATACATTTTGACACACCATGTCAAGCTATGTCTAAACTATGACTTTGGCAACACATTACGACATACGATGATGTCGACCTACAACGTCAGAAATTTTATCCAGAGTACACAGCAAACTAAAGTAGCAACTCTGATTAAGCTTACCAGCTAATAATAACAGTCTCTTTTCACAAACTGCTTGTTACGTCTTTACTTTTGCCATACACCTTATAGCGATGATGCTGATTATGTCACATCAGAACAACGACAGAAAGTCGAGCATCAAAATACAGTGGCAGTGAACTAGTTACCCAGTAATTTGCTCAGTGGACGTATTATTAGCTGCACTTGGTGCATTGGGCTTGCCCAATGAAGTAATGTTCTCGCTGCTGATAGCATCAGTGTTGTTAGTCATGTTGTCAGTTGCTGAATCCAAACCAGCTGACATCTCGTCAACGTTCGGCTTCAGAACATTCTTCACGAGGCTCAATACCGTGTCTGTCGTCATCAGCACATTATTATTATCAGTCCATTTCACAGCAGCTTCGCATTTTGGTGCACGTGTGTATGTGTGTTGATGATGTGCAATGTGAGTGAATCAGAGGACAGAGGTTTCATATTCTGACACCACAGAAGCCATGAAACACTGACAATTTATTCACATATTGTAACAATTAACAACATCAGCTTCTCCATGTCTGCTTCACTTGCTCTTACATCACTTAAGAAAATCGTTCTCATCAACAAAGAATAACGGCGACATGAATGGAATCAAGACGCATCTCGATAAATGCTAACCGGACTTGAACTAACTTGAGCAACAGACAGAAAGTGAAGCCGGGGCCAACAAGGTGAAAGTGCAGTCTGATGGAGCACTGACCAGTGGCACTTGAGAAAAGGTTGGTGGGATTGTCGATGTCGTCAGTGTTAACAGCTTCATCATCCGTCTCATCAGCAGTCGCGTTTTCAGCTTCTCGATCATCATCATCGTCATCCAACGTCGCTCCAAACACTCTGAACATCAGCATTATCATCTTCACTGAATACCACTCCAAATGTCATCACCATCTGCGGCGGTCTTGAAAGGGGAGCCTTAAGGAAGGGTAAAGGAGCCAAATCACGACAGGTGTGGATGGGTGCTCCTATTTCTTTCAGTCTTCAGCCTCTGAACGCATCACAAAAAATAATAATACATCAAACCCTATTGGATTGCAACCGCAAGTAAGTAAAAAAAAGATGATCACTATGTCAAAAACAACATAGATGCTTCGATTGTGAATATTGTTGACGGCGTGGCTCAGTGGTTATGGCATCGGTCTTTGACTTGCGGACTTTCCCTGATGTGTGCCTGATCTATGGGTGACATGTGACCACTTCGTGGGTAAGGTGTCCGCTATCGGTCAACCAACCAGGCCAACCCAGCCAGGTCGGTAAATGAGTCGTAATCCATGTACATGGATTACAGGGGTGGAGACCATTAAACGGTGGACAGGTTGCGTACGGCTGGTTGGTCATAGGTCAGCTTGTGGGCGCAGGCTTAGCCTACGGTCTATAGGCCCTACGCAAGCTCTGGCTGTGACATGAACAGCGCCTCTGCATCTGCGGTATGCGGTTTGAGGCGCTATACAAGTGTTATACGCCTTTGCCTTTGCCTTTGAGGTGGGTGGGCTGCATGAGACAAAAGGGCGGAGTGAAATTATAATAACTGAGACCTGAGGACTGTGAGTGGACAGAAATGTTCGGTGCCGTAATGTGACAGCATGTCGACTCGCAAATATTTGCCGAATATCACCGCGTCCTGCACGGGAAATGTCTGCACCAATCGTTCATCGCGAGCATGAAACGTTCCCAGCGACTTCCACTCTTTGGTCGGATATCTACAGCGCATCACGTCTCTCTCCACGGAACAGCAACATGCACAACATGTAACAGCAAATTTCAATTTTATCAGCCAAAACTTCAACTTTGACCTCAAGTCCCTTTGCAAGACTCGACATCCGAGAGCAAGAATTGAATGAATGAATGAAGGAATTATAAAAACTTTTATAGCGCCATAATAAGAAATGCAGAGGCACTCAGAGGCACTCAGTGGCAAGAACGTTTCACATGACACAGTGAAATGGGTGAGTTTTCAGTCACTTTTTTTATAAATTCCCGGGTGTCTGAGTTGACGACATTGTCCGGCAGTGAGTTCCAAACGGTTGGTGCAGCGACAGAGAGCTGGCAAAAAGAAACGACCAGCCTCGGTGCGTGGCTCGACTGCAGTAATCAAGAGGAACCGTGTAGTACAAGCAGTGACTGAAGGTACACTGATGTGGATGTCGATCTTGCCTTGAAGCACACAGTTGCAAGTTTGTCAGTAACACGCTGATGCATGGATAGGCAGTGTACACTGTAGTGGTGAAAGCTGTCAACACCAGTAACTCTTTAGCATCTATTAAAGAGAAGAATCTTCGTAATTTTTAATAACATATCTCAGTTATTGGCATCAGCTTCCAATTCAAACAGGTGAGGTTTAACATCAGCTGTTTTGCATCTCACAATGACTATTACATTCTACCAGTGTATGTGCAGTGTAGAGATATGGACATGAGCAAACCTTTCACTGATGTGCACCTCGAAGCTCTGTGGTAGTGATGAGAAGAGCTCCAAGTTTCCAAGCTCTAATGTCTGCACTTGAACAGGCTCACACAGCTCCACCGTGAAACTGACAAACATCGCATTTACAACTGACTCATCACTAACAGTAGAAAAAGCACGTTCAGCTATTAGCTTTTCACAAACAAAAAACAATTATATTTAGTAATCGGCTCATCGATTGATTGGTGGCACTTTCAGCACAGTGAGGCTATATCGTGCCTTTAGAAGTTATAGTTTGCATTTTGGGAAACAGAAACACCCTGGGAGACTTGTACATCTCCTATTCAGTAGCGGATGACCAGCGACATAAATAACCCCCTCGTCTCGCATTGCTTTTTGTTCACAATGGCCCTTAAAGGGATGGAGCCAGCTCCCAACCCGCAACGACGAGGAGGGAGCAAAAAGCTCAAAGGGGGCTCATTTAAGTTCGTTACACCAGCGCCACAACACGAAGGACTAAACTGTCCAAGGTAAAACAAAACATACACCAACATAAAGATAAATCATGCAACCTAATAAAACACAAAAAGACAAACTCAAGGCCCAACCGGGCTGTGTGAACTGTTTTTGTTAACTGTGCCAATTGAAGAAGTAACACATTGGCAATATATAAAACAGTTCTGATAATATTCCCTCTTAACCTCCAGACAATCACCATAACTTTAGATGTTGTCAAATGGAGGTGAGGGGGCAATCGGCTCATCACTGCTGGCACTAACAACTGCATACATTCTACACCAGAATTAGCATAATCATCATTTATAATTGGCAGCAGACATACAAGCAATAAATTAAAAAAACTGCGACAAAAACTAGTTAAACATAAATATCTCTACGAGACATTCACGCAACAAAACTACAGCAGTGAAACAACGCTAACAATTTCTTCGCCTTGCAAGGGTTGATCATGTACTGGTCTTTGTTCTCAAGCAGAACGAAAGCCGCATTCTGAGACTCTGTGTTGACCGACACAATCTTGGCGCCACAAGTCGCTGATGCATAGTTCACTCCTTTCTTGCTCGATTTCAGCTTTGCAGATGAAGATGAGGGAGACGATGCCTGCGGAAATGTTTCTAAAACACATCAACAAAGTTCTCGTTGAACGCTGGCAATAATAAACAATCAACGTTGTTCTGAAACGCTAACAAAAAAGCTTGTTAAAAATAAATCAACACTTTTGACAGTAGAACAACAACAACGGAACGTATATCAAAACATTTAGTCTGCACGATTTTCACAACAAAATAAACAGCAAAGCAACCTTCGACGTTTTTTGATTTCTCCTGCTCCTTTAGTTTCCATTCGTCAAATGTCAACGCAGACATGTCTTCTGGAGGCAGCTTCACTGTGTTGTCACTGTCATTGTTCGTCTGAGACGTAGACGCGTCATCAGCGCGCGACACTCTAAACACCAACAGTAACTTAATTATTATCGACGTATGTATACGGCTCACCAGAAAAAAAACGTGGACTTGGTGAATTCAGTGAAGGCAGGAATTAATGTGTGACATTAGGAAACATATTCACATACAATGACTAACAACACAAACTAGTTATACACCAGTTTTATGCTGACGTCATCTGGCTTGGCATGCGTTTTACGCAGCTAGTTGTGTTCGCAATAGTTTTGCGGCACTTTTGTGAAGTTGGAACAGGATGGTTTATAGTTGGTGCCAGTGGTTCCTGTTGGTAGCATGGCAGGTTGTGATTAGGCTGAGCGGTAGACTAATCATGCAATTTATTTACATACTGTATATACAAGCATGTCACTCTTTCCGAGTTTACTTCATCAACTTCCCAACATCAACTGCACACATCCAGCAACCCCGTGACACAGTGCAGTCAGTAGCTGTCCACTTCGCCCTTTCCCTTAAACCCAACCCACAGTGCCAGCGCATGATTAAACCTTCATGCACTACTTTTAATGTCATTTATTTTATTTTATGTAGGCCTAATTAAGAAGGTGCACACAAGACTAATTCTAATATTAAAAATAAAATGTGCAGGCACAATGGCTTATAGAAGATCAGAAATTTATTTGCCAATTACGTCTGCAGAAGAGCTTAGACAATTACAGTTCATCACTTCTTGGAAGTTTGTCTAAAAAGATTCCCATAAATTAGCTGCATGCACAAGTGAGTTTGTATGGGTGTTCAGTGGTGATCTTAATATGCAGTGGGACCCAATGTTGACTCCAACCACTGAGAAGAAGAGCTAAAGGTTAAGGAAGGAGTAAAGATTGATAACAAAGTCACCAACTCAGTTTCGGTATCAGCTGTTTCTACTGCTGATGATCCATCAGTGATGGTGCCATCATTCCCATACTCAACACTGTCAACTTTTTCTGCACTGCACAAAATCACAACAAAGCAAGTTTGCACACAAGCAGTTGGAAATTACCGTTATCAGAACTGCAAACATATTCGCCAACCGTGCACAATTCTACAAAATCATGACATCACTGTAAAACTCACACAGGTTTCCATAAAACAAGTGTCTGAGTGTGTGTTAACTGACAACCACACATTTGAATGATAGGGAGTTTAGGTAGCAGAAATGCCATCAAATATTGAAATCGCAAACCAATTTTCTGCACTTTCAGTTTCCTCCAACATTTTACAGACCACACTTTTCACTTCGCTAACATTTCCACATATGTGGTCAGTGGTCACAAGGTACAGTAGACGGTTCTTATAATATAAATTATGACCATAGATTCTATGTACTAACGGAGAACAATATTTTAGATATCCTAAAACTACCCAGGAATCAGGTTTTGAAATAATCCTGAAATACAATACTGCATATCACGAGCTTGATTAAACCCTGAGACATGCATAGCAAAATATCATTCTTCTGCAGTATTTTACGTCAGTAGTAACTAATTTTTATACACAACTTTAATAAGAGACTAATGTCTTGATTCTCAATGCTTGAACTGTTTATCAGTAGGTCTTTCTTTAATTCTATTCTTTTTAATATTAGTTTACTGGTTTTTGTGCAATATGTGTTTACAATAAAACGAAAATAGCAAACGAAATGCAATGATACAGACATTTCATTGTCAGCAAGACCACCAGCTTCAGACGTTTGGCCATGTTGTGCTTGTGAGTTAACACCAACATCATCATCAGCCTCATCATCAGCATCTTGCTCAGCTGCAGCAGCTGATGACTCCATTTTCATGTCAATCTCAGTAGCAACAGCAGCAATGGGATTAACGTCATCATCCAACGATGCTAATGGAGATTCCGCATGCGAATTCTCTGAAGACAAACTGCGAGATGTTCCGCTGTCTGCTGACTGAGAGGCTATGACTGGCTCCTGCTCTACACTGGCACTGTTTGCTTCATCACTGTTCAACACACTGGAAGCTATCACTCGCTCTTCATGTCTGGTGTGAGGCTTGAATTCATCCGCAACTTTCAGTTTCTATTCACAATAAACGAAAATGTGCATAAATTACACATTTCATCACCTAAGAATTAAAAAAAAATGCAAGAAACATAACAACGAGAAATAACAGTAGTATGGCTTTATACTTAGACTCATTCTATGAAATCAGCTTAAAACTGTGATAAACAAAAATAATGCAAAATGTAACATAATTATTAACAAATTTAGAAATTATAAATGATATAAACGCACAATACAATCAATAAGTCTGTCACTCTTAGTCACCGAAAAAAGAGCAAAAATTTCTGCAAAATCATCTAACATTTTGATTCTAATTAATCTCCACATATGGAAGAACTAATGTATGTTATTGTATAGTATTTTTATTCAGAAAAAAACAATTAATTATCTGGCAATTACTACAGTTCATCCACAGCATTAAGTGCTAGAGACCAAATCATTATTTGTGATACCACCAGCAGCAGATGGCAATATTTCACTACACAACATACGAGGCATTTACCTGTTGAACTTGATGTCCAAGTCCAGGACCATGTGGACGAACATTCGGCTGAACAACAAGCACTTCATCAAACCCAATTATATAGCTAAACACACGTCAGCACACAAGCAACTCACTCTGAAGCAGAAGATATGTTTTATTTCATTATCATCAATGTACACAAGCCATAGAAAAAACAAATTCACCTAAAAACATTGACAAATAAAGGAAACAGAGCTCAATTTTTCTGTAAAAATTACCAAATTGTGCAATCTGCCGCCAGTCAAAAAATTGAATTATCAATTTTCGTTAACAAAAAAATAAGACATAACCATTGGATTGACCATAGGTGAACAGCGCACATGTTACCTCAACTTTCTGAATTAGGGACATGTGTTTCGCACCCACTTCTGGTTGTGAAGACACAGTTTTTTTGACTACTAATCAAAATTTTACAAAAAAATCTATAAGAATATACTACTAACGAGGGAAACATACGATAAAATGGTCAGAACTGTCTTCATAAAACATGTAATCATCAACTGGACCCTCATACTTTTACCACAAGTATTGATGCCAAGGAACATAAATGACAAATAGTTAAAAAGATAGAAAAGACTAAATTATCTGTCATTATTATTTAAACAATCAGAAATAAAACAATACATACAGCAGACACACACTGTAGATGACATTAGATTTCACATCAGTAAACAAATTTTGTTATATAAAAGAGAGTTTTATTAACATTTTGATCATATCCTTACCCGTTATTTAAATCTACAGATAAAATGTCACCAATTTTTATCGTACAATTGTACAAGTTTCACTAGACTTGTATATAGCAAATGACCAACTGAACATAGAGAGAGAAAGAAAGTGCTGTCATAGTATCAGCTTCAAATCTGTGATGTCATGTTTAGTGTGTAAATAAGTACGAAAAATATTTATCCACTAAGACAAGCACTGATAATATAATGGTTATATTGTTCCAGATGATTCACAGTCAGCCAACTTCTGGAGATA
>Ga0056115_1000609_pt1 | contig 16139 bp, 14 predicted proteins | sample WorMetOlspDAHAB1_FD_77007 | JGI IMG/M metagenome (GOLD analysis project Ga0056115, IMG submission 77007) | Marine gutless worms symbiont microbial communities from Max Planck institute for Marine Microbiology, Germany - Olavius sp. DAHAB.1 ...
TCAAGATCGGCATGATCACCACGCTGTCGGGCGGCGGCGCGTCTCTGGGCATCGACGTGCGCGACGGGTTCCTGCTGGCGGTCAAGGAAGAAGGCGGCATGCTGGGCGGCCAGGCGGTCGAGGTCCTGGTCGAGGACGACGCGCGCAAGCCTGACAAGGCCAAGCAGATCGCCGAGCGGTACCTCAAGCGCGACAAGGTGGATATCGTCACCGGCATCATCTGGTCGAACCTGGCGCTGGCGGTGGTGCCGTCGGTCACCAAGGCGGACACTTTCTATCTCAGCCCCAATGCCGGCCCATCCCAGCTTGCGGGCAAGGGCTGTCACGCAAATTACTTCAACGTCGCCTGGCAGAACGACAATCTGCACGAAGCGATGGGCCAGTACGTTAAGGACCAGGGTTTCAAGAAGCCCTACATCCTGGCGCCCAACTATCCGGCCGGTAAGGATGCGCTGACCGGGTTCAAGCGCTTCTACGGCGATGACGTCGCCGGCGAGGTCTATACCCAGCTTGGCCAGAAGGATTACGCGGCGGAGATTTCCGCGCTTAGGGCAGCGGACCCGGACTCGGTGTTCTTCTTTCTGCCCGGCGGCATGGGGATCGCCTTCCTGAAGCAGTACAAGCAGGCGGGCCTCAGCGACCAGATCCCGGTCTTCGGCCCGGCCTTCTCCTTCGATCAGGGGATCCTGAAGGCGGTCGGCGATTCCGCCTTGGGCGTGAAGAACAGCTCGCAATGGTCCCGGGACATCGACAACCCCGCCAACAAGGCCTTCGTGGAAAACTTCCAGAAGGAATACGGCCGCCTGCCCTCGCTCTACGCCAGCCAGGGCTACGACACCGCCCGGCTGATATCCAGCGCGATCAAGGCGGTGGGCGGCGATGTTTCCAACAAGGATGACTTCCGCAAAGCCCTGGTCGCGGCCGATTTCGCTTCGGTGCGCGGAGCGTTCAAGTTCGGCCCGAACCACCACCCTGTCCAGGATATCTATGTGCGCGAGGTCTATGTTGACGATGCCGGCGTGCTGACCAACAGGATCGTGGCCAAGGCCATGACCGACCATTCGGACGCCTACGCAAAACTCTGCAAGATGTAACTTCCTCCAACCGCGCCGCCCCGGACGATCAATCCGGGGCGGCAGCGCCTTCGGTTCCATGTCCGGTCTTCTGATCCTCGAACAGGTCCTGAACGGTCTTCAGTTCGGCGTCACGCTGTTCCTGATGGCGGCCGGCCTGACCCTGGTCTTCGGCATCATGGGGCTGATCAACCTGGCGCACGGCTCGCTTTACATGCTGGGCGCCTATTTCTGCGCGGTGTTCGCAGGCCTCACCGGCTCGTTCCTGGCCGGCCTGGCGCTGGCCCTGCCGGCGACCGCGGCGGTGGGTATCGCGATTGAGATTTTGGTCCTGCGCCGGCTCTACGGCCGCGACCATCTTGACCAGGTGCTGGCCACCTTCGGCCTGATCTTGTTCTTCAATGAGATCACCAAGATGATCTGGGGCGCCCAGCCGCTGTACCTGGACGTGCCCGAGGCCCTGGCCACGACCGTGGAGATCCTGCCGGGCGTGCCCTACCCCGCCTACCGCCTGGCGATCATCGCGGTGGGTCTGCTGGTTGCGGGACTGCTTTATCTACTAGTAGCGCACACCCGCATCGGCATGCTGATCCGCGCAGGCGCCACCAACCGGGAGATGGTGGCCGCCCTGGGTGTCGATATTCGCCTGCTTTACACGTTGCTGTTCGGCCTGGGCGCCATGCTGGCGGGCCTTGCCGGCACCATGGTCGGCCCGCTGTTGTCGGTCGAAGTCGGCATGGGCGACGGGGTCCTGATCACCACCTTCGTGGTCATCGTCATTGGGGGAATCGGCTCCATCAAGGGCGCCTTCGTGGGCGCCCTGTTGGTCGGGTTGGTCGACACCCTGGGCCGGGCCTTCCTGCCCGCCCTGTTCAAGCTGGCCTTCGACCCGGCGACCGCCACCGGCGTTGGCTCCGCCCTTGCGTCGATGAGCATCTATATCCTGATGGCCGCGGTCCTGGCCTTCCGGCCGCGCGGCCTGTTCCCCGCCCATGGCTGACCGGCCCGCATACCGCCGCTGGACGCCCCTGATCGGCGTCGTCCTGCTGGCGCTGGTGCCGCCGGTGGCGGGTCTGTTGGACCAGCCCTACCTGGTCAGCCTGTTCAACCGGGTGGTCATCCTGGCGATCGCCGCGATCGGGCTGGACCTGATCCTGGGCTTTGGCGGCATGGTCAGTTTCGGCCATGCCGCCTTTTTGGGAGTTGGCGGATACATCGCCGGCATTCTGGCGCACCATGCGTTCGAGGAAAGCGCAGTCTTCGAATGGCCCTTCGCCCTGTTGGGGGCCGACAGCGCGCTGGTGCTGTGGCCGGCTGCCGCGGTGGGCGCGGCGCTGGCCGCGCTGGTCATCGGCGCCATCTGTCTCAGGACAGGCGGCGTCTATTTCATCATGATCACGCTGGCCTTCGCGCAGATGCTGTTCTTCCTGGCCGTCTCGTTCCAGCGTTACGGGGGCGAGGACGGGCTGAGCCTGTTCAGCCGTTCCACCCTTCCCGGGATCGACCTGGGCGACGACGCGAGTTTCTATTACGTCAGCCTGGCGCTGATGGCGGGGTACCTGTTTGTGTGTTTCCGCATCGTCGGCTCGCGCTTCGGCTGGGTCGTGCGCGGCTGCCGCCAGAACGAACAGCGGATGCGCGCGCTGGGTTTTCCCACCTATCGTTACAAGCTGACCTGCTTCGTGATCGCCGGCGCGGGCGCGGGGCTTTCCGGCGCGCTGATGGTGGACCTGGACAGTTTCGTCAGTCCGGCCCTGCTCACCTGGACCCGGTCGGGCGAGCTGTTGATCATGGTGATCCTGGGCGGCATGGGCACCCTGTTCGGACCGGTCCTGGGCGCGGCCGCATTGTTGCTGCTGGAAGAGGTGCTGGGCGCCTACACCGAACACTGGATGGCGGTCTTGGGGCCGATCCTGATCGTCGCCGTGCTGGTGGCCCGGCGCGGACTTTACGGCCTGATCGACCGGGGAAACCGCCGCCATGCCTGAGCCCCTCCTGCGCGTGGAAAACCTGAACAAACGCTTCGGCGCGCTGCCGGCGTCAGATGACCTGTCGCTGGACCTGGACGCCCGGGAAATCCACGCGGTGATCGGGCCAAACGGTGCGGGCAAGACAACGCTGGTCGCCCAGCTTGGCGGTCAACTGCTGCCCGACGACGGTCGGATCCTGCTCGACGGCCGCGACATCACCGATGCGACGCCGGAAAGCCGCACCCGCGCCGGCATTGCGCGGTCGTTCCAGATTACGTCGGTCTTTCCCGAATTCACCGCAGAGGACAACGTGGCGCTGGCCGTCCAAGGCGCGTCGGGCCATTCCTTCTCGTTTTGGCAGGCCGCGGCAACGGACGAACGGCTGCGCGGTCCGGCGCGCGAAGCGCTCGATCAGGTCGGGCTTGCAGGCCGTGCGGCGACCACGGTTTCCAATCTCAGCCATGGCGAGCAGCGCCAGCTCGAAATTGCCATGGCACTGGCGACCAGCCCGCGTGTGCTTCTGCTGGACGAGCCGATGGCCGGCATGGGGCCGGAGGAATCGGCGACCATGACCGCGCTTCTGGCGACGTTGAAACAGGACTACGCCATCCTACTAGTAGAACATGACATGGACGTGGTCTTCGCGCTGGCCGACCGGATCACGGTGCTGGTCTACGGCCGGGCGATTGCGACAGGCCGGCCCGACGAGATCCGCGCCGATGTGGAGGTGCGCCAGGCCTATCTGGGAGAAAGCGCCTGATGCTGCGGGTCGACGGCATCGAGACCAGCTACGGCCAGAGCCAGGTGCTGTTCGGCGTCTCGCTGGAGGTTGGCGTCGGCGAAGTGGTCGCCCTGATGGGCCGCAACGGCATGGGCAAGACCACGACCGTGCGCTCGATCATGCGTCTGACCCTGCCCCGGGCCGGGCGGGTGACGTTCGAGAACCAGGACCTGTCCGCGGCGCCGGCGCACCGGGTCGCCCGGGCCGGCCTGGGCCTCGTTCCGGAAGGACGCCAGATCTTTCCGACGCTCAGCGTGCGCGAGAATTTGGTGGCGACGGCGCGCAAACCGAGGAGCGGCGCTGCGGGCTGGACGCTGGAGCGGGTCTACGCTCTGTTCCCGCGCCTGCGCGAACGCGCCGGCCAGATCGGCCGCACCCTGTCGGGCGGCGAGCAGCAGATGCTGGCCATCGGCCGCGCCCTGATGACCAATCCCAAGCTGTTGATCCTGGACGAGGCGACCGAGGGCCTGGCGCCGCTGATCCGCACGGAAATCTGGAACTGTCTTGAGACCATCAAGGATGACGGCCTGGCGATCCTGATCATCGACAAGAACCTGGACGACTTGAACCGGCTGGCAGACCGACACTACATCCTGGAAAAGGGCCGCGTGGTCTGGGAAGGCACCGCGGCGGCGCTTTCGGCGGACCCGGAAGCCGCGCACCGGTATCTGGGGGTGTGAGTGCGCCTGGCCATCGAAGGGGAGCAAGAAGCCAGTCCTTGAAGAACCATGTTAGGATTCCTGGCGCCGTCGGCCGCCGACGGGCGAACGGCAACGGTATCAAGGAACGACCTGGCTTGGTCAATGGGCAGCGGAGAACAGGATGAAATTCCGTGTCGGCTACGAGCTGCAATACAGGTTCCCGCAACCGACGCCGGCCATATTGATGCTGAACATCCACTTCACCCGCGTCTCAGACCTCGCCATGCCCGATCAGATCGTCATCAGCCCCTCGATTTCCATATCCGGCTATCGCGACGGCTTCGGCAATTGGTGCAGCAGGATTCTCGCGCCGGCCGGCCACATGACCATCTCTTCGGATTTTGTTGTGCGCGACAGCGGTCTGCCTGATCCGGTGGTCTCGGACGCCAGGCAAGTTCCCGTCGAAGAGCTTCCGGAAGAGGCGCTTGTGTACCTGCTCGCAAGCCGGTTCTGCGACAGCGACCGAATGCTGGACCTGGCCTGGAGCTTGTTCGGCACAACCGAGCCGGGGTGGACGCGGGTTCAGGCGATCTGCGATTTCGTTCATCAGCATGTCACGTTCGGCTACGAATACGCGCGCGTGACCAGGACGGCATCGGAAGCGTATGAGGAACGCCGTGGGGTGTGTCGCGATTTCGCGCATTTGGCCATTGCGTTCTGCCGGGCGCTCAACATTCCCGCGCGTTATTGCACCGGGTATCTCAGCGACGCCGGCATGCCGCCGCCCTATCCGCCCGGCGATTTCGCAGCGTGGTTCGAGGCCTATCTCGACGGTCGTTGGCATACCTTCGACCCCCGGAACAACGTTCCCCGGATCGGCCGGATTCTGCTGGCGCAAGGACGGGACGCCGCGGATGTCGCCATGACGACAACCTTCGGCCCAAACACGCTTGAAGGCTTTCGTGTATGGGCCGACGACATCGCCGAACGAGCATGACACCCTGGAATGGAAAATGCGCCTTGGTTGGTGCGACCAACCGCCGACAACGAGGAGAGGCACAGATGAACGTACAGCACCCTAAGCCCCTGACCTTCGACGCGCCCGGCCGCGGCCGGGTCTATGACAGCATCCTGGAGACCATCGGCAACACCCCGTTGTTGCGGATCGGCCGCCTGGCGGAAGAGGCCGGCTGTAAGGGCGAGGTCCTGGCGAAGCTGGAATTCTTCAACCCGATCTCCAGCGTAAAGGACCGGATCGCGGTCTCGATGCTGGAGGCGATGGAGGCCGACGGCACCATCGGGCCCAGCAGCGTCATCGTCGAGCCGACCTCGGGCAATACAGGCATCGGGCTCGCCTTTGCCTGCGCCGCCAAGGGCTATCGCTGCATCCTGTGCATGCCCGACAGCTTTTCGATCGAACGGCGCAAGCTGATGAAATTCCTGGGCGCGGAACTGGTGCTGACGCCGCGGGCCGAGGGCATCAAGGGCGCCACCGCCAAGGCGCAGGAGATCATCTCCGAGACCGACAAGGCGGTGATGCCCTGGCAGTTCGGCAATCCCGCCAACCCGGAGATCCATCGCAAGACCACGGCGGAGGAAATCTGGCGCGACACCGGCGGCAAGGTCGACGCCCTGGTGCTGGGCGTCGGCACCGGCGGCACGCTGACCGGCGCCGGCGAGGTCCTGAAGGACCGCAACCCAGACCTGCGCATCATCGCCGTGGAACCGGAACTCAGCCCGGTCCTGTCCGGCGGCACCCATTCGCCGCACATGATCCAGGGCATCGGCGCCGGGTTCGTGCCGGAAATCCTGGACACCGAGCTGATCGACGAGGTGCTGCAGGTCAGCAACGAAGACGCGATCGAGACGGCCCGCAAGGTCGCGGTGCTGGAAGGCATTCCCGCGGGCATCTCCTCCGGCGCCGCGCTCGCCTGCGCCATGCGGGTTGCCAAGCGCGACGAGATGGCGGGCAAGACGGTGGTCACCGTGCTGCCGAGTTGTGCGGAACGGTACATTTCGACTGCGTTGTTCGAGGGTTACGGCGAGGAGTGAGACGCGGCGGGGTTTGCCCTGTTGGCTGCCGGATGCTTCGTGACGCGGTGCGTCGCACCGCTCCTCAGCATGCGGGTGGTTTATTCCCCTCACCCTGAGGAAGCCGCTAAGAGAGCGGCGTCCCGTCCTCCACCGCCTTAAACCAGCCCCACGCCACATGCGGCGCGGCGCCATCCAGATTGGGCGCACCGCGGCCGTGCCGCACGTCCTCCGTCCAGACCGTCCGCAGTTCCAGGCTGAAGCGGGCCCAGTCGGTCCGATTTGGGACCGAGGCGTGCAGGTGGGCGCCGGAAAAGCACAACAGGTCGTCGGGCTCGATGGCGAGGCGCAATTCGCTGGCCGTGTCCACCGGTTCCAACGGCCGGGGCAGCACCGGGTAGTCGCTCTTCTTCGGCCGCGCCCGCGCGGCCACCGGGTCCTTGCGAGCCCGGGCGCGCATCTCTTCCAGGTCCCAGTCGGCGCTGGAATTCTTCAAGGGCCGGGTCCAGTAGTCGGGATAAAGCGCCATGGACCGACCCTCGGTCAGCGGGAACAGAGTCAGCCACCAGTTGACCTGGGCATAAACGTTGGAGCTCCAGGTATCCCGGTGCGGTTCCAGCGGCCGTGTGGCGCGCGCGGTGTGGCCGTCGCCCGGCGGCAGCGAGCGAAGGTGGCACCAGTCCCAGAAAAGCGCGTCCAGCGCACAGCCGGCTTCGCCCAGCACCGCCTTCCACGCCGCACGGATTTCCGGGTCCTTGCGGTGGCGCATCTGCAGCGCAGCCACTTTCAGCGCAAAGTCCTCAGGCGGGATCCGCAGATGCGCCGTCGGCGGATCGTCGTCTTCCAGCGCCTCGCGGATCCGGTCGACGCAGCGTGCGCGAAGAACGGCCAGGGCGCGCATGCCCTTGAACAAGATCACGTCGCCGCGGAAGATGATCCGGCCGCGCTCCAGATCGTCCATCGGCCCGGTATGCGCAATCACGTCAGTCATGACGCCTGAAGGGTATGAAACATGGCCGCTGCAGACCAGCTTCCCGACACCATGCACGCCGTCCTGCTGACCGGCCACGGCGGTTTCGACCGCCTGGACTACCGCGACGATGTCGCCGTGCCCGCACCGGGGTCCGGCGAGGTCCTGGTGCGGGTCGGCGCTGCGGGCGTCAACAACACCGACATCAACACGCGCACGGGCTGGTATTCCAAGGAGGTGACGTCCGGCACGACGGCCGACATCGGGCCGACTGCCGATGCGGACGCGGTCGAAGGCGACGCAAGCTGGGGCGGCGCGGCGTTGGCCTTTCCCCGCATCCAGGGCGCCGACGTTTGTGGCCGGATCGCAGCGGTCGGCGCCGACGTCGACCGAGGCCGGATCGGCGAGCGGGTCCTGGTAGAACCCTGCCTTCGCTTCCCGGACCGGGTGGAGTATCTCGGTTCGGAATGCGACGGCGGTTTCGCCGAGTTCGTCGCGGTTCCGGCGGCCTTCGCCTGGAAGGTCGAAAGCGCGCTGAGCGATGCGGAGCTTGCCTCCTTCCCCTGCTCCTATTCCACCGCGGAAAACATGCTGACCCGCGCGGACGTGCGCGAAGGCGAGACGGTTCTTGTGACCGGGGCCTCGGGCGGCGTGGGATCGGCGGCGGTCCAGCTTGCCCGCCGCCGCGGCGCGCGGGTGCTGGCGGTCGCGGGCGCCGCCAAGGCGGATGCCGTGCAGGCGCTGGGTGCCGAGGAAGTGATCCCCCGGGGCGCGGACCTGATCGAAACGGTGGGCCGGGACCGGGTCGAGGCGGTCGTGGATCTGGTGGCGGGCGCACAGTGGCCGCAACTGCTGGAAGTGCTGCGGCCGGGCGGGCGCTATGCGACGGCCGGGGCGATCGCCGGGCCGTTGGTGGAACTGGACGTGCGCACGCTTTACCTGAAGGACCTCAGCCTGTTCGGCTGCACGGTTCTGCGCGAGGGGGTGTTCGGCAATCTGGTGGGCACCATCGAGCGGGGCGATATTCGGCCGGTGGTCGCCGCGATGTATCCCTTGAGCGAGATCGTTCAGGCCCAGGAGGCGTTCTTGAGCAAACAGCACACAGGCAAGATCGTTTTGGTGCCGCCGGCGTAACGGTGTGCATGGCAGCCGCGTGCTTCGAGACGCGTCGCTACGCGCCGCTTCTCAGCGTGAGGATTTGGTTGTTATGCGGCTTGCCACACCCTCACCCTGAGGAGGCCGCGTAGCGGCCGTCTCGAAGGGTCTGGCTGCACCCCGCACCCTCCCCCTCAACTCTCATACCACGTGTTGCCCCGCCGGCTGGTGTCGATGGGCAGGTCGATGAACAGCGGCTGGTGCGCGCTGGGAGCAGGCCTGGCGCGGTCCGATCAGGGTCTTGCGCATCCCCGGTTCCATGCTTGCCGATTAACAGACTTACAGAATAGACAGGTTGTTACGAAGACAAGCAGCACACAAACCCGATTTGACGTGCGTCAACCGGGTCGGAGCGCTAGCGTGGTATACCACAGAGCAACCTCGGGTCCGGCGGTGGGCGCGGACCCTCAACCGACGGGGCGGGATTAATGGCCAAGAACATCCTCATCCTGGGCGCATCCTACGGGTCTCTTCTCGGCACCAAGCTGTTGATGGCCGGTCACAACGTGACGCTTGTCTGCCGCCCGCAGACCGCGCAGCTGATCAACGAGGAAGGCACCGAGGTGCGGATCAAGTTGAAGGACGAGGACGCGCACCGGGCAATCCGCTCCGCCGACCTGCCCGGCCGGCTGGACGCAAAGGTGCCCGAGGACGTGGACACGGCCGACTACGATCTGGTGGGCCTGGCCATGCAGGAGCCGCAATACAGCGCGCACGCGATCTGGACCCTGATGGTCCGCATCGCGGAGGCGCGGCTGCCATGCCTGTCGATCATGAACATGCCGCCCCTGCCCTATCTGAAGCGCATCCCGGGCCTGGACGCGGCGAGCCTGGAGGCGGCCTATACCAACCCGCGTGTCTGGGACCGCTTCGACCCGGACCTGGTGACCCTGTGCAGTCCCGACCCGCAGGCCTTCCGGCCGCCGGAGGAAAAGAACAACGTCCTGCATGTGGGCCTGCCCACCAACTTCAAGGCCGCCCGATTCGCCGACCCCGCGCATAACGCGATGCTGAAGGAACTGGAAGCGGACATCGCAGCCGTGCGGCTGGACGGCAAGGACGTGCCGGTGAAGCTGCGCGTCTTCGACTCGCTGTTCGTGCCGCTGGCCAAGTGGTCCATGCTGTTGACCGGGAACTACCGCTGCATCACGACCGGCGACGCGCGGCCGATCCGCGCGGCGGTGCACACCGACCTGGAGATGTCGCGGGCGATTTACTCCCATGTGGACGCGATCGCCCAGCGCCTGGGCGCCGACCCGGCCGACCAGGTGCCGTTCGACAAATACGCCCGCGCCGCGGAAAACCTGCTGAAGCCCTCGTCGGCCGCGCGGGCCGTGGCGGCCGGCGCGCCGGTGATCGAACGGGTCGACATGCTGGTGCAGCTGATCGGCCAGTCGCTGGGCATGAACCATGATGGCGTCGACCAGACCGTGGCGACGGTGGAGAACCAGCTTTCGCTCAATCAACGGATGAGCGCCTGATTGCGCCGCCTTTTGCGCGAACGGCGAATGAACGCCGTTCGCCCGGTCGCCTGCTTAGTGATTGCGATGGCACACGACGTTCAGGCGGCATAGAGACCGTGCGCCAGCACCCAAGCGCCGGTTCGGCCTTATTCGCAGATCTCTTTGCCCCTCTTCTGATCCTTTTGGTAGGCTTCCAGCCCCGCAACGACAACCGCGGCCTTCCAGAATGGTGCCGCCGTTTCGCAAAGCCCGAGTTGCGGCGCATTGAGCGGAACGACGAATGGATGGCTCTTGATCTGGTTGAAGTAGAAGCTCTCGCAGGCGTATTTCATGTTCGCCTCGAAGTTGTCGTCGCAGTCGCTCTTCTTCATTCCCGGCGTCGTGTAGCAGATGTCGTGCTCGTTGCAGGCGCCGTCGTCGAAGACGAACTTGAAGCTTCTTGAGGCAGGATCCTTCGGATCCCAGCTGCAGCCGTCAAAGACCTTTTTCTCGATCAGCTTCTTGCGACATGCGCTTCCAGCCGCTTCGGCCTTTTTCGGCATATCGCTGATCCCCGGGGGCTTCGGGCAAAAGCCATGGCCGCAGTCGCCGCAATAGCCGAACGGGTGAGTCCACGACGGTTTGTGGTAGCACTGACCCTGCCACCCGACCGACCCGGCGCTGCAGTGTTTGGTGACGTCGGGGCAGTCCGCGAGTGCGGGAGAGCAGAGAAAGAACACAACAATCGACGACCAGAAGACGCGCATCGTTTAATCCTCCGATTGTACTGGTGGATCCAAACCGCACTTGTGCTGATGACCCCCGGCTCATCGGCGAACCGACATCCGTTGTCCGGATGTCTTGCGTCGGTTCCTGGACCCCGCCGGACTGTTCCAACAACAAGCGCGAACGGGGCCAACAACCATAGGTGATGCTAGCCAACATGCAGGACGTGCATGTGTGACTGAGATCACACCTTGCACGACGTGCGGGCGCGCCGGGCAACGTGCATTGCCGTTCGCCTGCCGGATCCGGACCTCATCGTCGGTTGCGGGTTCGCCACAAAGCGGGCGGCCTGTTAGACTGGGTCGATGCCAACGTTCGTCCCTGATCTCTGTTACAGCGTCTTCGAAAGCCCGGTCGGGCCGCTGACGATCGCAGGGGACGGCGACCGGTTGCACCTGATTGCCTTTCCGTCCGACCGCTATGCGGCTCAGCGGACAGAAAGCTGGCGACGGGACGATGCCCTGTTTGCGGAACCCGTGCGCCAGTTGCGGGCCTATTTCGCGGGCGACCTGACCCGCTTCGACCTGCCGCTCAGGTTCGCCGGCACCGAGTTCCAGAACCGGGTCTGGCGTGCGCTGACCGACATTCCCTATGGCGAGACACTCTCCTACGGCGACCTGGCGCAGCGCATTGGCAAACCGACGGCCAGCCGCGCCGTGGGCGCGGCCAACGGCGCAAACCCGCTGCCGATCGTGGTGCCCTGCCACAGGGTGATCGGCGCGGACAGGTCGCTGACCGGGTTTGGCGGGGGCGTGGAAGTAAAGCGGTTCCTGCTGGACCACGAACGCCGGGTGGCGCCGAAGCCGGGGCTGCAGCACGCGCTTGGGTTCTAGACCCCGCGCCGCCGCGCCTAGCCCTGGCCGCCCTCCAGGTCCTTAAGCGCCAGACCGTTAAACTCCATCCACGCGCGCAACTGCTGCGTTTCCTGGTTTTCCAGATCGAACACGGCCTTGTGCAGACCGGGAAACGTAACGGCGTTTTGGAGCGCTTCGACGATCGTCTGTTTGAGGTCCTCTCCGTCCGGCTGGCCCGGATGGTCGCGCATTTCAAGGGCGATGGCGCACAGCGCCCAGTTGAAGCTGTAGTGCGGCGAAACCGGCATCCCGGCTTCCGTCGACAGCGCGATCGCCTTACGCAGGTACTGCTCGGCACGGTCCAGATCCTGGGGCAGTCCGTCCTTCAGGGCATACCCCAGTTGTGCGTAGGCCCTGTGCCGCGTGGCCCATGCGGGGTTCTGCAGCAGTCCGTCGAAAACGGGGACGGTCCGGGCAACCCAGTGGCGCCAGTCAGGTCCCTTGTAACGCCAGGCGGTCTGGCGCGCTTCTCTGGCCATCTGGAAGATCTGCTCTTGCGCCTCTCGGGACGTCTTCGCCACCGTGTCCATGATGTCCTGTGCGGAAGACTGAGTGCGCTGCGTGCTGCTCAGCTCCATGTCGACCATTTCGAACGCCGCCGTATCGGCTTCTTGTTGTGCTTCCCGCTCCGCTTCCAGACCGCTCAGCAGGTTCGCCTTTTCGGTGCTGATCGTTTCCTTCATTTCCTGGGAAAGCTGCGTGGCGCGCACCGCGGACAAATCCGCATCGGCAAAAATGTATGGCAGGTAGATCCGCGTTCCCAGGTACCCCAAGAGAAAGCCACCCACGAGAAAGTAGATCAACAGGGCGCCGGCAAAGACGGGCGCACTCTCGCCGGCCTGCAGGGCGCCGCCGAGCTTCTCCGCCAGGATGGTATAGCCCGCATAGATCGGGCCCACCTGGGTCAGGGTGACGCCGACCAGGATCTTTGTCAGCCAGTCTGAAATCTGCTGCAGGTTGGTGTTCACGCTGTAGCCGACGCGATGGCCGGCCGCCTGTTCGCCGTTTGCCTCGGCGTCTTGCGTCGGTTGCTGGCCGGAGTCGCCTGCCTCCAGGGCGCGCGGAATCCCGAACAGAAAACCGATCATCCCACCGACAACCAGGGCGCCGGCGCCGGCGAGCAGACTGATGCTGACAGTCTGCATGTAGTTATCGGCCGGAGCCGCGAAGACGAGAACGCACGCTGCACCCAGGACGAGGCAGCTGATGATGGTGTAGCGTACGTGGGTACTATCCACCGACTTGACTTTGGCCGCCGCGCCGCCAGCCTTGCCGCCGGGGCTCTGCGCGGCTTTCGTCTGAAAGACGTTGCCGTGTAGCACCGTGTCGCTCATGGGACTCCTCCCTTCCCGCTTTAGGCCGGGGGCCGGGCCGACCGTTTTTGCATCGAAGCGGCCGATACCTCAGACCACCCTAATCCAGTATTTTCAGATATTGCGCGGCGGCAGGATGTGACATGCCGCACAGGGCGGTGGTGCGGGAAAAGCGGAAGGTGGTGGATCAGGCCTTAATTTGCGGCAACGTAAAGCGCCCAGGGCTCCTCGATGCCTTTGAGAGTGTGACTGCCCCGGTCTTCCAGGGCGAGGCCCGATCCCGAGACCAGGTCCCTGACCGTGCGGGAAACCCAGACCTCGCCGGGTGAGGCAAGCGTACAGATCCGCGACGCCACGTGGACGCCGATGCCCGCGATGTCTCTGTCGGTTTCTTCGATCTCCGCGGTGTGGATGCCGCAGCGCACGGCGAGGTCCAGCGTGGGCGCCCAGGCGGCAAGCGCAAGCGCGCAGCGGATGGCGCGGGCGGGACCGTCGAACGTCGCCAGGAAACCGTCGCCCGCGGTGTTGACCAGGCGACCGTTGAACGCACCCACCTGGCGCGCGGCGGCCGGGAAGAACTTCTCCAGCAGCGCCTTCCAAGCATGATCGCCCAGCGCCGCCGCCTTGGCCGTGGAGCCGACGATATCGACGAACAGGATGGTCGCCAGCTTGCTTTGCGCCGGCTTCACCGGCTTGTGGCCGGTGACGAACTCTTCCACGGGGTCCAGGATCTGGTCCGGGTCGACCGAGACGAAATGGTCGCCACCGGAAAGCTCGATGAACCGGGCGCCCGGGATCCGGCCTGCGATGTAGCGCCCCTCCTCCACCCGGGAGTCCCGGTCGGCGGTGCGGTGCATCACCAGGGTGGGCACCTTGACTGCCGGCAGCACGTCCCGCACGTCGACGAGGGAGTTCATCTCGATCAGCGCGCGGGCGGCGCCCGGGCTTGCCGCCGCGCGGGCCCGCTCGCCCCACCAGGCCGCCATTGCCTCGTCGGCGCTGGGGCACATGGTGTGCATGTCCGCCTCCCAGCCCCACTCGCTTTCGATCTCCTCGCCGTAGCGCGCCCGGTCCTCGGCGGTCGTCGCCCAGGGATAGTCGTCGGACCGGATGCGTTTGGCATAGGTGCCGTAGAGGATCAGCGCCTTGATGCGTTCCGGATAGGTGGCCGCGAACAGGACCGCCATGGGCCCGCCCTCGGAATAGCCGAACAGGATCGCCCGTTCGCAGTCGGCCGCGTCCATCACCGCGCGCACGTCGTCCATGCGCGCCTCCAGATCCGGCAGCCCGCCCGGCCGGTCGGACAACCCGGTGCCGCGCTTGTCGAACCGGATCAGGCGCGCGAACGACCCGAGACGTTCCAGAAAATGGGCATGCTGCGGGTGCGCCCAGTCCAGGTCCAGGTGCGAGACGAAGCCTGAGATCAGCACCAGGTCGACCGGCCCGCCGCCGGTCACCTGGTAGGCGATGTTGAGGGACCCGCTCTTGGCGTAGCGGACCGGCGGATGCGACATCGGTCGGCCTCGGGGTTGCGGTGCGTGCGCGGGAGGGTAGCGCGCGGGCAGACGCAGGGCCAATGGTGAATGGGGCGTAACTCGCTGTCGTCGAGACCCGCTCCGGACGGAAGTCCTTCCGGCCGCTCCGCTACAAGTCCTTCTGCCGGTTCTTGGAACGCACGATGGACCCGACCATGCGCGAGAAGTCCCGCTCCCGGGCGCGACGTTCGGCGAGGCTTTCGCGGTTGCGCCGTTCTTCGCGCGCAAGCTTGCGATAGCGCTCCAGCCGGGCCGGGTCCAACTCCCCTGCCCCGATCGCCGCCTGTACGGCGCAGCCGGGCTCGCTGTCATGGCCGCAATCGGCGAACCGGCACGCCGCGGCCAGCGCCATGATGTCGTCGAACACGGTCTCGATGCCGGTTCCCACATCGACCAGCTGCAGCTCGCGCATGCCGGGCGTGTCCAACAGCCAGCCGCCCGCCGCCATGGGGAAAAGCGCGCGGCCGGTGGTGGTGTGCCGGCCGCGGTCGTCGTCGGCCCGCGCGGCCGCCGTGCGCAGGTGGGCCTCGCCTGATGTCAACGTATTGATCAAGGTGGATTTTCCGACGCCGGACGACCCAAGCATGGCCACGGTCTGGCCGGGGCCGCACCAGGCCGCAAGGCCCTCCAGCATGGACGGGTCGCGGGCATCCACGGCCTCCACCATCAGCCCGGGCAACAGGCCTTCCGCGGCGCGCCGATAGTCGGCGGTGTCCGGGCACTCATCGGCCTTGGTCAGCACCACCACCGGCGTCACCTCGGTTTCCTTGGCCAGCGCCAGGTAGCGTTCCAGGCGGGCGACGTTGAAGTCCTGGTTGCAGGAGGTGACGACGAACAGGGTGTCGATGTTGGCGGCGATCAGCTGTTCGGTGCGGCCCGTGCCGGCGGCGCGGCGTTTGAAAACGCTCTTGCGGTCGAGCACGCGCCGGGGGCGGTCGGTTTCGATGTCCAGCAACAACCAGTCGCCTGCGGTTGCGGGAAGCGTTGTGGGGATGCGTGCCGTGCCGTCGTCTCCGGCGACGTCCAGCGCGCCGCGGTGGACGGCGAGCACGCGGACGGGGCGGCACGTCTCTACCTCGCTCAGATCAAGCTGCGCTTGGAAAAAGGCGCTCCAGCCCAGGTCGGCAAGCGCAGGAATTGGTTCGGTCATCGGTTGATCTCTTTTATCCCGTTGGTGACAGGCAGCGCCAGCCCCGCAAGCTGCAAGGCCATCACCGCCAAAGATCAACCTGGCGAAACAGGTCTAGGATTGTGCTGTTTGCCGATGTCTATATGTGTGCCAAGCATGTCTCAGGAACATACCTGAGCCATCACTTTGTCTCCTGATTACTCGCTTATTCCTTCTTGTCGGGTACCTCAGGCAAAGACTCCAGGACGCTGTTTTCCTGTGGTTTGTGAAGGCTTGGGTTATCACGCATTGCACCGTCGGAGTGGAGCTGATCAAGTTTCGCCAGAACCGTGTCAATGGAGTTCCCCCGGTTTGATGGACACAGTTTGACCATTAGAGGAGAGTGTCCCGATGCCGAGAACGAGGAACCCGTACCCTGCGGAATTCAGGGAGCAGATCGTTGCACTGGCCCGGACCGGA
>Ga0056115_1000610_pt1 | contig 16101 bp, 5 predicted proteins | sample WorMetOlspDAHAB1_FD_77007 | JGI IMG/M metagenome (GOLD analysis project Ga0056115, IMG submission 77007) | Marine gutless worms symbiont microbial communities from Max Planck institute for Marine Microbiology, Germany - Olavius sp. DAHAB.1 ...
ATGTAATGTGAAATCGGATAATTACATATATCATAATTAGGAGCCCTTTACTACTATAGAGAAGTAATAAGAAAAGATAAATGTTAGACGTAAACCCTTGTCAGGGGGTGCGAAACTTAAGAATAGTTTTATTAGCAATGATTTTTTTTCACTTTAAACCAATGAATTTTAGCGCTGGCTCCCAAAAGAACCATCTATCGAAAAACCAATCAGAGAGTCTAATTATTTCAAAAGACATCCATGTAAATGAGTACAAAGCTGATCTTGAGCTTCAAGAACCATTATCGCAGAGACCGGAAAAGCTTTTGGAAATTGTTTCATCATCCGAAACTGATCATTCGAACACAATAACAGATCATGGCACGTCCGATAGAAATACCGGGTCTGACCTCATAAATACTATTTCTGCTGAAAAGCCTAAGGGCCAAATTGCTTTTAGATCCCTCCTTAAAGAAAACACGATTGCAGAAAAAACAGGCGAACAGCCTAAATTAATAGAAAAAACCATCAAGCCCAATGATAGCCTTTCAAAGATAGCCATAGAAACCAACGGGCTCGCAAATGACACGGTAATTGATCTCATTCACATGGCAAATCCGGCTGTCCAATCTGTAGATCGGATATACGCAGGGCAAACCATACTTCTGCCAAAAATCAAAAAAGAAAATCTGATAAGCCGTGATGAAAGCGGCAGATATCGTATCCATTATGCATCGTTTTACAAATCCGATGACGCATCGAACTGTGTCGAAGAGTTAAAAGATAATGGTCAAAAAATTGTAATGACTAAGACTTACCAACAAGAAAATACTGTTTATCGGGTATATTACGGTATTTTTGCAAGTTATGAAGAAGCCAAACAAGAAATTAATAATCTTCAATTAGATTATTTCGGTTCTCCACTTTGAATATACAGGGCTGTTTGAAAAGACTTTAATACTGATATGTTTGCAATTATTGATAATTTTTAAATGCGTTTCTACGCGTTGAGTATGAAAACATCAACTAGCAGAAGTGCGAGATTTTCCTTTCAGGTCGTTCCGACATCGCTGTGATTATCTATTGGATACTTTTTTTCTAAACTTGTTTGGGTTAGGGAATAAATAATATTTCAAATATTCAAGACTTTCTTTATTTTGCTGATGGCGGGCATAAATTTATCCTGCACCACCAATCCTTCAATCTCCATCGAAAAAGAACCAATAACTTAGCTTTGGAAAATTCGAACAGAAATGTGGTATATGTAAGCGGCCAGATCGCTAGCCTGATACCTATAAGCTAATCCAGCCCACGACGGTTGCGCAGATTTTATCGAAAGCGGGACTTTTTTGGGAAAATGCTACTCTATAAAGTATCATCGTCGTCAGCCGCAGACTTGAAGGAAAGCCCGTTGGAAAATTGGTTAATCTCAATAAAGTAATCGGCGAAGGCAATATTAGAAATGAGGTATTGCTTAAAAAGATTTGATGTAGTTTTTATGCAAAAAACTTAATTACAAAATTAAACGTCTGGGTCGCCCAATATATCAGTGCGTTATGCCCGATTGGATGCGAATGACTTTTGGATATAGTCTGGGCGGTAAAGACGATATATTCTATTAATTAGGGAGATTTGATATGCCGTTAGTAAGGTTAAGTTCTGCACGTGATTTTTTCAGGACTTGGTTTTTCTGGAAAAATTACGCCTTTTTTCTTTTTATTATAATCATCGGTATTGTTATGGGATTCGCTTATATCACAACCCCATCATATAAAACCAGTGCCAAAATATTGATTCTTCCGCGCACAGGTGAGGGTGTTGTTATATCCTCGGGTGCAGAAGAAACCCGTATCACCCAGGTCACACGACAGGATATTAATACCGAAATAGAGTTGTTGATCAGTGATGAGGTCATCCGTGAAACGATTTCATCGTTCCTAGAAAAGGGAAAAGACTTGGGGCTTGGGCTCAGTGTTGATAAGAATAAGTGGTATGAGATAGTTATTAACCACGTAAAAAGCGCGATTGGTAAAACGTTGATATTTCTGAAATTAATAGACGAAATGTCGGGTTTTGAAGCCACGGTAGCCCTTTTGAGAAATTCAATTGAGGTTGAGCCGGTAGTTGAATCGAATATAATCCAAATTACACTTGAAGCCGAAAATCCAAGAGCCGCGGCCGCTGTTTTGAATCGTTTGCTGGATGTTTATATAAGACATCATAATGAGGTCTTTACAAAAGATGAAGGGGCTGCTTTTTTCAGCGATGAGGCGCAAAAATTTCAGGAAAAATTAGATTTGGCAGAAGATGAGCTTAAGGAATATCAAAGCCAATGGAATATTTTAGATATTGAGGCACAGAATCAGGAAAATATAGAGCAGCTTGCTGAATTAAACCGGAATTTTCAGTTCATTGATGTTTCTATTAAGGAAATCGAAAATAAAATTAGAATGCTCAAGGCAGGATTGAAAAATGGTGTTATTGTCACGCGAGAAATGAAAACCATACCGGCTATTGTTGAACTCGAAAAAGCCTTGGTTCCATTGTACATTGAACGTGGTGAAATTCTGAAAATCTGGACGAAATCCAGCCGGGAACACCTCAATATCGACACCCAAATTAAAATGCTTCAAGAAGAAATTCGAAAAGAAGTCAAAAAAGCAATTGCAACCGAACAGTTGGAACTAAATAGCTTAACAGTCAAGAAAAATTCTTTCAACCAGAAAATGCTCCAGTTACAGCGGTCTGCAAATGAAACCAGCCGGAAAGAAAAAAGGCTCAAAGAATTACAAAGAAAAATTGCTTTGCTTCTGAAAAATTATATGCTTTATTCCTCAAAAAAAGTAAACGCCCTCATATTTTCAGAACGTAAAAAGCGGAATCTGGCCAATGTCAGTATAGCAGATCGAGCTAGAATTCCCCCCAAACCGTCTTACCCACAAAGGGTACTCTTTTTGATTATGTCATTTATTGTCGGATCTTTTGCTGCCTTAGGTACACCTTTTATACTTGAATTCATCGATCACCGCATTAAATTTGTACACGATATTGAGGAAATGCTATCATTGCCGGTCATAAGTTCTATGCCGACTGAAAAATTTTAAGGAACTATGAGGAGATGAGGTAAATGGCAAAAACATTTGAAGCAATGCAGAAAATTAAACAGATTTCAGCAGAGAACAGGGGGGTCAACTGCCATTTCTCTCAATGGAACTTTACGAGTTTGAGAAAAAAAAGTAGCCTTGCTGATATTCTCAGCAAAATGGGTATTGAGAGCAATTCGGATAAAAGCCTCACGTTTCACTTTGCCAGTGTCCAAGACGGGGAAGGAACGACAACCATCCTTGTTAATTTGGCACGGTTTCTGACAGACAACGAATCGCTCAAAAATGTTCTTTTCATTGACGGCAACCTTGAAAACCCTATATTTCACATGGCTTTTAATCTGCCTTTATCGCCCGGGTTTGGTGAAGTGTTAACGAAAAAAGCCGAAATATCTCAGGCCGCCTACCGGATAGAGTCTAGCTCGGTGTTCATCATGCCTGGCGGTAATGCTGCCTGCAGCAGCAGTATTAGTCTCGAGTCTGAAGCAATCGCCGAATTTGTCAAAGCAATCAAATATAAGTTTCCAGTCGTTATCTTTGATTCACCGCCTCTGCTCTCCTCTCCTATATCTCTTTTATGGGCACATGCTGCTGATGTATCTTTTATGGTCATTCAGGCCAACCGAACCCTATGGGAGGTCGCCAAAAAAGCTCAGACCCTTCTCGAGAATAACAATTGTAAAATCGGTGGGGTGATTTTAAACAGGGTTCAATACAGTATTCCGAGGTGGCTGTACAAGCGATTATAAGATTATATAAAACTTTAGCGTCACTTTGTCGCCAAGATATGTTTTTGACAAGTGGGAGCGGCTTCCAGCCGCGAATATCTCAGCAAGATACCGCTTCAACCGCTTAAATTTCGATAATTGTTCATTTTGTAAGGAATACATTGAGTATTTCGAGGATAATCTTGCTGAAACGGCAGGGCCTGACCCCGGTACGACCTTCCCGACCGATGGGACATTCGCAGAGATTTGGAAAAAAGGGGTGTTTTTCAAAAGTTCCGTTCCAATATAGTTAAACAGGATGAATACAGCATGAAAAAATTCCAAATAATGGCACTTACTCCTTCGGCTGCCATTGACCCCTCAATTGCAATAGCAGCTAGCCGAGCCGGCTCACTGGGAGTGCTCGATTTAGAATTCAATCATGATTTTCGAGCTGCTTCCAAGGCCATTGACAAATTGACCCGTTTTTCCAAAGGATTCTGTGGAGTTAAAATGGGCGGTAAGTCACCGGAAATAATTGATCGCATAACCGCCAAACTTCCCGAACGGGTTAATGTGGCTGTTCTGACGTCACCTGACTCAAACTCTTTATCTGCTGTAATGAAATTATTGCATGAGCGAAAGTTAGAGGTGCTGGTCGAAACCAAATGCATAGATGAAGCCCTTACGGCCGGGGATGCTGGGGCGGACGGTCTGATTGCCAAAGGTAACGAAAGCGGTGGCTTTGTCGGCAATGAAACTACTTTTGTGTTATTACAGCGAATACTGCAAAAGATCTCATTACCGGTCTGGGCTCATGGTGGAATCGGTCTGCATACCGCGCCATCCTGTCGCGTCGCCGGTGCTGCCGGTGTGGTTCTCGACTCACAGCTTCTGTTAGCTCGAGAATCATCCATTCCAAACGCTGCCAAGGAGATTTTAACCAGAATGGACGGTAGCGAGACCCGGTGTTTTGGAAACGAATTTGGAGCATCAGTCCGCGTTTATCATAGGCATGCCTTGCGTATCATCAGGGAATTGGCAGCAAAAGAGAAAGAAATTGTCGAAGAATCCATTCCCACTGAAGCGAAGATAGATGAGTGGTGCGCGCTGGTGCGAATGAAGGCCGGTTGGACGGATACAAATCGGAAGCTCTTGCTTATAGGCCAGGATGCGGCATTTGCAGTTAAACTAACCAGGCGTTTTAATACTACCGGCGGAATTATTAAAGCCGTGCGGGATTCCATAGATTCCCACATCAATAAGGCCCGGATATCCAGACCTTTCGTTAAAGACTCGCCTTTGGCTCGTTCTCACGGTACAAGGTATCCTATCGTCCAGGGACCTATGACGCGAGTTAGTGACCGGCCGGCCTTTCTCGCTAAGGTAGCCGATGCCGGCGGAATGCCTTTTTTGGCTATGGGGTTTTCTGGTTCGGAAGAACTGGCACCCATTTTTGAAAAAACCCGACAATTAATTGGAGATCGACCTTGGGGTGTCGGGCTAATCGGTTTTGTTCCTGAAAAGATCTATAAGCAGCAGATTGAATTAATTAGCAGATATCATCCACCGTTCGCTTTAATTGCGGGTGGACAACCTGGGCAGGCGCGTTCACTCGAAGATGCAGGAATCTTTACCTATTTACACGTTCCATCGCCGGGGATGCTCAAGATGTTTCTGAAAAACGGCCTGCGGCGATTTATTTTTGAAGGTCGCGAGTGTGGCGGCCATATCGGACCCCGCACCAGTTTTGTTTTGTGGAATGATGCTGTCGATGTGATACTCGATACACTGAAGAATGAAAGCCTTTCGGACTTACAAATTCTATTTGCCGGCGGCATTCACGATGCGTCCTCCAGCGCCATGGTCGCAACGCTGGCATCCCCGCTGACTGAGATTGGAGCCAAAGTCGGTATCATTATGGGTACCGCTTATCTGTTTACCAAAGAAGCGGTGTCAACCGGTGCCATATTGAAACGATATCAGATAGAGGCTATACGATGTGGCCATACCTGTGAATTGGATTCAGGTCCTGGCCATTCCGTCCGGTGCGCCCAAACACCTTTTGCCGAAGAATTTCAACAAGAGAAGCAAAGATTGCTCTCCTTAAACTTTCCAGCGGAAGAAATCCGAGAGACACTGGAAAAATTAAATCTGGGCCGCCTGCGGATTGCAGCCAAAGGTATTACACACAATTCCAAACACAAGGAAAATAGTCAATCTGATTCCAGCGGTAGTTTAAAAGAAAGCCAGCAATACCGGGAAGGCAACTACATGATCGGACAGTTGGCCGCCCTTCGTGATCGAACGGTATCTATGGAAGGACTTCACCATGAGGTTTGCATTGAAGGTACACGCTATATGATTGAGAAGACTGAGGGAAGCCGGGATTCTTTACCGCCCCAACCGGATCAGAGACCATCGGATGTGGCCATCATTGGAATGGCATGTCTGCTGCCCAAGGCGCCGGACTTACAAACCTACTGGGAAAATATACTCAATAAAATAGACGCCATTACCAAAGTCCCGCAGGGTCGCTGGAAACAGCAGGATTATTATGATGGAGACCCAAAGACGCGCGATAAGGTCTATTCCAAATGGGGCGGATTCCTCGATCCCGTACCGTTTAACCCGCTGAAGTATGGGATCCCACCCAAAAGCCTTTCCTCGATTGAGCCGTTACAACTGCTAACACTGGAAACCGTGGATGCGGTATTGTGCGATGCCGGCTACAGCACTCGGCCTTTTGACAGAGAACATACGGCTGTCATCTGGGGTGCCGGCGGTGGGATATCGGATTTGGGGCAGCTGTATGCGTTTCGCGCCAATTTACCGCAATTTTTCAGTACGCTTCCGTCCGAAGTCATGCAGAGTTTGCCGGAGTGGACTGAAGACTCTTTTCCCGGAATTTTCACCAATGTCACCGCCGGCCGGGTGGCCAATAAATTTGATTTGGGCGGCGTCAATTGCACGGTGGATGCAGCTTGTGCATCATCACTTGCGGCGCTTTATCAGGCGGTGACGGAGCTTGAGAACCGCACCAGTGACATGGTTATTGTCGGCGGCAGCGATACTGCCCAGAGCCCGTTTGCCTATCTGTGCTTCAGCAAGACCCAGGCGTTGTCGCCTACCGGTCGCTGTCGCGTCTTTGACCAAAGTGCTAACGGAACGGTAATCAGTGAAGGCGTGGCTGCCATAGTGCTAAAGAGGTTAGAGGATGCTGAGCGGGATGGGGATCGCATTTACGCGGTTATTAAAGCCGTTGGGGCTTCCAGCGATGGCAGCGACAGGAGTCTCACCGCTCCCAAACCCGAAGGGCAAATGCGTGCTCTGGAAAGAGCGTACACCAAGGCCTGTTTTTCTCCAGCCACGGTGGGTCTGCTGGAAACTCATGGTACCGGTACAGTGGTGGGAGATCAGGCGGAGATTAAATCACTCAGAGCGGTTTTTGAAAAGCACGATGCTGCTTTTAAAGGCTGTGCCGTTGGTTCGGTAAAATCGATGATCGGGCATACAAAATGCACGGCCGGTGTTGCAGGTGTGATCAAAACAGCGCTTGCCCTATATCACAAGGTGTTGCCGGCAACAATGGGTGTCGATAAACCGAACGCAAGTTTATCCGGAAGTCCATTTTATGTTAACGCGGAGACACGTCCCTGGATCCATCAGCCTAAGAATTCATCACGGCGTGCAGGGGTCAGCGGTTTTGGTTTTGGCGGAACCAACTTCCACACCGTATTAGAGGAATATACAGGTAACTTTTTGACACATTCGCAGGACTCCGTTTCGCGGCAATGGCCTGCTGAGATTTTTTTATGGGCAACCCAATCCCGCGAAACTTTGCTTGAGGATATTTCAAAACTGCAGCGAGTTCTGTCCGAAGGCGATTTACCTAATTTAGTCGATTTGGCGTATTCTGTATGGCAGCAAGCTGGTAATCGAATCGGCCCTAAATTGGCCGTGATTGCAGATTCGGTGGAAGATCTCCGGGGCAAGTTGACCCATATTAAAGGAAAAATAGATAATTCGACCGTTGCCGAGTCCCTCCAGATTTTTGATCCAAAAGGCATATATTATACGGAAACACCCTTTGCAAAGGATGGCGAACTGGCGTTTCTGTTTCCGGGGCAAGGGTCGCAGTATGTCGACATGCTAAAAGACTATGTCATCCATTTCCCGGAAGTCAGAGAGCAATACGAACTGGCCGATTACATGCTAAAAGATAAATATGAAAAGCCTCTGAGTGCCTATATCTACCCACCCCCCGACTTCGATCCGGATGAGGGAAGTCACAATCAGGAAGTCCTGACACAAACCCACATTACTCAGCCTGCTGTTGGCGCATCCGGCATGGGGCTATTCTGTCTGATGCAGTCCTTTGGGGTGGTTCCGAACATGGTTGCCGGTCACAGTTATGGCGAATTTATCGCCTTGTGTGCGGCCGGGGGCATTGATGAGAAAATCCTGTATACCCTTTCCGAGAAACGCGGTCGACTGATGATGGAGTCAGGCGAACAAGACCTTGGGGCAATGGCCGCCGTATGCGCAAAGCCAGAAGAAATTGAAGAGCGTATTCATTCGATTAAAGATGTGTGGAATGCCAATCTAAATTCGCCGGTGCAGACAATTATTTCCGGATCGGCAAGAGGCGTGCAGGAAGCCTTGGAACGGCTCAAGGTTGATAACATTAAAGCTGTTCCTGTTCAGGTATCGTGTGCCTTTCATTCACCGCTTATGCAGCCGGTGCAGAAACAGTTCACGGAATACCTTGAAACCATCAAATTCCAAAAGCCCCAGATCGAGGTCTTTTCCAACTCCTATGCCAAATCCTATCCGGGAGAAGTTAAAAAAATTATCCCGCTTTTGGGGCATCACCTCGTCAAACCCGTCAGATGGGCCGAACAAATCGACTCGATGTATCAGGCGGGAGCGCGAATCTTCGTGGAAATCGGTCCCCGCAGCATATTGACTAATTTAACCAAACAAACACTGGGCGATCACCCGCATCTGGCGCTCCCATTGGATGTAAAAGGCAGGCCCGGCATTCTTCAACTGCTAAATGTTCTTGGGCAACTGGCGGCACATGGCGTGCGGTTCGAGGCAGATCGACTGTTTCACGGGCGGAGTGCCGGCCAATTTAACATTACAGCACTCGGCACTGAAGCCCAATCCGAGGCGGTTAAATCGGCAACCTGGATCATCAAGGACGGACGTATCTTACCGCCGAAAACCGAAGGAAAGAATAACAAAAAAAGTGAATTCCAGGCTGGTGAACTTCAGGACCAAACAAACATGCATGATTCCGGTAGGGAAAAAATATTTCCAAATAAAAATACGAAATCAAATCTGTTTGAGGCTCCTGAAGATGCCATTCCAGCGGCTGCGGTTAAATCACGGCAGCATTCAGTTCCAATAACCCCTCTAGCAGACGGATCTATTAAGGCTGCTATTACGAAAATACCCGAAACAATTTCGAATGGTGTCGAACAGAAGGATACTTCCCCGGATATTCCCAAAAGTAATGACGTTCGCACAACGCCAGCTGCCGTTGATGCTGCTTCGAGTGGTGATGAAGTCGATCAGGTCATGTCCCGGTTTCAGAATATGATGAATCGGTTCCTGGAAGTGCAGCAGCAGATTATGATGGCATATCTCAATGGAGATTCGACTGTACCGGAAAACGTTTCGAAGTATCCGCAGGATTTCAAAACGGTACCCGAGCAATCGAGGCATGATATTTTCCATCCGGCTGAAAGTGATGACCACACCTATGCGGTATCCGGGGAGGAAGAAAACATTGATCAGGAGGCGGTTATTCCTACGGATGGCTACGGAGCATCACCTGCGGAACCGATCGTTGCAGAGACACCGAGTAGATCTGAGGTTCAAAAAACGATTCCGAATAAGGACGAATTGACAGAGCACGTACTCCAGGTGGTCAGTGACCGCACCGGTTATCCACCGGACATGCTAGATCTAGATCTGAACATGGAAGCCGACCTTGGGATTGATTCCATCAAGCGGATTGAGATCCTGGGTACGCTTCAACAGACGTATCTGCACCCAGACGAGCAGGATGTTGACCACGAGCAAATGAAACAGGTAGCCGGTGTCAAGACACTTCGGTGGATTATTGACTGGCTGAAAGAGGCAATCGATGGTAAACGCAAGGATCCTGTAAAACAAAACGCCGAACTGCAGGGATCCGATCCCTCTAAAGCGCCGGAAATCGCAGCCGCTAACGAAAAAAAGATGGAGATACCAAGGTTCCGTTTGACTTCGGTTGAAGTACCGCCTCTGCTGGGCCGGCCACTGGAAATTCAGAAAAATGCCGTGATTCTCATCACGGATGACGGCCGTGGAATTGCAGAAATTTTGGCAGACAAACTTCGCAGGATGAGGATTAACACTGCTCGGGTATCGAGGGCTGCGAAGGTCCGGCAAACAGAAACGGGATTGTATACTGCTGATTATCAAAATCCGGGCATTATCCGCGAACTGATTGATCTCATCCGCCGGCAACAGGGCTCGATCGCCGGCATTGTCCATCTCGCAGCTTTAGGTAAAGGATTGCCGTTTGAAGAGCTTGATTTTCCAAAATGGAAACAACGGCTGAAGCAGGAGGTAAAAAGCCTGTATTATTTTGCCAGGTTCGCCGGAGAAGATATTCGGAAATCATCTCAATCCGGCAACGCTTGGCTTATTGCAGCCACAACTCTGGGGGGTAAATTTTTCGTAGGCTCCCAAAAGCATGATATTTTCAATCCCTGGCAGGGGGGTATTGCAGGGTTCATAAAAACCGCAGCGATGGAGTGGCCCGAAGTGCATTGCAAGGTGTTGGATTTGGAAGTTGATCCGGACCCGATCGGCACAGCCGATCTGATATTGCAGGAGCTGCAGTGTGACGATCAAACCGTAGAAATCGGATATCAGGGCGACCGGCGTTACGCTTTCAAACTATTAGAAGCGCCGCTGAACAGGAAAATTGATGATGGTTTGTCAATTGATTCTAACTGGGTTGTGGTGGCAACCGGCGGCGCACGAGGCATTACGGCAGAGGCCGTAATCGAGCTCGCAAAACGTTACCAGCCAACCATCGTGCTTGCCGGTCGCTCGTCTTTCCAAAAAGAGCGAGAAGATGCGGAAACCGCGGATATCAAATCCGGGGAAGCGCTAAAAAAAGCTTTGATCAAAAAATATCGGCAATCCGGCAAAAAAGCCTCTCCGGCCAAGATTGAATCAGATTTCCAAAGGCTGTTAAAACAACGGGAAATTCAAAAAAATATCGACCTCATCAAGCAATCCGGTGCCCGGGTAGATTACTTCAAGGTGGATGTTTGCGATGAAACATCTTTTGGAGAATTCATCGATGGTATATACCACACTTTCGGCCGGATAGATCTGTTTATACACGGTGCAGGAATAATTGAAGATAAACTGATCGAAGATAAAACACCGGATTCGTTTGACCGGGTGTTTGACACAAAAGCTGACAGCGCCTTTATTATCAGCCGCAAATTGGATGGTGAATCGATCAAAGGGCTGGTATTCTTTTCATCGGTTTCGGGTCGATTCGGTGCCCGGGGGCAAAACGACTATGCGGCTGCCAGTGAAGTGTTAAATAAGCTGGCGGTTTATCTTGATCTTAAATGGCCGGGGCGCGTAGTTGCCATCAACTGGGGACCCTGGTCGGGAACAGGTATGGTATCGCCGGAGGTGCAAAAACAATTTGAGAAAAGCGGGGTCGAGTTAATCCAACACACTGCCGGCAGGAAGATTTTTGGCAAGGAGCTTCGATATGGATGCAAAGGCGACTCTGAGATCGTCATTGGCGGAGGGCCATGGAGGAAGGCAGAAAAAAGCAAAGCGGCGATGACTGCAGATAGCTTTCCGTTACTAACCGGGGCTTCAAATGTCTCCGAGTCAAACGGCAACTTTAGAATTGTCCGAACATTAAACCTGGAATTCGACAGGTATTTAAAAGATCACAAATTGGACGGAAAACCTGTATTTCCAATGGCTATGGCTTTGGAACTTATGGCCGAAGTGGTTCAACAGCGCTTTCCAGAAATGGACGTCGTAAGTGTAAACAATCTGAAAGTACTCAAAGGGATTGTTCTTGAGAGCGACAGCCGGGAAATTTATGTGAGTGCTCAACAAGCTGGAGGCTCGTCCGAAGAATCGTCTGAAATCGATGTCGATGTTCGCATAACTACCTCAGACCAAATGTCCAAACCCTGTTATCGTGGGACTGTCAGATTGGGAAAGTCTATTCCTCCTCCAATAAGCTTCAGTCCGAATACCTTTTCAGAGATTGCTCCGTTTCCGATGGAAGTTGATGAAGCCTATCGGCAGTGGCTGTTTCAGGGTCCCATATTTCAAGGGATTACTCAAATTGAGGGCACTAATCAAAACGGGATCTGTGCGACTCTGCGCTCTTCATCCCATATAAACTGCCTCCAGACGGATGAAGCCGGCGAATGGTTAATAGATCCAGTAGTATTCGACTCCGGTTTACAATTGATTATCCTGTGGCTCAGAAGATATTACGACAAGACCCCTCTGCCGTCAGGGTTTACATCGTATCAGCGATTCTTTACGCAACACCCCGAGACCTTGAAATGTTATCTGCAAACGGAAACAAAAGCCTACGGGCATATTAATTCAAGTGACTTATTTTTTCTTGATAGTAAGGGCCAGGTAACAGCATATTTAAAAGGGCTCGAAACCGTTGGAAGCAAAGATCTTAACCGTCTTGCATCATATTAGAAAGTTATGAGCAAAACAAATGATGACATGGCCATCGTAGGGATGGCATGTGTTTATCCGGGTGCCCCGGATATGAAAACGTTCTGGAACAATATCCTCTCTAAAGTGGATGCTGTGTCAGATCCGCCGCCGGGCTGGGGGGATGATGTATTTTACAACCCTGCTTCCCGGGACGCGAACCGAATTTATTGCAAACGTGGGGGATTTATTGATGAGTATTGCGAATTTAACCCAGTTGAATACGGCATCATGCCAAGTGCGATTGACGGCGCTGATCCGCAACATTTCATGGCATTGCGGCTGGCCTATGGGGTTTTAAACGATGCCGGCTATCTTAAACGATCATTCGATCGAAAACGAACTGCCGTTATCATGGGACGCGGGCAAAGCATACACAGGGGAATCGTTACCCTCCTGCAGCACGGAATGATTGTAGATCAGACCTTGCAGATCCTTAGAACAATTCGCCCGGAATTTTCGGAGCTGGACATCGAAAATATTCAGAAGGAGTTGAAACAAGGGCTGCCGTCTTTTACTGCGGATACCTGCCCCGGGTTGATTTCTAATCTGATGACAGCCAGAATATGCAACCGCCTTGATCTTCAGGGACCGAATTATACGGTGGATGCCGCCTGCGCATCCGCATTGATTGCGGTAGATGCCGGAATCAATGAGCTTCGCAGCAGAAGATGCGATATGGCTATTGTCGGGGCGTCTCAGGTGACGATCCCTGTTCAGATGTTTATGGTTTTTTGTATTATCGGCGCTTTGTCCCGCAAAGGAAAGGTCCGACCGTTTGATAAGGATGCGGACGGGACTTTGCTGGGCGAAGGCATCGGCATGATGGCACTAAAACGAAGAGTTGATGCCGAACGTGATCAAGACCGAATTTACGCACTGATCAAGGGCATTGGGGTCGCCAGCGATGGCAAGGCCCAGGGGCTCCTTGCTCCGAGATTTGAAGGGGAATTAACGGCCCTGGAGCGGGCCTACGAGATCTCGAATATAAATCCGAGTACAGTTGGGCTAATTGAAGCCCACGGAACCGGCACGAGCGTTGGCGATGAAACGGAAATTAGGGTATTGAGAAAATTTTTCGGGGATCGCTGCGGTGAATTTCCCGACGGCGTGATTGGAACAGTGAAATCCATGATCGGTCATACCATTCCGGCCTCCGGTATGGCAGCATTGATAAAGACAGCGCTAGCACTATATTTCAAGGTATTGCCGCCTACCTTAATCGATACTCCAAACCCTCAACTGGAGATAGAAAAAACTCCCTTCTACCTGAATTCGGAGCTTCGCGCCTGGATTCACGGAAAAGAAACGCCGCGAAGAGCTGGAGTAAATGCCTTTGGCTTTGGAGGAATCAATACTCACGCCATTCTCGAGGAATGTCATTGTCCCTCAAGTAATTTGGATGTACCTCCGATAGAATTTGGCTGGGATTCCGAAATAATTATTTTGCAGGGGAGTTCGCGCCAGGAATTAATTAGCAAAGCCAAGCGACTGCTTGCTTTTATCTCAGGACCTGGCGATGTCAATCTGAAAGATCTCGCCTTTACCTTGAACTGTCCGCTAAAGGGCGATCTTTCAAACCGACTATCCATTTTAGCCGGGTCAATTAACGAACTGGAAAAAAAACTGTCCCATGCTATGGGCCGTCTCGCGGATGCGAATTGTATTGAAATTAAAGACAGGCGCGGAATTTTTTTCACTGAAAAACCTCTTTCAAATGAAGGTAAACTTGCCTTTGTATTCCCTGGAGAAGGGTCTCAATATGTCAACATGCTTTCAGATCTCAATATTAACTTCCAGGAGGTTAGATCCGCTTTTGATATTGCAGATTTGATTTTTAGCCGTTCAGAACAGAGACCATTTCCCAGCCAGGTTCTATACCCCCCTGAAGATCTGACCGATGATATCCGAAGAGTTGCTGAGAAGACGTTATGGCAAATGGAATATGCCTACATTACGGTGGAATCTGCGAACAAAGGACTGTATGACCTGCTGCGACAGCTTAATTTGATGCCGGACACGATCGTGGGGCACAGCATTGGCGATTACTCGGCATGTATGGCATCCGGAATGTTGGATGATCTGGATGACCTTGCCAAAGATCAGATCATTGATTACCAGCTCGAAATCAAAAAAATCAATCAGCAAGCCTTCGATCTGGTTCCAAGCAGAAAGCTCATGACTGTAGGCGTAGTTAAGCAGTCTGTCTTGAATAATATTTTATCGAAGTTTGTAGATAAAGTTTTCGTGGCTATGGATAACTGTCCAAACCAGGTTGTGCTCTGCGGCCGAAATGGCATAATGGAAAGCGTTCGGAAGGACCTTTCTGCCAGGGGCGCGTTTTGCAGCTTTTTACCATTTGATCGAGGATACCACACGCCGGAATATCAACCGATTTGTGATTTATTCACCAGATTATCCAAACAGATTCCTGTTCGGAAACCCAAATATGAAATATACTCATGCGCTACTTCACGTCCCTATCCTGATGACGTAGATGAAATTCGGAAAATAATGGTGGACCAGTGGGCTCAGCCTGTTCGATTCAGAGAAACCATTGAAGCCATGTATAAGGATGGCGTACGGATTTTTGTGGAAGTCGGTCCAAAAGGAAATCTCACCAGTTTTATTGAAGATATTCTGGGGCATCAGCGTTACGCGGCCATAGCGGCCAATTTGTCCACACGTTCCGATATCAGTCAATTGAACTTCATGATCGGGTTTCTGGCAGTGCACGGTGTACCGATGGAACTGGATTATTTATACACGCATCGGAATCCCGAACGATTGCCCATTTTTGACGATCCGGAAGAAGCCGAGGTGGAAGCGGATATAAAGAAAAAAACGGCTCCCATGAAAATAAGGCTGGACTTGCCCTGGTTATCGCTGAATAAATCTAAATTGCCCGATATTAGCCAAATGACCGATCTTGTGGACAAGCTTCCGAAAAAGAATATGGCTGATTCCCCGGATTTTCAGGTAAAGTCGCCTCCTATCATCAAAGCGAAAACAAAAGATGCGTTCCATCCGGTTTCAATTCAGATATCGGACAAATCCCCTCCCGCTGAAATAAGGGCTTCGGTTAACAAAAATCCTCATAATGCCTCATCCAGTCATTATAAGGGAATTTCACCACATCGTGCAACTCTGTCATCTGCAAAGGTGGGGTACAAATATGCCCGCTCTGATGTGATGCACTTTTATTTTAATAATATGGAACAATTTCTTGGAATCCAGCAGGGAATTTTATCAGCGTATTTAAAAGCAAAAAAAGACGGGGGGACGCCAAAATAACAAATAAGTAGCGTTAAACCGTCGCCGCATCATGATATTGAAGAATTTACCAAATCAGGATCATCAGTTCAAAAAGAACACTCGCTAAAGCATTTGAAGATAAAACAAAGGAGATTTCAATTGAATTTGAAACTACAAAATTAGATACTCATTCAGGTAGTATTATCTTTACGGATCTATATACAATAAAAAGGCTAAACTGTGACCGGATCTGTCACAAGCATCTGGTA
>Ga0056115_1000611_pt1 | contig 16079 bp, 9 predicted proteins | sample WorMetOlspDAHAB1_FD_77007 | JGI IMG/M metagenome (GOLD analysis project Ga0056115, IMG submission 77007) | Marine gutless worms symbiont microbial communities from Max Planck institute for Marine Microbiology, Germany - Olavius sp. DAHAB.1 ...
CTGCTGCCACTGCTTAGCACAATCTCGATATCGACCTCGAATAGCAGGGTCGTGTGGACTGTTTTTGCACTTTCTCCACAGCCTGCGTTTTTTGCAGGTCAGTTTCCGCAGTACACGAGGGTAGTGGCCACGTATGAGTGTAGTCGTGGTTGTGGTTACTTTACATTTTGGCACACATAAATCAACAAGTATGAATCGAACACTATAATATTATTCGTTGGTATTAGGTATTCTGTGTGTGACCTACTTTCTGACCTCAATAACTATGCATGACCCGAAAACTAGCGATATGCGTCAGATACAGTAAATGATGTCAGCGCTTCCTCTGGCGTCAGCTCGCCTTAGCTAGCTGCGAATTCTATGTCTAAACGATCTTTTAGATTGAGATTTATGTAACAACATCTTTACATATTTATTTCCATATTTTCTCTTGTTTTCTAATTTTCAAACATGATTTTATCAGATGCATTGATTTTAACTATATCGCAGCTTAAAACGCAGCAAATGACGACGTCACAAATTGTCACACATAGAATATTTGATACAGATTAGTATATTCTCGTTTTCATTTTGTAGTCGAAATTGATGAAAAATCTAGCCTTACTTGGGGGTTTTAATACGATTTGATGATGATGCGTGATAGTGGTTTCCTTTTTGGGCCACCCTGTATGGTGCGAATGTCGTACGACGTCGGCGCTGCTTGCATGCAGCGTTCTGCAAGCGATTGTGAAGGTAGCATATCATCGACTCGTTGTGGCCACTGCGTTGCATTGACGTCCGCCTTGAGACATTGCAGCTTTGTCTCGTAGTTTTACTCGTGTCACCAATATCAAGGTAACCTGACGAAACTCCGGCGAAAATATCGACGCAGAAAAGATGATGCGGGATCGAAAAGAGACTGCATGCCTTGGGTAAGTTTTTGGTCCGTAGCCACGTGTACAAACTGTACAGTATATTCAACCTGGTCATTGCATGTGTCTCCGTTTTTTAATTTGAATGCGCTGACAAGTCTAACTGTTGGAACATACAAGCGAGTGTGGCAACTATTTTTTCATTAAAATTAAAAAGCCGTGTAGCCTACATGTGTACAACTAAAACGAGCAGGACGACAAGCTTCATAGTTAACAGCTGTACCACTTATTCACAATATTTATTTAATATTGTATTCTTACACGAAGTACAAAAAAAATAAAATAAAGAAAATAAAATAAAAATTAAATAAAAAAAGTCACATCATAAAATCATAAACACATACGTTATAAGTAGGCCTACAAAGAATTGTGATCGTCGTGTAAGAACAAATATCGTATACTGTTAAAAACATACAGTGTCAATGGTAATCATATGACGTACACGATTTGCTTACGCATAATTCGGTGAGCATTCTTTATGACGTGTCGCAAAGACGGTGCAACAACATGTCTCGTTAACATTGATAGGGCTTAAAAGTTAATATTTAAGATACAATACAATCACTAATGTCTAACTACAATGTATCGTATGCATGCGTAAAAGACGTGCGCTCGTGTAACAGGTTTCAGCCGTCGCAAGTGTTCATTATTTTCCAGGCAGTTGAACCAGCGTGCGACACGAAAAGGTGTCCTAGGACAGTGTCATTGTTAAGCGACGATACGCAGACAGATTATGAAATTTTATTTCGTCCTTTTTTCTATTGTGCCTCATTACTGCAATTTCGCCTATATATGTAATAGACTGGCATTATTAGCTAATAGCTAGTATAGATACTGGTAATTTCAGTTCACCAGACATAGACTAGATAAAAGGACAAAATAATATATACAGAAAAACGACGCGAACCAGTGAGTGAGTAAGGTTGAACGTCCCACTCGACACCTAATAGGTAATTTCTTGGACGACTTTTACAGGCTACATAGTCCAACCAACAGTGTGGAACCAGTGAAGGACAAGATATAAGTTAAATACATTCTTAAAATGAATACCAAACGCGTCAATGAAACTGTCCGTTAACAACGCGACACTTTTTACGTGAAATATCGTACTCTTAAAACAAACAATAGTAAGTACAGTGTTAACGGTAATCATATGACATAATCATCATAACCGTTTGTTCATGGATGTCAGACGCAGCCATACAACACGATACGCACACGATTTGCTTACGCAAACGAAATAATCTGCATTCGTCGATGTTGGCAGTAAGTGGACATGCGTTGACGATCGGTGGGCTTCGTTTCGTCCGGTCATCGTCCTCGCGTCGCTTCTGGGAGTCGCTGCTGCGTGCTACGTGTTTCCGGCCGACCGTCGAGACCCGTGCATCGGACGGCGCTGCCACTACGGCGCCCGCTGTTCGTCGTCGCCCGACGGCCGTAGGTCGCGCTGCGTGTGCGCGACTCGCTGCGACCGATTCGGCGACGCGGTCGGCTCGACGACCGTGTGCGGCTCCGATGGGCTCGACTATCCGAGCGCGTGCGAGTTGCGACGCGCCGCCTGCCGCCAGCTGAAGCACATCGACAAGAAGTACGACGGGAAATGTGGTGAGCACTGTGACGTGTTGAACGGCAGTGTGGCAATTACAACCCAACATCGCACAGACGGTGCAACAACAAGTATCGTATGAATTTAGCTGGATACGTAGGACATGTGACTATATTTTATTGAATGTTCACTATTGCGTGCTGTTTAGTAGTAGGGTTGGGGTCAGGGTTAGAATTAGGGTTAGGATTAGATTTAGTGTCTTGTTGGTAATTTGTTATGCACACGTATTTGTGCGACTTTAGGTTGTAATTGTCACGGACCGCAATTAATCATGGTCACATTACAATGGATTAAATACTGAGATCTTCGTTAACCGCAGCAGTATCATTTATGCTATATTGCTATTATTATTATTTATTATTATTGCTGATCACGTTGTGTTCAGGAACAGTCGCCTTGTATTTTGTAATTACAAGCTATAACTAGTTAAATGGATATAAGTGCCAAAACGTAGGGGCCTATTTATCTTAAAATATTTATCAGGTTTCAGTAATAGACCTATATGTTTGTTGTCTGTTTTACGCCGTTTTTTGGTTATTTTGGACACTATTGTTCTAGAAATTCTTTTTCGTTAACAAAACTGTTTATCACGTTTTCCTAGACAGCTTGGAATAGGCCTGCAATTCGCAATAGTCATTTGTTCTACAGTGCTTTGACACTGTTGATTTGGTTTTGTAGCCTGTAAAAAATGTTCCCGAAATGACCGACTATGTGTCGGGTGGGACGTTAAACCCTGCTCACTTTCAGCTTCATAAAATATGGAAAGTATTTTAACCTAATTTTTCTTGCGATTAAGATTATTACCGATAAATATATATTAATTCATTATCTGAGATAAATGAAGCATAAAATTGCTGAACAATAACTGATCAATCGCCCAATGAGTGACTTATGGTGGCTTAAGTAGGCCTGTACTAGGTAACCAGACTACCAGTAGGCCTACTACTTTCAAATTCAACGCCACAACAGAGATGGGTGAAAAAGGAAAGTTTAATGATGATACTGGAACTATACGTCATAAAGCTGATTCGCAAATAATTTCAGCAGAATGGAAACTGCATAATCGTTCGATAGATCTATAACACTTCAGTGGGGTTAATATATAACGTGTATATATGTCACAATGCACTAAAACATGGCGTTCACATGTCGTCGTAAATCGTGAGTTATTCGCCGTCAGACGGATGCAGCGTTGCTCAAGCCGGTGCGCGCAGTGATGCCAGAAACAAGATGAAGATTTAGTGCTGGCCACTCGCTTCGTATTATGTAGATTGGTTTCGTTTAACATCTAGATAGCGCGCGTGAACGACAGTCTTGGGACAAGCGTGCTGCGCAAGATATACATACACGAGGCCATGGATTGCTATCCGTCTGCCAGTAGACAGTACACCAAAACATCTGGCATCCAACTGCCCATGAAAATAGCACACGTTTCCGTCATATATGGTGTTTCTCAAGTATTTTGGTTCAGGGTGTGATGCATTATATTGAAAATATTGAAAATAGTGTATGCTTTAGCTGTAATACGCTGCGTGTCAGTGAAAGCGACTCCTCGTAAAAATTATCATCCCAAATTGTCCTTCTTGTAGAATTAACAAATTCAGCACAAATAAAAACAGTAACCGATTTTCTGTAAAAAAAATAGAAACCTATAGTAGTTTCAGTGGCCGCATTCTCTATAGAAGTGCGTCAGTCGTTGTCTGTGCGAAGTACGTCGTCTGTTGTCAATGACTTACAGATAAAAGACTTTTAACACCCTCAATTAATTAATCGGTTCATGTCACAGATATTTGTCACGTCATTTTTAATAATAATAATAATGATAATAATAATAATACCCAGGACGATATTTAGAGTGCTGTCATCTGCGGGAGTTCACTTTGTGTCCTCTGAGCGAAAGTCAGTCAGCGCCTGGTGGCCGCCAACTCGTAGGCCAGGCGACAAACTTGACTTTTGAGTAGTCTGTAGGCTGCTATAGACCAAACACTCGCCCCTTGTATTATTACTCAACCATGAGGATGAAATGTTGACCTAAGCACTGCAGTAAGCGTGCAGCCCGTGCCCAAAACTGCATATCGCAATGATTTTCACGAAAAAAAACAGAGAAACTTTAGTCTGCAGCTCGGTTCGATCCTGGGACCTCCCGCGCCGCAGACAAGCGTGCTACCAGTAGACCACTGCCACCCGCGGGCTTACCTAGTGGTAAGAGCTAAGCAAAGGTCACCAAGTAATTTGACAGTCGGACATTAACTTCAGAACAGACGGTGACTGGAACTGGCAAAATGAACCGGACGTTATACTTCACATGTTCCTCTCATGTTCTCTTATTATTTTGAAGCTCTTACACGCCTGGATATGTATGGCTGGTTGGTCGTAGGTCAGTCTGTGGGCGCAGGCTTAGCCTACGGCCTATTGGGTGTACGCTAGTTGTGAGAATTCGCCTTCTTATTACAAGTAGCAACTAGCAGAAACATCGGAAAATGCTTCGTTTGTTTATCAATGTATGACTTAGGTCTATGGGAACATTTTGCTGTCACTACATTCAATAAATTTATGTGTACGCCAGCTCTGTCTGTGACATGAACAGCGCCGCTGCAGCTGCGGTATGCGGCTTGTGGCGCTATACAAGTGTTATATGCATTTGCTATAAAACAGATAAATAAAAAAAACTTGTTGGCGACAGATCCGTGTGCCGACGTGTCGTGTAAGCCGACGGAGACGTGTATGCTGGACGATCGTCGCAATCCAGTCTGCGGATGCGGCGACGTCTGTAGCGACGACGATCAACAGCAGCATCAGTTAGTGACAGAGTCGCTGGCACCGGTCTGCGGCTCCGACGGTCGCACCTACCGCAGCGCGTGTGCTCTGCGCCGCTATGTCTGTAGCAGCCAGAATCAAGTCAGCATCGTGCACCGAGGCTCTTGTACACGGCCTGTCGCCGGTCAGTCGACAACTATAGCCCGAATTCCACCTGGCTCGTCACGTCACGTCTCGACACGACACGTTCGACGTGTCGAGCCCATGCGTTTTGGGCCTTTTGGCTGTGTCGAGGTTGTCGAACAGCACGGCTCGACACGCTCGACAGGACTAGCTCGACTGGATCGACACGCTCGTCTCGACGCGCTCGACACGTCGAACGTATCGTGTCGTGTCAAGACGTGACGTGACGAGAGAATAGAAAATTGGGCTTATGTCACCGTGCATGCACCATAATTATGCACATTACTTTTATACTGTTTGAGTCGGATGTCACGTTGCTGTATTTGTACATTTTTTGCTCGCTTATACCCGTTTCCCACTTACGCGGTTCAAGCCGCAGTTCAAGCCGCGGTTCTACAAATGTTTTTGTCCACAGAAGGCTGCGTTTGTGATGCAGATGGTGGCGGAAGGGTTCACGTTTCGATTGCAGTCAGTGCGGTTCCTTCGCGGTCTTCGCCAGATATTTGCGGTTTCCTGCTCTTCTGTTTGCCGAGGACCGTGGCTTGAACCCAGTGGCGTCGGAACGAATTTTAAAGTGGGAGCACCGGTCCGGAGCAAAAGTTGGGGAACCGATCCAGCGCAAAGCGCCGGAAAAAAATTATTTGGTCGTGCCCCTCCACTTTTTGGCACTAAAAGCACAATTAGTCGTTTTGGTGAGCGCTTTCGTGATGGCCAGTACAGTTTAGTCGGTTTCTTGTTTGCTGTTCTTCTACTCACAGTGCCTCCCGTGCCCAGCCATTTGTAAAAGTGGGGGCATGTGCCCCCGTGCCCCATGGAGTCGGCTCCACTGCTTGAACCCAGTGCCGCATTAATTGTCATTACTGTGTTACAATTTCCCACAAGCGTCAGTACTGGCAGGCTACGTGGACTCGGTTGTTGCTGGACTTAACAAGTCTGCATGCACCGCACACTCTAATGCAGGATTGTTCTGTGCCACCCGGACGCTGAAAGTTTGTTTTAATGTAACGTGACGCAGCAGCGTCGGGAAAAATCGACGGCGATTCATGCTGGATTCGTCCATGCAACACGACGCTGTACGAAGAATGTCGCTTGGTGGGTGGTCTGGCCCGATGCTCGTGTCCCACGCTGTGCGAGGCGGTGGTTCGGCCGATCTGCGCCAGTGACGGACGAACCTACGACAGTATGTGTCACCTACGACGAGATGCCTGCCTCACGCGGCAGTCGCTCAGCGTCAGATACCTTGGAATGTGCGGTTAGTCAGTGTACTTTCCAGGATTTTGAATTCGTGAGTGTCAACAGAGTCTCGCGGAGGGAGTCAACATTTTATTGGATAAGTAACTTTTATTAACATACAAATTTATATGAAATGAAGTAATAGTCATGTGCACTAGTACTTGTCAATGGCGGATTCCTGTTGGGGTGGCCGGGTATTCAAAACGAATGTTTCTTAATACAAACGAATATAGTAATTTAGGCTAATGCAGTAGCCTCCTATAGCTGAGAATAGCGTAGACCTTACCAGGGTACGTTAAGAACTCTTAACACTTCCAGTGCGGGAGGTTGTTGGGGTGTCAAAAAGTTTTAGGGGGTTAACACCCCTTGTGGGAGGGGTAGATGATTCCCTGCGGTTAGTTTCCTCTGCACGGATTTAACACGAACGTTTTTTTCACTAATGAAAACACACAAACCAGTGAAAGGGTATGCAAGGCGTGCAGTGCACGTGGGCCCATCGCTGTAGAGGCCCAGACGAACCCTGTGTGGAAAAGAGCGGAATCCTTGCGCACGGGCCCGCTCCAGTCTTGCTACCCCACTGAAACAAACCAGCATACTGACAAGGAAACTACCAATGAAATGCGCGGTTTGACTCTCTTTGACTAAAATGAATGACAGAAATGAATGACATTGTGACGTCGGAATATGACTTTCGACATGCCACGTAAGAGAACTCTAAGCTTAGCCTATTTCTGCGGATTTGAGATTCGTGTTTTGAAGTTATATCACATTCTATGCTTGCACTATACGTAATACAACGTAATCAAAGGTCAAGGTCGCAACGTTTATCTTTGATTTTATGACCCGACAACTGGTGTGACGGTCGCTCGTGTCGTTGAAACTTTTTTTGTTGATTTTGGGCTTTCATTGGCAGTCGACGAACAGACAGATGCCTGACAGACTGCAGTACGTAACAGCGCTCCTATAAAGAAACGCTACGCTATCATTTTTACTGGACTACCTTCTTGACTTTCGTTGCTCAGGAAACAGTTACGGTACGCATAAAACTTTTATATTTAGAACTGTTTTAAGACTTTACGGAATACTCTATTTTTGACACTCGGTGTTATTTTGAATACGACGAATATGTTCGTACAGATGAAAAGGGACCGTGCCATCTTCATACGTGTCACCACGGAGCAACGTGTAGCGTTCAACACGACCGTGCTCAGTGCCTGTGCCGATTTTTCTGCCCAGATGACGTCATTCGGCAGGTGCGACTTTGACGTTCGGCTTTGTTTTCATAGTGTCAAATTATCGCGCGCAGTGTCATCAATGGGTAGAATTGGCGCGGCATTTGTTTGGCGCACAGCAGTCTGCAAATGAACATGCGATTTTACTTGCTGGCCAATCGTCGACTTAGTTTGACTTCCGGTTACGCGATACTGCGTTCGGCACATGCATTGCATTCGACCAATATACTTTAACTTCGTTTTACTCCAAGTCTTCTTTTTCCATAAAGTCTCGTACAGTGTAGTTTCAATAATTCATTGAAGGTTGGTCTCACAGATTAGCGTTCGACCATACTTTTCAAACTATTAGTAAATCCATCGATCAAACATTAATAGGATCTGTCTTTTTTAATGTTACTAGTCAAACGAACGATTAGCAAACAAGCTGCTGAAAACCCGCATCCATTCACGTTTTAAAAAAACCTACAAATTATTGGGTCTGAAATTCAGGCGAGAACACATTAGGCCTAATTCAACTCATGTAGAAAATGCAAAACATGTTTTATTGGCCCAAAGACTAACCGTTTAACCTAAATGAAGTCTCTATCTCAATATACATCCCACTTAATGAATTTACTCACAGACACTCCTATTAACTCATATTATAGGAGTTATAACTTGTACTCCTTGTCGAGGGCCTACTCATAGTCGTAGGCTACTCTAATACTTTAATACATCCATTTAACGTGAACAGTGTATACAGGTGTGTGGGACCGATGGCGTTACGTACGACACAGAATGTCACTTGAAGAAGACTAACTGCTTGAAGAAAAGAAACGTAAATGTTGCCAGCCATGGCTCTTGCAGTGAGCATTCGCCTTTTTATTACAGTTATATAGCTACTCGGGAAACCATCGGAAAATGCTTCGAAAAGTTACCAGGCATAGGCTATACATTGTACATCCTGTGCTGTAATAAATTTAAACGCGTATCGGCTTATGCCAAAACGTCTTTTCGCTGATCATAAGCCGTAGCGTTGGAAAATATCTTCTAACGTGTCACTCATTATCAACGGTATCTCTTAATTTCTGTACGACTTGTGCAGGACATACAGGTATAATTGCGTCTGTTTACTGGACAGCAATTGTGCAACTTCAGAACTAATCCGTAGAGGTTTGTGCAATTATGAAATTGATGCATGCAATTAGTTGATTGCTCGCGTTAGCTTTTAGCTCGTGATCAACATCTCAGTGGCGGCAAAGTACAGCTTGACAGAGCTGAAATGCATCGCAATCAATGGTGCTGATTTGTAGATGGATGTGAGAATATTAAATGCCAGTTTCACGCCGTCTGCGAGGTTGATTACGACTCGGGCGTTCCTCGCTGCACTTGTCCATCAACCTGCTCACAAGTGAGATATCTTCACCTTGTACTTTACGCCGCGTGGCCTCTATTGCAGTGGGGCACACAGGATTCGTAACAGCCGCATCCTAGTTTCTCTAATTGATCCATTCTTGGGTTTGTTTGAAACACAGGACGCAGCGAGACGCCGCAGAACGCCAGGAAGTCTTTTGTAGTCTCAATAATTCTATAGTTGACCTACAACGCAAGATTTATGTCACGGCAGGTGTTGCGTGAGAGTCCTCTGTTTGAGTGTAGATGTATACATGTACACTCAAAGCCCAGTACTAGAAGCAAATAAATTTATCTTTCTTTCTTTCTTAAAAGCGTATTGCAGCAAAGCCAAAAACCGAGGCCTCAAAAATTACACAAGAAGTACACACGACACAAGTAGGATAACTAGTGGAAGGATGTTCAGCATCAAAGTATAGATTGTGTTGTGATCGAGGCGGCGCTCAACACTCGCCTTCTCTGTTTGCATTACAGCATATTATTTCGAATTGCTAGTTCGTGTTTCGGTAACGCGGATGTTAGGCCTATTGCGCTTTGTACGCTGGTGACAATTTTGGACTACTACTGGTCTTTCACACCACCACATGGCATAAAAAACTATTGCACATAGAGAGTTAGCGGCAGTGATGTCCCCCTTTTAATATGAACTGTACTTTAACTCTGGCATATTTTTAGAACACATAATCAATTAATTACAAGTAAAAAACATTTTCCCTCTAATCGGTGTATAGGCCTACAGACAACTTCGCTACAGCTCTATTCGTCGAGATCTCGGAGGCTTTCGCTTCCGTTCATGGCGGCGACAACGCAGCTGCTGATAACGGGTTGATGATCTGCAGCAGAAGAACTGACATACTGACATCTTGACTTGACACTCGTACACGCTGCACCTCGGCACATCCAGCTAAATGGCTATCCGTTTCTGTAGAACCTGTCGGATACAGGAATTTTTCAAGGGGGTGAGCTTTGATTCTAGGAGCAAAGCCAGTCAGCGCCGCCCGCCAAATGTTTTCAACGAATTTAAGTACCTGTGATTGCCTGTCATGCAAGACATTTACCCGTGTAAATAATACATAATCTAATATCTTCCACTTAGCCCTGCGATCTTCATTCTCGGCGGGTAGTTATGATTTGGGAATGGTTGACGGGTTAAGAACGTAAAATGCAGGTGTCATGCACGCTGAACATTTGCTCAGTGCATTGATTTAGTAGGTTTCATTGAGTCGTTTCTGCATGAACAGTGGGATTGGGCATAAAGCGGCCGGCGATAGTCAGCGCTGTACTGTCATGTTTAGTGCGACTACGACTTATAAAACTACGTGCAAATAACACTGAAACGTCAAACAAAATAAAACAATGTTACCCTAACGGGCAATTCTGACACAGCTTCACCTCACCGACAATATTACGAAACAATATGTGCCATTTTAATGCACGAATTGCATTTTACTGCACATAAATTTAGAAATATATTATTTATGCCATTTTGAGTATATCCAAGTTTAAACTTTAAACGCAAAGTAATTTAACTAACCGGTTCTTAAGAGTTGGTTTCCGTTTAAAAAAAACGTTTTGTCAACGTTTATCTAACCTTTGTGCAAAAACGTTTTTGTGCAAACGTTAGAAAAACGTTACAATAACGTTTGTTCGCAAACGTTAACCAATGCAAACCAATGTTCACCTAAATTAAACGTTGATCTAACGTTTACATGCTGTTTTTGTGGTTCCATCTGTCAGTGACTTTCTAGAATCACTGTTCTCTTTTCGTAAAAATTACTGTTGCTAACAACGTCATAAATAGTATAAATCGCAGAAAATAAGAACAGTTTTTAAAATATTCTACGACTACAAATTGTAACCGTTTATAGTTAAACTGAAGTCCTTCCAGGGCCACTTGGACCTACAGCTAGTGTTTCCGTAAACTACCAGCTTACGCTGTAAGATCACAGTAAGGCACTGTTGAAGTTATATGTACTAGTTATTGTTCAGTGTGTAATCATAATACAGGATGAAGACAAGGTGTGTGGTTCTGACGGCGTGACTTACGTCAATGAGTGCGTGATGCGCATGACATCGTGTCGCAACCAGAAGCTAATACACGCCGTGTCGCTTTCCGAATGCGGTCTGTTCGTCATTGCTTACTAGCCGCTCAATTTGCAGTGTTTCACGTTATAGGCCTACTTCATTCGCTTGCCATTTGTGACCGCAGACGATACTGTTCCCTTAAAGCTACATATTATCACGTTATCTTCGCGTTACTGGTCACCGCTATTTTCGATCTTCAACCTGCTACATTTGCTGTGTTCCGGTAATCCGGTTGAATTCGAGAGAGGAGGGGCAAGGGTGTGAGATGGAAGTATTCTAATGGAAGTCTTCCTCTATGTGTGTGTATGTGTGTGCTACTTTTGCCAATCGTTTCCTTTTTTTGCGATGTCGTCATGCCTAATTTTAGCAGTTGATAGTTCAGCTGTCACCGATTTTCACAGATTCACTGATTTTCTGGGTTTTTTTTCGGCGATTTCCAACAGATACAAAGAGTTGTGCAGACGTTGTGTGCCGAGATGGGACAGTGTGCGTGCACGGTCATTGTCATTGCGACGGAACGACAATTGACTGTAACGACGATATTGACAACGCAGTCTGTTCAACTGCTGACGCCGACTGCGATGTCAGGCTGTCGTTAGCCGGTCAGTTGCGAGACGCTGGTTCGTTACAGCTTTAGTGTTAAACTCCATCTAAGACACAGACGAACGAACAGACAAACGAAAAAACGCACAAAGAGACAAACGGACAGACATCGTGAATTTTAGCCTTAAAATGTGACATCTGGGGGCAATAATTTTAATGATTTTCCTGACAATTAACTGACCAAATTTCGTGTATTTTTTGGTTAATCCCGGATTTTTTTATCCCTCCCCCTTAAATTTCTATGAAGCGTCGCGCCTTGTCCACCTATATGATGGACGCCCCTGACAGACACAACGGACAATCGGACAATCGGACAAACGGACATGTCTCTTTGTCCGTTTGTGTTTTAGATGGAGTTTGACACTTAGTTTGCACGCAGCGCTGCAGTTACGCACAGTAATAGGGTTTTATGTTTTTTTTTGCTTTTCGCTCATTTTTTGAGTCAGTAATCCTAAATTATTTGGTCCGATAGCAAGTCAAGTATTAAGGAAAGCTAGAATGAAACAGACGTCTACACTGTTTGCACAAGAAGTGCCGGCTGTATATAACTTTTGTCCGTAACTTTACTGTGAGCCATAAAAAGTATAAAAAGATGTCTTTTTCATATCGTCAGTAAATTTGCCAAATAATGTTGACCACCCTTGATAAAACATAAAAACATCTAACATAGGCTATTTGAGTGCTGTCGATATGTACCGCCGCAAAATAGTGTAATAAACTAACGAATTTGCAAATACCGATTTTCGGATATATTTCCGCTATTTTTTGCTTTTTTTGAAACCGTATGTAAGAGTTGTTAGTAATATTTCGGTTGGCATGCAAAGGCAATTGTATGTCACATTTGTTCGAACCAATTTGCGTCGACTTCGTTGCCTACTTTCGCGTAATAAATATCGTGTTGACGATCTGGCGCGAAACAGAAAATACGCCGAGTGTTAAGGAAGTAGGAGACAGCGAACTGTGGTGCGGTGACTACGGCAGTCCTGTGGTCGACTTCAGCACCGGCCAACTGCGATACTGTGATGTTCGCAGATGCCCGATCGGCAGCCATTGCTATCGTCAGCCCACCGACTCATTGCCAGCAAGGTGCTGTCGTCAAAGTAAGTGTCATTTTGGCACAATCGTATTTAATGATTATACGATTTTCACCTGGTATCTCACCTGGTTTGTTACTGCTGTTAGCTTCATTCAAAACATCCACTTTTCTCCGACTAAATGGTAAACTCTATTAACTGGAATAAACGATTGAAAAGTTACCAATAAATCATAAACAAACCCGTCTTAACCATTCAACATTCGGACTAGCTATCATATTCGGTTTTGTCGCTGTTTCTTCGTTTGCCAATCGCGCAGAAAAAGTGATGGGGCCTACTGTGTGTGCTGCCCGAGCCTCACTCAAGTCACCAAGCTTCCTCTTATTAGCTACTCTGTTACTCTTTGCATCTGATAGCAGCAATACGCAATTGTACAAAATCTTGCGATCTTATCACACTGATGATGTCGTCGTTCATTGCAAGTATATACTTAGGCTAAATATGAATTCTCGAAGATTGTCGTTAAAAAAAACTTATATTATGCCACAACCGTGCGTACGAAAGCAAGTAAGCCAAAATCGATATCAAGGCTTTGAAAAATGATACAGTGCGAAATCTTTAGCATTTGCATAGCAAACATTTTATTGATTTAACGACGCCAATGTTTATTTTACTGTTAACCCAAAAATTAATCGCAGTTGTATAGAATCCTACGCCATTGGCTTTTGAATCTTCATCTTTTACAGCTGTTCTTCGAGTTTAGTTAACGAATTTAAGATGCTATAACAAAGCTTGTTGGTTCTGCAGTTTACTGTCACTGTAGTATATCGTCGTAGGCCTATATTGTAGGTTTGACGCAAATGCCACCGCGGAGAAGCGAATGGAAAGCTGATTGTGCGGAAGTGATAACTTTCTATTGTTAACCTTGTGAGCCTACATAGTTTGCATAGTATAAAAAAAACTTAATTTGTTCGAACTTTTTTTCTACGGGATGTTTGTGCCGGATTGTAGAGAAACCGACGAAAGAATGTTCCAGTACGCAGTTCGGCTGTTGTCCTGATGGGGAGACCGCAGCCCCGGGACCACGCCACAGTGGATGTCCAAGTACGTATAGGCCTATGCTGTCGGTTTATACGGTAAATGTTTTTTTTGTTTCAGCAAAAATGTTTAACAACCGTGACGACTGTGACGACGCACTGCTTCGCAACATCTCAAAGAATACAAATATCGTATACAGTATGTTTAAAAAATCTGATCCCTAAGACTTAACTTCATCAATACGAGTCGGTTATTAATGATAATTTACAGAAAGTATCTTTCACACTACTTGTCGTTGATAAGCTTGGTGTCGTAGTTTGTGTGGCTTTAGAACATATGTCGCCAGCGAAAATAGCAGGCAAAATTGTTTCGGCTAAGGAAAATATTGATTAACATTTGTACTTACGACGATAAAAGGTTGATGATAGAATTTCCGACAAACAGATGAAAAAAACTGTTTTACAACGCAGGTTTGTGTCAGTGCAACTCGTTAGGGTCACACGGACGTCTGTGCGATCCGTTGACTGGCCAGTGTTCGTGTAAGCTCGGCGTTGGCGGACTGCGCTGCGATCGTTGCCAGCCGAACTTCTGGGGACTTTTCAGGATTGCAACTGGCAACAATGGATGCTCGCGTCAGTATCATCATCATCATCATCAAAAACATTCTTAACGTGGCCTGAATAATGTTAATTATTGCTAGGACCACAGGTGTCCAGACAGTAGTGACGAATGGTAATAGTAACACATGAGTCATAGGATAGTGTCTTGGTAGGAACGGGAAAACAGAAAGGTCTTTGTCTGAAAACCGCGAGTGACGACGCAGATGCGACGTGGAGAGGCAGGTCGTTTCAGACGGTGGCACGAGAAACCGGAAACGCCCGCTTGTCGACTGTAGAGAGACGAACGGGCGGAACTTCCAGACGATGTGAGGTAGAAGGTCGCAGCTGTCGTCTGGATGCCACCTCGGCAACGCGGGTGCAACACAACTGTATGGGTAGGACGGAGAGGTCCCGTGGATGGATCGATAAGTCATAACTGCCTGAAGGAGGCCTGTCACCTCTCTTACAACTTTTACAACAATATGTTTTCGATAAAATAACTTAGTTCGACTTGTTTTCCTCGAAAGCTGACAATAAAGAACAGATAGTCCATTACACTTATTGCATTTTGCAGCTTCAGTTTCTATCATCACCGATTACTCTTTGTAGAATGTTGAGCTCGCATTAATTAAATCAAACATACTAATATTTCCGCTCAGTTTTTTGGCCTATTGGTTTTTTCACACGCCCAAAGCTTTGCAAGTGGGACTACATAAATTAGATTATTATTATTATTATTATTATTATTATTATTTTACAAAGTGTCGGAGCGGAATTTAAAACTGGAATCGAGATGTAAGTTCACAAGTCAGGCTACGGTGCTGTAATGCTGTAATCGAATTAATTAACAATTTTCAGATTGTAGTTTTTGCTGTGGTGTTCATAATAACACACATCATGGAAACTTATACACACAGTGGCTACATAGCATAATTGTGATTATACATACAGGTGGCCCAAAAAAGTAAGCCACTATGACTAATCGTCATTAAATCGTATTAAAACCCGCCATTATGGCTAGATTTTTCACCAATTTCAATTACAAAATGAGCACAAGAATATATTAAGTCTGTATTAAATATTCTATGTGTGACCTAATTTGTGACCTCATCACTTGCTATGTTTGAAGCTGCGATATGGTTAAAATCAACGCATCTGATAAAATTATGTTTGAAAACCAGAAAAAGGGAAAATATGAAGTAAAAGAAACTTTTATATAAATCTCCATCTAAGAGGACGTTTAGATACAGAATTCACAGATTGCTAAGACGAGCTGATGCCATAGGAAGCGCTGACATCATTCACCGTATTTGACGCATATCGCTAGTTATTGAGGTCAGAAAGTAGGTCACGCATAGAATATCTAATGCGTCCAATACTATTATAGTGCTTGATTCATACTTTAA
>Ga0056115_1000612_pt1 | contig 16054 bp, 9 predicted proteins | sample WorMetOlspDAHAB1_FD_77007 | JGI IMG/M metagenome (GOLD analysis project Ga0056115, IMG submission 77007) | Marine gutless worms symbiont microbial communities from Max Planck institute for Marine Microbiology, Germany - Olavius sp. DAHAB.1 ...
AATACCTGAATTTTGAAAACAACAAACATCGGCCAAGGTCAATTATGAAAAATTAACCTTGAAGAGTTCGTAGAGGAGATTTTCGTGCAAAATTCAGGTATTAATTTATCCTTCTCAGCAGCGCGGTGGTAACTACAGCGATTAAGATAAGAATAGCCTGCTAAGATTGACATTACAAACAGAAAAATCGAAAACGGTAGAAGAATATCAAAAAATATTCCGTGAGCAATAGGATCGCTGTCTTTGGCCCAATAAGCAAATATTCCTGACAGAATCATATAACATAATTGAATTAGTCCTAAAAATGATCCGACAAACCAGGCTCTTTTATGATAAAAATTCTTTTTCAGTACCATGTCAGGCTATTTAATTGGCATTCTAACGGCCTAATAACCTGCCGCAAAAGTGTGAAGGCATAAAATCATGGATGATTCTAAATTTGGAGCGGAGCTATAAACTACGAAAAACCGCTGAGTTTTTGCGGTCAGGTTGATTAGATGGTTGGGCCACTTAGTTCGACATAGTAGCTGCTTCGGCATGTAATTTCAAACCCAAAGCCGCCACAACTTTTAGAATTGTGTCGAAATTTGGACTTCGTTCTCCAGAAAGTGCTTTGTAAAGACTTTCACGCGATAATCCGGAATCACGTGCTACCTGTGACATGCCCTTGGCGCGGGCAATATCACCCAGTGCTTTTGCAATGAAGGCAGCATCGCCATTCGCCTCATCGAGACAAGCTTCCAGATACGCAGCCATTTCCTCCGGGGTACGAAGGTGTTCGGCGACATCGTAGCGAGTTGTTAAGGTTTTACTCATGATAAAATCCTATAGATTGTGAGCAAGGCGCAGAGCGGTTTTGATGTCCTTGGACTGGGTGCGTTTATCGCCACCAGCCAGCAGAATCACTACCTTCTCTCCTTGCTGTTTATAATACACCCGATAGCCAGGGCCATAATTGACCCGCAATTCTGAAACGCCATCACCCACGGGCTTAACATCCCCGGGATTTCCTGCCGCTAATCGCTCGATCCGTACTAAAATACGAGCCCGCGCACGGATATCTTTCAAATCATCAAGCCATTTATCGAAAGTTTCAGTCTTGCGAATTTCAATTATGGCCCAAGTGTATCCTGCTGGCTACAAATTGTCAAACTAAATTTGTGGTGTCATGCCGAAGGCTCAACATTGATATTCAATAGACGTCTTGTTTTTGTTCCATATGGGAGTGTTAAATAGACGTCTTGTTAACATCCCTTATTGGGACAAAAAAATAGCCTGATAGAGACCAACCTTCAAGTAGTGTTATCATCTGAAATTACGTAATGATTAAGATATGTTATGTATATCTCAAAGAATTAAAGCCCTTCGGAATTAAATGTTTATAGCCGATATCAATGGATCGGATAACACCTGCCGTAACCTGCAGTCAGATGCGATAGATAATAGCCCTGGAACTCGCTTGGGTATCAACTTTAGACCGAAAACAAAGACCGAATTCTGTCCACCGATTTTGGACTTGGCAAAAATGATCTTATCACAAAGCTATGAATGTTCGGTACGAACGTCTACCTTTTTTAGAAAAATTCCCCATTCCACAGCATTTGTGTAAAGTTTTCTACTGGAATAATTTCTATACCATCATCTGATACTCTTGGCTTATCCTCGCAACAGTGGAAAAGTTTGCCGGCACTGTGTCTGAGAGTGCCGCCATATTAAGAAATTCGGAGAAAACAGGCAAATTACGCACCAGCCCTTCCGCTGGCCAGGCGCTCAATACCGCAGATAATAATATATGCAACGCACCCGGCGCATCTATACAGGCTCTTCGGGGCATTTTTGTTATCAATACAATTTATCATATATGTAAATTTATAACGGACTCGGGGCCAGTGTGACTCGCTAAGTCTTCACTGTATGAAACTTTCATTCACTACTTTCCGCCGGTTTTGGCCGGCGCACCAACGTTGGGGCAAAATTTGCTTAAATACAGATTGGGTGTTTAAGTTGACAACAATGCCATTGAGAATGCCACCGGGCTATTGTATAAAGTAATTCAAACGGAACACTCTTGGTATTAGAATGGAACAGAAACAAAACCAATTTTGGAAAACAAAGACCCTGGCGGCTATGACGAAGGTTGAATGGGAATCCCTGTGTGATAGCTGCGGTCTTTGCTGTTTGTATAGTGTTCAGGATGGCAAAACGGGTAAAATAAAACTGCTTGCAGTTGCATGCCAGTATTTGGACATTTCCACTTGTCGCTGTGTGATCTACAAGGATAGATTCAATATCGTACCGGACTGCACGATGCTTTCCCCAGATAAGATAAGGCAACTAAAAAGGTTGCCCTATTCATGTGCGTACCGATCACTTGTCGAAGGCCGGGAATTAAAGTGGTGGCACCCACTTGTGTCTGGAGATCCTGATACGGTTCATACAGCTGGTATTTCCGTGCAGGGCAAAGTCGTAACGGGGGAACATGTTAAATTAGATCAGCTGGATTACTTCACGGTCTCCAAATAGCGTCTGGCATCGGTCACATCCAATTTTGTGTTTGGGGGGACTAATTCAACCTACCTTATGGTCCGCTTAATTTTCTTAGATACCACAGCAGAGGATACCCCCACCCGCCTGGCTACTCCAGCTACGGCAACTCCATGTTTTTTTACCAACCCAATGGCAATCAAAGCACGAACACCGGAGACCTCCTGACACCGGCTAACCGAATTTAATTCTTCAAATGATTTGTATTTATTTTGAAATAAATGCCCCCATTGACGATGGCGTCGATTATACAAAATTGCATAATCGGTCAGTCTGTCCTTGGTTGACGTATAAAATCGGAAAGACCAGTTTCTGAACTGCGTAAAAAGAATGCGGACATGATTAGTCAGCAGCGCCCAGGCATAGATGCTGGTGTATGTAGCCGCTGACAGCTCTCCTAAACGTTTAACAAAATTTTACGATCAGCAACATCGTTGACAATTTTGCGTCTTTCGATTCCTCGCACCATTAAATGATGCAAGGTGCCAGGCACATCAAATCTGACTCGGCGCGGTACTTAATCCCTCCTATCCAAAATTTCTTTTCCATTTTGTGGCACATTTAGTAAAGTATATTAATGTCCCCAAACTTCCCAAACAACAAAAGAAAGCGGCTGGCTCATTTTTATGCCCTGCCCCCCTCGAATACCACCCCATAAAAGATTCGGATCATTTTAACCGCGCAGATAAAACAAAAAGGCAGTCAGAGATTATTCTTCAACTGCCTTCCGGTTCATTAATATTAAAGATTAAAGGCCAGACTTCTTTCTTTTATCCAGGGCTACCAAAAAACATTGCCTAAACTCGCTATAGGATTTCAAATGGCCCCCAATCAAAATATAGCATAAGCAATCCGACTACAAGTACAATTGTCATAGCTATCCCTGTATATCCAAGAAACAGACCTGAGACCGCTAAGCGCTTTGCTGTTATATAGTTTTCCGGTTCGCTTTTAATCTTTGATAGAGATATATGCCCACAAATTACTGCAGGCACACCAGAAAAAATGCCAAATATTTTACAGCTTAGAAAACCCAAAACGAGACCTGCAACTGCAAGCGGCAGTTTTTTTTGCTTCGGATCGGTTGTGGGTGAAAACAATGATTGTTTTTGCATGCTATAGCTATTTCTTCCGTAGTAAGACAGGAATGATTTATAAGTTTCATGCGCAAGGATCAGCGGCAATGTCAGGGAAATCACCCTTATTCTCCAGCCATTTATCTTCTAAATATGGTTCGAGAAAATACTCAACCGGCCATGGACGCCATATCTCAAACTCTTTATCGTAATAAGGGTCAGACCATGATCTTATCCACTCTGCAAGCCCGGCAGCTGAGGCCTCAAAAATACCTGGTGTTTTACCAGTTTCCCAGGCTTTTTCAATGATGTGTTTGTTAAATCCGTGAGCAAACTCAGACCAGAACAACCCATAAGGATCAATCAGATTAATCGGATCATTTAAAACATACCCATAAAGGTCTGTATCCCCACCTGCAAAGCCGATCGGATCTTTCGCGGTCCACCGACCCACATCTGGGTCATAGTCCCGGTAGCCAAATCTCACCAAGCCGGTATCTCGGTCATACAAACCGCCGGCAAATCCAAATGGCAACTTGAAAGTCGGGTTGCTGTCATTAATGATATTGCCGAACGAATCATATGTTAGCGATTTTATCACGTTACCTACTGAATCCGCAACTAATTTTAATGAGCCCACCTGGTCATAGGTTAGGTAATATGTACTGCCTCCACTGGTCATTGCCACCGGCATGCGGCTATCGGCATATTCAAACCGCATCAAAAGATTATCCGATCCATCATAGACAGCCAAAAGCCGGGTCAGCCCTTGCCAGAGATACTTCTCCGTGATGGCTCCATCTACCTCTTTAGCGATGCGCCTCCCAAACGGATCATGGACATATTCTACTACCGTGCCATCCGGCAAAACCACATTTAACAACTCTCCGCGGGTGGAATAGCTGTAAGTCGTAACGTCGCCGCCGTCGGTTTTGGTGGTTAAAAAACCGTCTAGATCAGATGCATATGATATAGAATCAGCTGCCAATAAATGATCTTCATCCGAATAACTAAATGTCCTCCCCGTGATTCCTCTCAGCGTGTTCGTTTCGAAGACTCTTGTTCCACTGAGATCGTAGCCGTATTCTTCTACCAGATTGCCGTCTTTGGTTACCGTCAACAACCGTCCCATTGAATCGTAGGTATAGGTAATATTTGAGGTAACACCTCCAACCGTTTCTGTTTTGCTAATGATTCTGCCGTTGTTATCACGGGTCAAAGCCCAAGAGATCGCATTTTGACCGCCAACCGTAAAGATCTTCCCTTCCACCTCGCCATAGCCGTTGAAGGTGCGGGATAGGCTGAAGGTCCCACCGGAAACTGACTCCGGCAATCCGTTGTCGGCATTGCGGGCGATCGTGAAGTTTCCCGCTCCGGTTAATAGTCCATCATTGTCATTACTGTAGTTGACGGTACCGCCGGCGTAAGTGAAACTGGAAATATCAAAATCATTATTATAGGTGTAAGCCAGGGATTGATTCAGCGTTCCTGCCAGGGTTTCGGCTGTGACCAGCTTGCCGTCATAGCCGTAAGTGATGGATTCAGCGTATTTGGTGATCGATTCAACCTTCGTGCCGCACAGGTAGGTGAAATCAATATTTCCTTCCGGGGTCCGGATTTGCCAGAGCCTGGACTTATCATCCGGATTATCAGGATCAGTGTAATCGTTGATGATGCTATTGCCCGATGGAAAATTGGTTTGAATCAAACGCCGGTCCCTGTCATAGATGTAACTGTATCCGCCACTTAGCGGTGTCTGATATGAACTGTTGCGATTGACGGTGTTAAAGCCAAAGCCGTGATCGACATCCACCGGATTGGTCAACACCGTCATGTTTCCGTTTTTATCATAGGTAAATCCAACCGACCCGCCGTCCGGTCGATTGATGCCGGTTATCCTTCCCACCGTATCATAGCTGTAGGTGGTAGTGTGGTTTTCGGGATCGGTGACGGATTCAAGAAATCCTTCGGGACTATGCGTAAATGTGGATTGGCGGGTGTTGGTCGTAATCGATTTTAATCGACCGCGCGAGTCATAACCATAGTCGGTATCAAAAAGACCCGGAACAGTGACACTTTCGGTCAAAAGATTATACTGGTTATACAGGGAGGTTACTGTCCGGCCTTCGGGGGAGGTTACAACCTTTTGGGCCTGAAGGGTATAATGGGCAAGAGTTGTGGTCTTGCCGTTGATAGTGAGTGTTTCGGTGATCAGATCCGGAATATCATCAAAGTCGGTATCTTCGTATGTCTTATTCTTAGCTGTGACCATCTCCAGTCCGGAAGGAGCGCGCTGTTTCATTTCTTTTACATATTTGTACTTATATTCAGGATCGATGTCGTATTTGGATTCAAGCTGTATGCCGCACGGCAGGTATTTGTCTACTGTCAAGCCATCGGCTGATTGTGAATACATCGTTTCTGCACCCGTTGGATCGGTGATCGTTGAGGTGTATACACCGGTAAGATAGGTGTGATCCAGGTATGTTGTAAGATTGCCTTCACCTGTGAGTATTTCCGTTCGAATTTCGCCGGTTGGGTAAGCATCTCTGGAATGATTCCAGTGCCCTTCTTCCTGATCCGTTACATCTGCCAACCTGCCCAAAGCATCGAAGACATGCTCAAAGCGGTTGCCCTCGGGCTCGTTCTCGGCTGTCATCAAACCCTCCGGTGTATATTCAAAGCCGTAATAGCTGCCATCCGGATATGTGATTTGGGTGAGATGGTTATTGGAGTCTATGGCCAGCGTGGTCGTGAGTCCATCAGGCGATGTGATGGAGGTGGGCACGCCGTATCCATCCCTGGCAATGGTGGTTTGATTGCCGAACCGGTCCGTAATGGATATAAGGTTATTATCCAGATCATGGTTATATTCTAACAGAGTGATGCTGGTGTCAATCTCAACGCTATTTTTGTGTCGCCCAGAACTGTCCATGATATGCCCAATTCCGGTATCTTCGATAAACAGCATTTCTCCAAAGCTCATGCTCCCGGCAAACATTTCTGGTGGAGCTACCTTGCGGATTCGGTTGTTATAAGAGTCAGAAAAGTAGATATTGCCCATGCTGTCTGCTGCTATCCCCTTACCGCCAGATAAATCAAGCTGTGCATCGATTGCCAGTCCCCCATCACCGCCATAGCCTTGGGTTCCATTACCCGCCACAGTGGTGATGATCCCATTGGTATCCACCTTTCGGATGCAGAAGTTCCTGGTATCAAATATATAGAGATTGTCTGAGCTATCAAACGCCAGATCAGTCGGCGAGTTAAGTCGCGCATTGGTCGCTGGACCCCCGTCCCCACTATACCCGTATCTGCCTCCCTTTCCCGCAACAGTGGTAATGATCCCTGCAATATCTACTTTTCGAATGCAGTCGTTAGAAGTATCAGCTATGTAGAGGTTGCCCTTGCTGTCAAGCGTTACGCCTCTAGGATATTGAAGCTGCGCATTGGTTGCAGGTCCCCTGTCACCGCTATAGCCTCGGGTTCGGGTCCCATTTCCCGCAACAGTGGTAATAATCCCTCCGGTATCCACCTTGCGGATGCAATGATTATAATTGTCAGCGATGTAGAGGTTGCCGGTGCTGTCAACAGCTGTACCACGAGGATAATAAAGCTTCGCATTAGTAGCCGGTCCCCCATCACCGCCATAGCCTCGGACCCCATTACCAGCCACAGTGGTAATAATCCCACTGGTGTCCACTTTTCGAATGCGGTTGTTAGCATATTCAGCTATGTAAAGGTTGCCCGTACTGTCAACCGATACAGAGTAAGGACCTCTAAGCCTTGCATTGGTAGCCAACCCCCCGTCGCCGCTAAAGCCTGAACCACCATTTCCCGCTACTGTGGTGATATTTCCGTTAACATCAACTTTGCGGATGCGATTATTAGAAGCATCAGTGATGTATAAATTTCCCAAACTGTCAAATGCTATGCCCAACGGCCAACGTAACTGTGCATCGATAGCTGGTTCACCGTCACCGCTATAGCCAGGGCTTCCATCACCGGCAATTGTGGTGATGATGTTTAAGTTGTTGACTGCCTCCGTCGTGCCATCGCCTTTATGCAGCGTCGATGGATCTGCCCGGTAGACATGATGGTAGGAAGATAAGGTCCAGCCCTCTGCAATAGCATCAAGGCCAACTGTTGTTTGAACTGGTAAAGTTATCGTGCCGGTTTTCCAGGAGATGGTTTCTCTCCTTGCACGAATTCCGGTGACTTGGTTTCCCGCCTGGGCAAATGCGCGATTAAAAGCTCCCGGCCGCAAGTACACCGCATCATATACAAAACCTATTTTTACATCGGCGATTACTGAACCACTAACCCTTCTTCCAAGGTGATCTAACCCGTCCCATATGAATTCACTCATCTGCTCGGGCAACGGATCCAAAATATTTTTAAACGATCTGCCCGTTATATCCAGGCTTACAATGATATTCTTCAGGCTGCCCGGAACCGTTTCACCACTGGCAGGTACCGTTATGAGATGTTGATAACCTTTCACCCTGTTGGCCGCATAATGCAATGTTATATCAGTTCCGGGAATTGGGATATCTTCATGATAAACCCGGCTTCTTGCTTCCACATATGAATTTGAAGGAATTGGGCATGTCAGTGGTTCAACTTGCTGCTGATCGGCTAAAGAAGGACCCAACGGGTTAGGCGGTATGCTATCTAATGGTGGACCATAAGGCCAGTTACAATCCCAAGGTGTAAAATGAGACACGGCAACACGCCAGAAGGTAAGCCCGGGCGAATACCTTACAGAGGCTTCAAGTCCCAAGACCTCATCGCTAAAAGATCCGTTGTTGTTCAGGTCATCCGGTTGATCGTCACCGTTGGCGTCTAAAGCATCGGCGATGCCATCAAAATCGGTATCCAAAAGCTTGACCACCACTCCATTTTCGGCAGGCACCCAAAGGCCTTTGTCGCGATCGTAGTAACCAACGGGTACGGCCATTCCCACGTCAAAGCCAAGAAAATTATCGATCCAGGCAATGACCGGCTTATCAAATCTAACCCTCTGGGCGCCGTCGACACTAAGCTCCACACAATAAGTGTAGGCGGAGTTAGGGGGTAGTTTGGCCGGCATGGACTTTGGGGTGGTATACTCGGTTGCCCGGGTAGTGATAGTTGTCAGTTCTTGAACGTCGTTGCCGTTTTCATCCACCAAATAGGCGCGGTTATCTCCCGTTAAAACCATTGAAGCAGAGCGACTGCCAAACTCGTCTGTTATTACAGAACTCTGGTGCGTCACCACTGTATCCGGATTGCCGTCAAAAGTCAGGGTGGTGGATACCGGGTCTTCAGTGATCATCTGAATGGTCTCGGCAATCGCTATGTCGTTCCAGGGGACATCGACCTTCCGATGTGCTGATATTAGACCGGGTTTTTGATAAACAACCGTTATGGTTGCACCCCCCTCCACGGGAAAAGAAAATCGACCTTCGGTATCAGAAGTAACGGTGCCGTATTCCGGATGGCTGTGGATGCTGATGGAGACATCTGCTATCGGCGAAGCTGATAGATCTTGAATCAGGCCGGTGATAAGGGAAAAACGCTTGGGGTCATAGGAATCAACAGTTGCATCCGGTGGAATCAGATCTTCATACTGCTCGCCGAAATAACCTTCCGGCTGGGGTTCCGGAGCGCCAAGGACCATGACCGTGACCTGGGAACTAGCAGAACCGGCAGGACCGCTAACAGTAAGCGTATAAGTGATGGTATGCTCGGGAGATACCGACAACGAACCGGTTGGATTGACCGTACCGATTCCGTTGTCAATATGAGCACTTTGTGTAAAGGTAGAACTCCAGGACAACAAAACGGATTCGCCCTGCGCGATTGTTGCCGAAGAAGCGCTTATATCGGCTGTCGGGGTTTGATTTTCCGGCCCCAGAGAGACGACCAGATCCGCCGCAGAACCTTCCACGATGGATACACCGGCGGCCGGTATCTGGCTGATGACGTGATCTGCGGGGATCGTTTCGTTGTAGGCAGTGGAGATCGTCCCAACGGTTAAATTGGCTCCAACGAGGTCTGCCATTGCATCCGCCTGAACCTGGCCCACAACGTCGGGAACGGATACCATCCGCGGGTCGGCTGTAATCACCACGATATCGGGCGTGCTGTTGACAGTACCATCATTGACAATGAGCTGCACTGTATAGGTACCGACAATGTCCGGCACAAAACCGGGATTGATAACTGAGGAATCTGATAGTGCGGCTGTGCTGCCTGCCGGCCCTGATGATAGCGACCATTGAAAGCTAAGGGTATCGCCATCCACATCACCGGAGTCGCTGCCGTTAAGGCTTATCGTATCTCCCTTAAAAACAGTTTGATCAGATCCGGCTTTTGCCACCGGCGCATCGTTGACCGAAATGATAGTCAGACTAACCATAGCAGTATTGCCGCTTAAGTTGCCGTCATTGACTCTAAACGAGAACGAATCGTCTCCATGATAATTCTCACCAGGAGTGTAGGTCAGATCGGGTGCTGTGCCGGAAAGCGTGCCATTGGATGGCTGTCCGACAATTTCATACGCAAGCGTATCTCCCTCAACATCGAAGCCGCTCAAAACTACTGGTTTGGATTCATCTTCGTTCAGGCTAATGGTTTGTGCCTCGGCGACCGGCGCATCGTTTACGGCCGCTACGGAGATGTTGACCGTTGCCGGATCGGAATCCATGGAACCGTCATTAACCATGAAGCTGAATACATCGGCTCCGTTGTAATTTTCACCAGGCGTGTAGGTCAGATCCGGGGCAGTGCCAGCAAGCGTGCCGTGAGCTGGTTGGGAATTAATGGTAAAGGTCAAAGAGTCACCATCCGGATCCGATCCGCTGAGAGCAATCGTTGTCGGTGTGTCTTCCGCGGTGGTATTAGTCTGGGAGTTCGCCACTGGTGGGTTGTTTTTTGCAGCTGGCTCGTGAAATTGAAAACTCACCCCTTGGTCCAAATCAATTTTCCTGGCATAAACCGCCCCTTTGAGGCGACTGTCTTTTTCAAACCCGACCTTCGCCCTGGGTGCAACGAGGGTTCCGCGGAATACACTTCGATCCTCAATTTCGACTTCCTTTTTTCCGGCATAATTTATCAAAACATCGCGGGAGCCGCCTCCTGTTATCTGCAGCACCGCATCTCTGCCGAATTCCAATTTTTCAACAATGTTTAGCTCAACTCGACCTCCAGTGACGTCAAAAATAAGGATCGCAGAATCATCGGTTTTCAATTCGCGCAAAAAGTAGGATCCCGTGGTAAATTGCAGTGCACCTCCATTTTTGACTTTAACGCGGCCATATGATTCTGGGACTAGTACCTGAGATGCAAATTCGGGCACGTTAAGATCGGCCCCTTCTGCTGAAAACGATAAAGGCGGGATCATCCGCGGGGTAAGCGCCGCATTTTCGATTTTCATTCCCGTCACTATAAATATTCCATGGTTATCCATTATCGAATTAGTGATTACATCACCGATTATTCTGATTTCACCGCCGTTTTTAATGTGACCCAAAACGCGCAAGTCACCGGTTATTGTGCCTGATGGTCCCTTGTCTATACGGATATGCCGGTTGGTGCCCACGTGGACGACCCCTCCTGATATTTCATCCATTTTTATTTTGTCGTCGGCGTACAGAACAAAATCGGTTACGCCCAGCACCTGGGAGACGGCGGTTACGGTGACGGTGTCTCTAAGGCTTGCGTACCTGCCATCATCGACAGACAGCTCGATGACATAAACGCCGACCATATCAGCCGTGAAGGTGGGCATTTGGTCGGTAGGATCGGAAAGTGCGGGGCTGCTTCCATCCGGAAATGACACGAATGACCAGTGATAGGTGATTGTATCACCGTCCGGGTCTGAAGAACCGCTGCCGTCCAGTGTTACCTGACCGCCGGCCAGAGCTGTCTGGTAGCCACCGGCGTCGGCCGTCGGCGGGCGTCCATTCATTTTTGCAGCATAGTGTCTGAACCTTGCGCCTTTAGCCAGATGAATAGTGTCTGAAAAGGTCGCCCCTTTTTTAACCTTGAGACGTCCGTAGGATCCCGGAGCAATCGTCATGGAAATACTTTCAGGTATCTCCAGGTCAGAACCGGCCGACGAAAATGACAGCGTCGGTAAGACAAATGGAACCAGGTCGGCACCTTCAATTTTTTGCCCGGATGCGAATATTGATCCTATGTCTTCAATAATACGGGCGGTTACGTCGCCATAGATTCCGATCTCAGCTTCGTTTTTAATATCGCCCGATGCCTGCAAAGATCCGATCACTGATCCTGCGGCACCCTTTTTGATGCTTATATCTCCGCTGGAACCGACGATGCCTCTGGACTCCCCCATATTATCTAGTTTTACTTCCGTTTGGGAATAGAGGGCAAAATCTTCGAGCACAAAAGCCCTTTGCGCAATCGCCCGGTCCGGTTGCAAAATTCCGCCGAAAAAGTGGTTATCTATCGGGGTAATTACACACGCCAATAACAGAAAAAACAGAACAGCAGATCTTTTTCGAATCATGAAATCTCCTCTGGTTTCATTTTTTTATTCGGAACGATAACCCAAAAAACGGGTAAATTTTCAAATCGATAATAATAAACCCGGCGATAAATAAGTTGAGGATTCATTTATATATCAATCTCGGAATTCCTGGAGGTGGAGAAGTTCAACCCAAGTGAATCATTGAGATCGACGCATGCATATTTAATGTGATGTACGCAACGGGAATAATAATTATTGCTACCCAAATACTGTGGCAAGTATACGCTTTTATAGGAAGTGCAGACAAAACTATTGATGTTTTTATTATCGGTTCTGCCGTTATTGAAATTACAATATTTCATCCATCTCATTTCTAATTCTGTTTGAACTTCATAGCGATGTTTTCATAATTCAGCTTCCGGTCGGATGAAAGATAGTTGTCGAATAATATCAGTTTGAAAAAAAACAAAAAAACAGAAAGCGAATTTCGCAGACTTAGAGCAATAAACATGCCGCTAATTGGGATGCAGAGACAGGGGTGGGTTTTTTAGATTGAAGTAAGGCAGTTAGATTATTTACGCCCGCCGGTCCATTTATTTTCGAAAACAATTGGGTAGCCTGGTCCCCAAATTGTAGGTAGAACGTTACCCAGTTTATATAACCGGTGTTACTATATTCTTCGGGGATGAGGACTCTTATCAACAAAAGTTCCCCAATTATTCAATTATATGGGTTGCGTCGATCAATAAAAAAGATTATGAAAGTTCAACCTGATTGATCAACTAAGTCCATTGATTCATAAATACGATAGTGTATTTATTCAGCCTTCGGCCGAGCTCAGTCGAGGGCCTCAGGACATAGGGCTCGCGCAAAAATAACTTCACATTCTTAGCGCCGATGCATCCCGCCTGGCTGCGTTGCGAAAGCTCGGAATATGCTTGATATTCCTGTGCTTTCGCGCCTTGCCGGGCAGGCGCCGCAACACTAAAAATTTGCGAATTAATTTTTGCGCGAACCCTTAGTGCTGAGTGAGCAATATTAATGTACCTCTATCCAAAAATTCGTAACTGTAATTGTGAGTCGAAGCACGAAGGAAAGGTAATTGATAATGAAAATCGGCGTAATGAACAATCCCGCGAAGTCGGTCTACGATGAGACCACCGCCATTGGTGATGCCCGATTCGACTTCGTGGATTTAACTATGGAAGGTCCCGCTGCCCTGGAGATTGATGTTGCCAAACTGCAGCCGATTCTTGACCGTTACGGCCTGTCGATCACCGGACACACCGACCCCTGCCTGCCGTATGCCTATCCGATCCAGTCCATCCGCAACGCTTGTCTGAAAGAACTGGAGCGCTGCGCCGGGATTTTTTCGGCCCTGGGCGCCAGCGTCATGAATATCCATCCCAGTTATTTCTGTCCGCCGGCCATGCGAAACAATACCGTCGACCTCAACATCGAGGCCTTGAAACCCATTGTTGAGATGGCCGCCGGTTATGGACTCACGGTCGTTTTGGAAAACTTTAAAGCGCCTTTTGACCGGGTTTCGACACTGGAAAGGATACTGAATGAGGTGCCGGGACTGGCGCTGCACCTTGATTTCGGACATGCCAATTTCGGCAAAGACAACTATGCTGTATTTTGCAAAAAACTGGGGCATTCCATCAGGCATGTCCATTTTTCGGACAACCGCGGCCGGGAAGACAATCACATGCCGCTGGGGGTCGGCAGCATAAATTGGAAAAATGCGGTAACATCATTAAAAGCCATCGATTATGATGGCACCATCACCCTGGAAGTGTTTTGTGACGATGCCGCAATGCTATTCAAATATCTGGATCTGAGCCGCAAGCTAGTGCTGGATTTGTGGGGCTGTTATTAATTCACTCAGGACTTAATGCTGAGTGAGCAATATTTATGGACCTCAATCTAAATATACGTAACTGTAATTGCGAATCGAAGCACTAAGGTATGATCTTAAAACCGGGTTATTTTTAGATTTTGAAATGATCTCTTGACCGCCAAAAATATACATATTAGGAAAAAGGCGGCTTGGTGCAACCCGATCGCCTGACAGTCTCTTAAACCGCCTTTTTGGGTATCACAAACATGGCTTTAAGCGAAAAAATGGGAATATCTTTAGCACTAAATCCTTAATCACTAGAAGTTCACCGTGGTTCGACCCTTTTCCTGCTGCCTCCCGCTCTTCAGAGCCTATTTCGATACTTCCATGTCTGTCGTAACAGCTGCGTTGGTGGGTTCGGCGGTCGAAATTGCCAGTTCCATGACTCGCTGAGTAAAAGGCTCAAGAGCAGCATCAAAAATTGCAACGGAGATCGCACCAAAACCGGAAAAGACCTGAACGCGATCTTCACCACCCGCAGGGATAGCATAGCCCGGCGCAGCCGCCGTAGCCATTCTTCAGAGGTTAACCGGTAATCCTCGGTGCCATCGACTTCCTCGATCAAGTCGAAATAACCTTCCGCACACCGGCCTAGCTGACCGACCTCCGGATAATAGCCACTCCAACCCTGCTCCAGAACGGCCCAATGGAAACTGTCCGAACCCCAACGATAGGAAAAGGGATTCCTCAATAATTCAATCGGGTTTGCTGGCTTCCGAACGAAGTGAATCGTCGTCGTGGCGAACCAGCGAGCCGTCGAATTGAGGTCAATCAGACGGTGGACCTTGGCAAACAGGTGATGGTAAATTTCGTCCGCTCTTCCGGCCGCGGCATCGGTCGGCTGAACAAAGTGTTCTATTGACCCGTTAGCGATCACCCCGTCAAACGTCCGGTCCCATTCACCTGGAATTGCGCGATAGTCAAGGAGGTGGACGTCGAGATTCTTTTGACGACAGTACCTCACCTGCTCGGCAGAGATGGTGATCCCGACCCCCTCAGCGTCGCGCTGCCGGATTCCTTCCAAGAGCCTCCCGTACCCGCAGCCGAGGTCCAATACGCGTCGGCCTGGCCCACATTGGACCTGGTCCAACAGGTAATCGAGTTGGTTAGCCTCAGCCTGCTCATAAGGCGTTTTAGGATTACCGTGATAAATTCCCTCAGTCAGGTCGAACAACCCGCAGGACGGGAAGAACCTATCAAAGGCTGAGTAACAGGTAGCGACCTTTCCACGGGGCTGAACCTTCGCCGTACTCGTATCGGTCGATTGAGGGGAGTTTGTAACAGTCACGTTGCACCCGCCTATCATTGTCAAGTATTTCGATTCTGGTATTTAAGAGAAGCTATTGGTTCCCATATGGATAGTGTATCATTCGGTTTTTGTATCCTCATATATTTGATAAGTCGTTTTTAGACCGGGAATTGCATCTATTTTGGATTGAATTTCCCGTCGTTCTTCACTTTCATACCAGTTCTGCCAATTTTCTGAAGATTCCCAAGTGCTGATGGCAACGATATCTTTTGGGTGTTCGGTTTTCTTAACATATTCGCTTGAGAGATAGCCGGGTTGCTGGGGAACAAGGCTTCGAAGTTTTCGAACCAGACTAAAAAGCTCCTTTTCTTTGCTGGGATCTTCACATATTCGTTTGATAAATACTCTAATAGCCATTTTGACCCGCCTTCCTGGAAAAGCAGAGACGGTTATATATTATCGCTTCGAATAGGTAATGATAAAACTCAAACAGCAGCTATTCCAGGGGAAGGCCCAATGAATAGTGTTCGTACTCCGCTTCTCCGATGAGGTACTCTTTGAATTCAGCAACATTGGCTTTGCGGATATCACTGCTTTTCCAGGCTTTCCAGGCTTCCATATTTTCCCACATCGAAACCACCAAGACCGTATCTTTGTCGTTGATGCTTCGCAGAGTTTCTGAAGAAATATAGCCTGGTTGTCGCATTGCCCCGCTGCGATTGTTGATTACAAATCTTGATGCCGCTTGAATATTGCCGTGTTTAAATTTGCGTTTAATTAAAATTTTTACAGCCATAATACCC
>Ga0056115_1000613_pt1 | contig 16053 bp, 13 predicted proteins | sample WorMetOlspDAHAB1_FD_77007 | JGI IMG/M metagenome (GOLD analysis project Ga0056115, IMG submission 77007) | Marine gutless worms symbiont microbial communities from Max Planck institute for Marine Microbiology, Germany - Olavius sp. DAHAB.1 ...
GCATGCGTTAACTCCTGACGATGGAAATAAAATACTGATGATCATACATCCCGCCTCGCCTCGTTCAGCATATGCTGTCGTAAGAGCCGGATTAACAAATGTGGGGGCCGTGATCGGAAAAATCTGTGCGGCCTACCCACAGGATCAAAATGAAAGGCCAAATGACCGTGTTCTGTTCATTTTTGTCATACAATTTCAACGTCACTTTCTGTATACAGTAGTGCATACTTTCGACTAGTTTCTTCTGAGGTGTTTTCCTAATTTTTACTAATAGGCAACTTTGATGTCATAACATTTTTGGCACACGTGTGGGGGCCCCTAAAGTGTGGGTGCCCCTGTTTGGCCATAAGTTGCTAATTTTTTTCCCATCCGCGCTCATTATAACCCGAGGCCACACACAGTGCTAACGCCTGTACTAAGATGCGTTTTTTATCATTTACACTTATTTTATCCCCACTACAGCGTCACACAATATCACAAACTGGCTCACGCATAGAATATTTAACACCAATTCATAAATTGCTAATGCTTTTTGATGTGCATTCAAATGTGACCAAAAATTTAGAATCGTTGGACAGGTTTTAATACGTTTATTGATTATTTTGGCTGTGGTTCCACAACGTATCCAGTATACAGTATAAGCTGTGTGTGCTGGTGTACGACTGCCTGAACGGAACAGCGTCGGGATACTTGTCCGACTTGACAGTGTCTGTCGGCAGTGCTCAGGGGTCATTTCGAGGGGAAACACGTGGGGTACGCCGTTCCCATTGTTGAAGTGTTTAAGGACGCAAAAATGCGTCAGATTGCAGGATTTTGCATATACAATCTCAAAATTTTCTCGGGAGTGATACCCCGGGACTTCCACAAGCGCCCCCGGTGCTTGGACCCAATTTTCGTTTGGCTCGCTAGCGTTCCCATTGTTCCTGTTTTGCGAAACGACCACTGGCAGTGCCGCACGTCGTCAGCTCCGTTCAGCGTCAACCTCCGATCTCGTGGTACCACCAACTCGTCGCGCAGCAACCGGAGACAGTACATTTGCCGTGGCAGGTCCACGAGCGTGGAACAGTTTACCGCCAGCCCTCCGCTCAACCTCCAAATCGTTCTCTTCCTTCAAAAAAGAACTCGAATCGTTTCTTTTTGGACTTTCATTTTGTTTTGTGACAACTTGTTCACTGACTGTGTTAAGCGCTCTAGCAATAGTTCGCAAGTAAGTAAGTAAGTAAGTAAACCGTTTAATTCCAACAGACAAACGCCATCGGACAAAAGTGATAAACATAGTGTAAAAACAGAATATTTCCATAAGCGTCCAGGCTGTCGTATACCGTATAGTAGCGCTAAATAAGATATCTTAAGTACATTACATTCGGTAGGAGCTTAGGCTACTTTTTGGGCCACCCTTTTTGTCCGCACACCTGTGAAGGACTGTTACTGCGTGAACTGTGAAAAGTGTCACATCGCGAAATAACATATGTTTTATGCCTCGAATGGAGATAGGCCTGATGACGTATGGGCACATAAGCCCTATTCATGTGAGCGACAGCCGAGTAACCCAAAAAAGTAAGCCACTATTTAAATTATCAAAAATTGTGTTAAATTGTATTAATGTCTGCTAATAAGAATAGATTTCTTCATCAAACTAGATAAATGATGAAGAACTATAACATCATCTGTCGGTTTTAATATTCTCTGCGTGACCTACAGTTTACGTAACAAACTATTCCTGGCCTGCAAAATAGCGATATGCGTTACATATGGTAAATGACGTCGGCGCTCCCTCTGGCATCAGCTCGACTTAGCAAGCTGTGAATTCCATTCCGAAACCATCTATTAGATGGAAATTTATGTAAAATTTTCTTTGATTTCCATATTTTCTATTTTTCTGTTTTGAATCATGATTTTATCATATACACTGATTTTACCCATGTCGCAGCTTCAAACATAGCAACTGATGACGTCAAAATTAGGTCACATAGAATATTTAATACAAACTTATAACATTCTTGTGCTCATTTAACACTCAACGTTGATTAAAAATATAGCCTAATTGACGGTTTTTAAAACTATTTAATGATGATTCTTGATAGTGGCTTGCTTTTTTGGGCCACCTTGTGCATCATGTCGGTGATTAACGATTTGCTGTCGCATATTCATTCACTATAATTGCTCAATGCATTTTCATGCAGTTGCAAGTCGCATTTGGTCGAGAGCTCGATGTTAGTTGAACTTTTCGCGCATGTTTTATGCATTTTTATCTTTCGGGTTGCGTGCCGGCCGACGTTATTGCCTGCATATAGAAGTATACTTTTAGTCATTCTGTATAGCCCCCGTCAGAATATTATCATCAAATAAAAAAACTATCGTATTGCATGAGCTCTACGTGTTTTGAAACTGTATGGCCCGCCTACGCTTATATACAGGGTGGCCCAAAAATGACACATTTAATACGCCTAATAACTTCGTAAAACAATGACCAATTTTCAAACTTTTTACTACCACAATAAGGAGAAAATTTGTAATAGTGATATCACTCAATATCTCACAGCACCTGAAGTGTGCCGCTACACGACCTTGTGAAATGTCAGCGTCTTAAAAGCAACAATTGAAACATAACAAATTCTAACAACACATGTTAAGAGTGCGTCGTCCAGCAAAAAAAACGGACACATTGAACATTTATTGTAAAACTGCAGGATGTGACAGTTACTGGGACTTTTATGAAATAGTATCTAGGTAGGCCTATACACCTTTACCATCACGGTGCCACAGGCACATAACACGTACGCACGGGTCCGACTGTGTGCGAGTCCTGAATATTACTTAACGTCGTTCTAAATCGCAATTCGGTAGATAAGAACGACGCTGCAGACGACATGCGCAAGAAAAAATCTACACTAGGCCAGGTACGTAGGCCTAAATGCTAGGCCTAATAGGCCTACGTATAACTGTAAGTAGGGCCTACGTACCTAGCCTATAGTGTAAGAATTATTTTCTTTTGCGTGTCGTTTACCGGGCTCCGTAACGTTCATTGCGAAGGAAGTGTATAAATAAATTGCAGCATTTGAGTAGTAGCTTTAAAATTGTTAACGGCGCATTAATTGTTTTAATCGAGATTAATTCTTTATAACGCGTTAATTTAGGACAGCACTGGCGTAGGCAAAGGGAGGTTGTGTGTGTGTGTGTGTGTGTTGAAAGTTCGGAATTTTTGTTGAATTATGTGTTTTCACAAAAACAGGCCTCCAGCAAAGGTAATTAATATTGTAGGCCATAGGCCTAAGTTAACATGAAGTACGGGTAGCCTACAGGGTGGCCCCAAAAATGGAAGCCACTACAAAATGATAAAAAAAATCGTATTAAATCGCATCAATGAGATTAGATTTATTCGTCAAATTAAAGTATGAATCGAGCACTATAATATATTCGTTTGTATTAGATATTCTATGCGTGACCTACTTTCTGACCTCAATAACTTTGCCTGACCCGAAAACTAGCGAAATTCGTCAGATACTTTAAAATGATGACAGCGCTCCATCTGGCATCAGCTCGCCTTAGGCCTAGCAAGCTGTGATCGAATTATATGTCTAAACGATCTTTCAGATGGCGATATATATGTACAAATATATTTTATTTCCATTCTGGTTTTCAAACATGATTTTATCAGATGCGTTGATTTTACCCGTATCGCAGCTTCAAACACAGCAAATGATGACGTCACAATTATAGGTCACACATAGAATATTTAATACTGACTTATCGTATTCTTGTGCTCATATTAGAGTCTAAATTGATAAAAAAAATCTAGCAAAAATAGCGGGTTTTAATGCGATTTAATGATGATTCGTGATAGTGCCTTATTTTTTGAGCCACTCTGTATATGCATGTGCGGCTCACAGTTTCGAATAATTATATAAGTTTCAAGTGAAGTGTATGCTATCGATGAAAATCACCCTCGGTAAAAATAAAAGCATTTATTTTAACACAATATCACATTAAAATAAATTTCAAACACTATAGTTTTGTCAAATTGAAGTACAAATCTGAAGTTCTGAACTGCTGAGTAGGCCTAGTCCTTAAGTATAGGTTGAACTGCTAAAACGTGTACAGACAGGTAGGCTAATGCAAAAAAGGCCACATGCACTGAAAACACGACGAACAATGGACAATGCAACAAATATTAACACTTTGTCTTTAAATACCAATTTTGCGGCAAACCAATTAACCGACGGTAGCTATCTACTATACGCTTTAGTTCGTATTCAGTTCGTTAGACGACAGCATCTGTATTTGATCTGTGTTCTCGCATTAACAGTCAAATGATGTACATAATTTAATTAAATTATTTAACATTATTTTATGTTAATAATATGTAATTGAAATATTTTCGACACGTCATAATAAAATAGTAGTGCTATTTTGTGGCCTATGAAATAAGTGTCGGCGAAAGCAAGTTCGGCACGGTACCGTTTCCTGTAACATCATAATTTACGTTTTGTGAGATGTGTTTGTAGTGTTTATTGGGTTATATTTGCTGCGTTTTCGCGAAAGTAGTAAACCGCTGTAAAAATGCTTATTACGTTGAAAACATTGCAACAGCAGACATTTAAAGTCGAAATCGACCCAACAGAATGTGTAAGAATGTTCGGGAGACGTGTTCGTTCGTCTAATGTGCATGTCATGTCATGTGGGTGTGCGTAAATACCGGTTTGGCGACTTCATTCATTCGGCATACATACACCTAATATCTTGACGTTTCAATGGGAAATGGAGTTTCTTTTATGAAAATTCAGTTGTTGAGGCGGAATCTCGGTAATCGGTTCAACGTCGTTAAATCTATTTTCCGTGAAAATTCACGTACAGTAACGGACGGATTGCGCTATTTTCCGTGAAGCTTCACTTTAATTAACTTACTACAGTTAACAACATGCCGGTAGGTAAACATTGCCGTGAAGGTAAATGCTCTCTTTACTGTGGCCACGTAAAGGATAGGGTTACTTAGGGATAGGTTAAAGTCAGGGATAGGGTTAGCGTTAGCATTAGTTCTAACCGTAGCAGTTCTCGACCTTGAGAATGGGGACCGTAAAGTGAACATTTACCGTGGTGAATATCCACGTATAACCACCTCTATCATAGTTTGACTTTGAAAAATTTTCACGGAAAATAGTGAACATCGGTCACTAGTTTCCGTGAATATTCACGGAAAATAGCGCCTTGCGTTCAACGTCGTTAATTCTGCCACCCTGTATCAACTGCGATACTCTTCCACTAATAATAATAAAACGACAATTTATAAGGCACAGTAACATGGCGGGTATCAGTGTAGTTTAGGTGCGCCACCATATATCTGTCACTTATTCAGTAGAACTTGTTCTGCTGAATAAGCATCAGATCTATGGTGGCACACCTAAACTACACTGATACCACATGGCGTATTACAAATTTATAAAACACAGTCGTAGGGTTAGATCAGCGATTTGACGCCCAGATATTGATGAGTCAGACTGGCAAAACTAAATTATGTTCTATATGACTGCATACCATAGGCAGTAAACCACTGAAAAAACGTGAAACACGAAAGTTGTGCATAAATGCGTACTCAAACTAGGAATATAAAATAGAGCATTACAAAAACTTTGCGACAATTATACGGATGAAAACTCAAAAAGTTATGTGAATATACTAGTAAATTTTGCAAGAGAGATGCAGTTGCAAGGGAGGTACCTTGGAAGAATAAAGAATACAGAAGTGTACTGTACAAAAAATAGTAATCTCACAGGCCACTTTGTCAGTGTCATGTTAAACGTAACATGATTAGAATAACCAATAAAAACATAAAAAATGAAGTCAGCTTGACACTATATAAGTTACGTGATTTGGTAAAATATGAAACCATATTATGTAGAAAAAAGTAGTAATCTCATTACTAGCTTCGTCAAATAAAGGTAAAATTAGAAAGACTAGATTGTTATCAACACGACATTGAAAATAGTACATGTGTTGGAAAAACAAGAAAACTAATAATAATAATGTAATGCCCAATCTAGCCTGTTTTTTGTCAGTAACAGTGAGATCGCGGATCTTGAAAACAGTCAGAAGGTGAAAACACTTATTTTTTCGGTGCTGGTAAATACTATGTCGGCCTGTCGGCTGCTTTAGCGGTAGGATTTTTAATCGTGGTAATCGCTGTGATTAAAAATTAAATTGCACATTAACGCATTATTAATGCATATGTGAGGCACCGTGCGAGGGACCATGTCTGTCATGGACCCCCTTCCCTATAGTCCATTTTAGGCATTTGCACAGAGTGGCACTTGTAATGACAGAATTATTAATTTGCCATGAGTTTATATTGCCTCTTGCTAGTCATGAAGTCGTGTTACGATCATGTTAAAGTGTCAGTCTCTGTAATAAAGAAAATATTATTACCAGGTGTTATTTTGTGCACAATAACTTTGACTTTGGCATCTTGTTCTTTGCTTGGCTACTACGATAAGAGATTTGCTTTCATCAAACATTACTCATTGTAAGCTGTTTGTGATTTTATGCCAGGTGTTGAAGTTAAAGGAGAAAATTGCTGAAGAGAAAGGAACAGATTATGCCATTGAGAATCAGAAGCTAATATATGCCGGTACACATATTGTTCATTAGTTTTAGTTGATGGGTGTCGGAAGCAGTGGCTGTTTTTGCCTTCGTTTTCATTCAGAGGGTCAAAACCAGTCTTATTTGTGCTGAAAACAGTTTCAAGCACTTGAGATGCTTGCAGAGTTGTTTGGAGCTAAATGGCTTACAGAAAAATCTGCAGTTATTGCCATTACAACACTCAGTATTGCCTTGGAAAGTGTAATTTGCATAAATATTGTAACTAAGTTATGCCAGTGAACAGTATCCTGCACTTGTATTTTGTATGACATTATTTTCTTTATGTATTATATTGACCGGTTGTATGTAGGTAAAATTCTGGAGGACTCGAAGGCTATTAGTGATTATAAGATAGAAGAAAAGAATTTTGTTGTTGTCATGGTGACGAAGGTATGAGACTGCACTGCATTGTTGGTATACAAAGGAATAAGAGTTGTAGATTAGCAGGTTAATATTCTTAATTAATTGGTCAGTCACGTCAAGGACTGGTCAACTCACTGAAATGTTTGATGTAAAATTTGGAGTAAATAATTGCTAAAAATGTGATTATGGGTAGATTAAATTAATCGTACACTGTCTTTATTCGGTAGGGTTAAAGTTAGGGTTATAATAATAATAATAACAAGCGTATTTGTAAAGTGCCATAAGGTCGTAACTTCGGAGGCGCTGGCGGCAGTTGGTTGTGTGTGCTAGTTATAGGACTTACAAAATAAGAAAGTTTTCAGCCTAGATGTGAAAACAGACAGTGAGTCGCTTCCGATGACTGACGCAGGAAGTGAGTTCCAGACGATGGCATGGCGCATCGAAAAGAAATGTTTCACGGAGTCGGTGCAAGCGAACAGTTGGATGATCAGTGGCGTAGCCGTTGAGCGTAGTGTCCGTGCGTTGACGTGGCGGTTGATGCGTTGGCTGAGGTACCGTGCTACAGCGTTCAAGAGTCTTGTATGTCAAGTTGTCAACACATACACCTTGTAGTCTGTTCTGTGTTAACCGGCAGCCAGTGTAGTGACGCATCAGCGGTTTGGCATGGGACCGCCTCAGTGCCTGGAGGACGATTCTGGCTGCATTGTTCTGCACACACTGCAACTTCTGGATGCTGCTGACTGGCGCACCATAGTGTACCGAGTTGCAGTAGTCTACTCTCGTCAGGATATGACTGCAGGCCAGTGTGTGTGCCAGATCGGTCGACAATAGCTGGCGGATGGCTTGTGCATGGAAATTGCACGACCGGGTCACCACCAGAACGTGTTTATCGAAAGCCAGACGGCAATCCAGCATGACACCGAGCGCTTTGATCTCGTTGGCCACCGGTAGCTCAACGTCGGAGACGCATACCGATGTGATGGCTGAGTTGGCGTTAAGCAGTTGATTAGCAGTTCCAATCAGCTCAGTCAGTGAGCAGATATAGTGTAGTAATTCAGATTTTTTTAATTCGCTGTCGGTGAATTGTCCAGTAAGCATTAAGATTAACTGATCAGGCATTTGGAGACTTCTAGCCTATTTTTTTGTGAATATAGAAAAATAGGCCCATTACTGGAAACTACACCAGATGTGCCAGACTAGATGTTCTGTTGCATGTAGACTAAATCTTCCAGAGACGGATGTTATCACTCATTGGTCTTATTATCTTCATTTTTATTACAGTAAGGGCCGATTCCATCGTCTCGGATTAACTCCCCAGTTAGCTAACCCTCGGTTAAGAGATAACCGAGGGTTATCTACAGCATGCATTCCATCGTCATCAGTTATATTAACTGCGCACTTAACACTCGACCTGACCTCTTTCCGTTAAGCCGCATCTGTGATTGGTTGTTGCGGTCACGTGTGAACATGCTCAGGTCACATTAATTATAATACTTATTGCAGCCCATTCGATCAACATGCTTTGACTATGTTGTCCTATTTTTGGTGCAATCGAAAGGGATTCTCTAATTTTAAATGGCTCAGTTTTAAAACGATCGATAGTTTCACGCACAATATGACAATGATCATATTACCACACAGAATCGATCGTAAAATTCGCAGTATGCTACACGCATCAGTTTAACTACTAACCTCACTACTGTTTCCGTTTCGATGTTGTGGTGACGTTTAGAATAACGTAATGCGTTCATTTTTGAACAAATAGCAAAAACATCGTTTGTATATCAATTATTGCGGATTTTAGGTGAACACATTTGCCGTTTCATTTACATTTAACAGCTAACCAGCGATTTAACTGGCCGATCGAGCTCGGTTAAGTTAACTCGCATTTGACCGGCTGTTAAGTGCTCTTGGAACGCGTTTTTGGTAATCAAGGGTTAAATCGAAGGTTAACCTCCGAGTTAACTTAACCCGAAAAGTTCTGCTCTGCCACATACCGCTAGTAGTTAGTAACGGATGAAAATATTGTAATAAAACGTATTTTTTTTATGTGATAGATTGATAACAAACAAAATGTGGTTTGGTAATTTGAGAAGTAACTGATAAACTCTTCTTGCTGTCCACTTATGTATGGATGCTTGGTGGTGTCGGATTTGATGGCGGGGCTTGGTGTGTCGACTGTGCCAGGAGCATTCGCTTGGCAGGCCGGTGATTTGGGGCTGTTTGTCGGGGCAGTGTCTTCATTTCCTGTGGTTTTTATGATTTTTGACTATGCTTTTTTATTAATTATTATTAGTATCATCATCATCATCATTATTGTGTACTGTACATGCGAGTATGTAATAAGTAAATATGAGACGGTTGAACATTGTGTCGAGTTGTGCTATGTTTAGCCGAAGCCAAAAGCAGCCGAAGCAGCCCCAACGGAAGCACCTCCGGCACAGACGCAGTCACAGCCGCCGGTGCCTGAGACTGTTACGACGCCGCCACGGACTACTGCACCTCCGGCATCGACAACGGTGACAACTGAGTCGACTGCTACGCCGCCGACGGTTGGTTCGCACTCAGCTGGGTCACTGTCGGAAGCCGAGGGTCTGTTGGTGACTGGGGAAACGTATGAACAGACCGTTTTGGAGATTATGTCGATGGGGTTCGAGCGTGACCAGGTCGTTCGTGCGCTGAGGGCGAGTTTCAACAACCCGGACCGCGCAGTCGACTACCTGTTTAACGTGAGTTCAGTGCCATTGCAAGTTCAGCTTGATTGTTCTGTGTCCACTTGCCCTTGAAAGTTTTCAGATTCAATTTTCTGTTGTTCAAGGCCATATAAACTGGTGTGGCAGTTTCCTCGCCGGTATCCAAATTTGCCACACCATTTGCACATAAAGCAATGTAATTTAAACCGGGATATAACTACACTGTGTCTCAAAAACGTCCCCCTTTCATGTTTTTAATAACTCGGCAAAAAAGTGAACCGATCTTAATAATTTTTGGCATATAGAATCCTGAGGAAATTTCACATAATAAAATTATAAATTTGCTCACCTCACCTGAATAATGTCGCCGAACTACTTTGTGAAAAACAAACCTAATGCTGCGTGCCAAATAGTTGACCTCACGCACAACACATCAACCGGCTCTTGTCAGAGCCACCCACTTATTACTAGGGAAGACTATTATAATTTTGGTTAATTAAGCGTTGTAGACAAGACCCACAGTAGATATAGATACTTATTTTGTTATGTACCGGTGGAGTAAGACGTTTATATTATAATAATGTTATGCACTTTGAATGGCTATTCTTGAGTTTCACAACATAGTGTGGCAACATTATTCAGATCAGGTGGGCGAGTTTATAATTTTCTAATGTGAAATTTCCTTGGGATATTGTACACCAAAAATTATTAAATGATTCAGTTTTTACTGAGTTATCCAAAAATTAAAATGGGTACGTTTTTTGAGACACATTGTGGATAGTAGATACACAGATTGGCATTGTTTGACAGGTAATCACTGTGGTAAACTGACCGCTGTAGGTCAGCCGAACTTGGCTAACTCAGCTCTCTATCTGGGATCCGTAAATGAACAAACGAATGAATGAATGATTAAAACTTATATAGCACCATAATAAGAAATGTGGAGTAGTAATCCATGTATTTACATGGATTTTGGGGGTGGAAACCATTAAACGGCAGATAAGGGCTAAGTATTGCTGTACAGCTGCAGACCAAAGTCCGTGAGTGTGGGCTTGGACTGCAGTTTTTTTAGCTGAACACCACGTTTGCCCTGTCTGTGACACACAGTGCTGCTAAGGTGGCATATGCGGCTTGCATCACTATGTACTGTAAATGCTGAACCTTTACCTTTACAGGTGGCTGTATAAAATACGATATTGTTCAGTACGATATCCACACTACTTATAATTTTGCCCCACTGTTAAAGTTTTATTAATGGTAGAATTTCAATATTTGAAAACTCGTTTGTGATGTTGGTCGTATTTGAAGAACTCAACTGTAAGCTGTTGGAACTGGCAAACTGTCGATGAGTCAAATCAAATGTTCGACTGATTGTCGATAATTTGTTGTGAAGGGCATACCGGAAGAGCTGTTGCAGCCCGCAGCGCCAGCACCAGCACCCGCCCAGGCTCCCAGCCAGCCTCCTGCTACAGAGAGCCAGCCACCATCTTCTCGTATGTAGCACTTGCTATTTGCCAACTCCCTCTGTGTCACATAGTATAAGGATCATCAGTAGCACAGCTTCACAGAGTATGTGCTAGGCAGTTTAAGGTTGAATTCATCTTGACGTTACGTTGTTCAACGAAAGGCATATAGAATGTTTTGTTATCATTTCCTGTTTGCGGCTCATGCTAATGAATAGTCACGATATAGAAATAGAAGCTGTAAAAGTGATTGACGGCTTAGCTCAGTGGTTAGGACGCAGTGGTCTTTGGCCAGTGGACTTTCCCTGACCTGTAACTGATCTATGGTTGACAGGTGACCACTGTGGGTAAACTGTCTGCAACTAGGGTAATTTTGCCTTCCATCCCTCTGTGGTCGGTAAATGAGATGGTAATCCATGTAATTACAAATACGTGGATTAGGGGGTGGAGACCATTAAACAGCAGACTATGGTAACGTACAGCTGTATGGCTACAGGGCAGAGTCCTTGAACACGAGATTGGGCTGCGGCCTAGGCTGTGTGCCAGCTCTGTCTGTGTTGACAGCATCGCTATGGTGGCATATGTGGCTTGTGGCGGTTTATAAGTGCTGAACCTTTTAACTATTGGGTGAACTTTCCTGGCACCATTGTAGCCCTGCAATACAGAAACAATTCAGCAGAGACCACCATTGTGAGCAGGTTGTTGGATCGTGGGATCAGCCACTAAGTGGCATTTGACCACTGGAACTGACATCCAGCTTGGCCCCAGGAACATTTTCTATTCCAGTCAGTTCTTCGTATTGCTACAGCAGCTTCCCAGACAGGAAGTGACACGACAGATACAGTTACACGACAAAATGCAAATACTGCAGTACCGGTAATGAGTATCTTCAGGATATTACCAACTAAATTTTTATCTCAGCTGCTGGATAGGTGATGCGTGCGAGTGAGTGTGGACTTTTCTAATGCCGTTTTGAAGTTGCTAGTTAGGTTTTTGATGTTACAGAGTCCGACACTCCGCCTGCTGTGAGTAGCGCTGGTTTGACTGCACCACCTGCCGGTTCAGCTGCTCAAGGTACAAGTCATAACTGATCTGCCCATTAGTCTTATTATTATGAATAATAATAATAATAAAGATTTCTAATACACCTTTCCATGTAGTCCACAGTTTAAAATAGTTTTGTATTCCAGCTATAGGCACTGCTGCCTAATAATTACGTTCATTATGGTCCACTTTGGACAGCATGAGTTAGGTTGCAGGTGAAATGAACGTGGTTTCGACAGGTAAAGATGAACAAGTGAATATCTCTGCTATACAGTTCTGGCTAGATTTTGCTGATGAATTTGAGTGCGGGGCATTCATGTCTGATGTTTGAATGGCCTTGCCTCTGAAATAACCTAAATTGTATCAGGTGTTAAATTCTACTACTTGCTCACTCACTTCTTTAACTACAAAATAGACCATATTTTGTTGGGCATCATTCCATGCTTCTATGGGAAGACTACTCTCACCTGTGTAGCTGCCTAATGGCATTACGGTGCTATATAATTTTGTGTTATTATTATTATTATTATTATTATAATCTTTTGTGTCGAAGGGTTTCCCCGAGGAAGACCAGCTCGAAGAGTTGCTAGTTGTATTTATTTGGTTTTATTTGCATATTCAGAGAAATTACTATTTTCAGCTTTCTCAGTCATTTACATTTTGTAACTGCAATATATGAACATCACTATTTTGTGCTGAAAGTGTCGTTAAATCCCTGTCAGTTGTTCCGTGCTGTGCCTGCTGTCTGCTCAACTTAGTGAAATAATTTGTGTGCACGTCAGGAGAGGACCCGCTGGCATTTCTCCGCAATCAGCCGCAGTTTATGCAGATGCGACACGTGATCCAACAGAATCCGAACTTGCTGCCAACGATTCTTCAGCAGATTCGCCAGAGCAATCCGCGACTACTCCAGGTTTGTCCTGTATTCTAATTGTAAATGTGCCTTGCTCTCGTCCTAGCTGATTTTCAGCAGTGCCACTTTTTCAGGAACCTGAATAAGTCAGGATTGCAGAGACAATCCGGAAAACGTCATGAACAAAGCAAAAAGTCCCGGTAAATTCCTGTGATTTCTCTTTTCAGGGAAAATTTGTGCTTTTCCAGCAGTTGTTAACTAGATTATTTTACCTAAGTTGGGAATAATAGCAGTTACAAGCATAATTTGTGGAAGTTTCATTGGTTTTTTTTGTTGTTGTATATTCTGATGCCGAAAATTGCCTGGAAGTCATAGAATTTGTTCTGGGTGCAAAGTGACAGCCATAGATTTTGTCACTTACAGTTATGAATCTGTTGAATCTTAGCCATCTTTGTTTAGTTTGTTGTGTTAATGCTGTTTTTGATTAATTCAGTTCCTTCAGTGGCATTTGAATGAAATTGTTGTACGTAACCGCAGCTTATAGGCTTGTCAATGGCGGCATTGTACGTCAACACAGCAAATATCAGGAAAAAGGACATATTATGCAGCATGACATTGCATTGCCTAAGTGTCAGTATACGGCTAAGTAATATGACCTTTTTCCTGATATGTTGTTCATCATATCTGAATAGCCGACAGTGACTAATTTGCTGCATTGTCATGTGCAGATTATTACACAGAATCAGGATCGGTTTGTCCAGATGTTGAATGAGCCTGTAACAGAGCCACTGGCACCTGGAGCAGCTGGCGGTGGTCAGGCCGGAGGACAGCTGCCAGGCATGGGCGGTGGTATGCCGATGCCAGAAGAAGCGTCGTATATTCATGTCACGCAGGAGGAAAAGCAGGCCATCGATAGGGTATCTGTGCCTGTCACATGATTGCTTATTCTTAATGCCAGCTAGTTCGTATTTATTTAGTACCAAACGCGTACATGCATTACAATAATAATGATTATGATTATAGTAATAACAGTAATAATTATTAATAATAAAAGCATCGTAAAAACCATAAAAACCACAGGAAACAGCCCCGCCACAACATCTGATGCACACGATACCACCAAGCATCCGTGCACATCCCGACAGCATTGGTCGTCAGCAAATGCATGGATAACATCACGCACATCAGACTCGGCGACGGAACCCGGCATTTCAACCAAACCATCCCGCAGCATGACACACCCAACCCAACCGTCAATACATGGGTGACAGTGACGACGTTCAGTCTGCCATAGCTGTTGCAGCTCTCATTTTGTCTGTGTGCGTAAAAAATGTTATCTTTCTGCAACTTTTTTTGTAAGCAAAACTGTTTATGAGAGTGATCAGTGATGCACTTCGTAAACGTATAAGAATTAAAAATAACATGCCATGTTGTGGATCAAAACTGACTAAGGTATGCTAAATCTATGTGTTGTTGTCATCAACTTGGTCTTTCCCGAGTGATGTTCCACCGATCCTTAATTCAGATATTTTTAATAGTGTTTAATTTTAACTGATTTTATATCAGTCTTAATGTTGTTACTAATTTTTGATATATCTGTTATATTGTTAAGCGCCTCCATCATATAAATAGGCCTAGTTCTTTATCAGTTAAGTTTTGGTACGATGCTGTAACTGTCAACATTCACACTTGTTATGCATTCTCCAAACTATACTACTTGAAACTATCTCACTGATATCAGCTTAACTAAACTATATTTTTTTAAAGCACGATGTAGTTTTATTGTGCTGAATTTGCCAGTAAACCCCAATCAGTCGGTCCTGCGATTCTTTGTAGATCGGGTGCGTGTTTATTGTGTCGAGCGTGACGGTGGTCTCGTGTTGCGATTGCAGCTGAAGGCGCTCGGCTTTTCCGAGGAGCTGTGCCTACAGGCGTACTTCGCGTGCGAGAAGAACGAAGATTTAGCCGCCAACTTTCTGCTATCGCAAGACCCGGACGACGAGGGCGGACTGCCGCCTCCGCAGAGCTGACTTGTTGTTTGCGGCGGAACGTGTGTGGCCACGTGCACCACCGTTTGTTGCAGGTCGTCTCTGTTCTGAACTCGCACACCTCCGCTCCACTCTATCTTGGGTAATCCAGGAGCTGCTGCAGCCGGTTGTCGACGACACCCTGCTGATGCTTCTCTGTACAATTCAGTAGACGTTTAATTACAGTGGTTCTTGTTCTGAATTACTAAGCGGACTTTTCTTACAGTCTGGGTTCGAATTTTTCGTTTGTTGCTATGTACGTTTGGCGCTGTTTAGGCGCATATGTTCCGTTCACTGTGCTAATTTGACGCTTGTCTGACAAAACATATGCACTTCTTTGGCTTTGGGGCTTTGGCTGTATATGCCGTCAAATTTTCATGTTACGTACCGGTAGGTACTCTTGATAGTAATGTGGTGCCAGCTTGTTGCTGTGTCCTCGAATTGTTCATTGCATCGTAGTCTGCGGTTGCCTCGAACTTCAAATATCTCCTGATCCTCAACTTTCTAATGCGGCGTCTAAAAGTGTGTAGTCGGTCTAGCGTCTGTTTACTTGGAACGGACGCATGAATTGCAAATGTATAGTGCGATTTTGTTACGTTTCCGAAACCACTTAGGCCCACGTTGGTTTGACTGACTGGCATTGCCTGTGTCGTTTACAAATTTGTCTCGACGAGGTGCTGTTCATAAGTCCGCAACATTTATTCGGTAATGGACTCTCCTCTGTGTGTTGAAATATTATTTGAAGAACTGAAACAGCAGTTGCAGTGCTGAGACGCTTGCGATTGTTAAACATTCGCATACTTCACACGCGCGCGATACATTTCTAGGACTGCTAAACTGAACCAGTTACATGAAGGTTAGCGACAACGAATAAACGAAATTGATCATTGTTTGTACGAGACATGGCCTGATACAAAAACAACACTTACTAGCTAGGCATGATAGTCATTATCATTATTGCCTATTGTCTGTCCTCC
>Ga0056115_1000614_pt1 | contig 16052 bp, 12 predicted proteins | sample WorMetOlspDAHAB1_FD_77007 | JGI IMG/M metagenome (GOLD analysis project Ga0056115, IMG submission 77007) | Marine gutless worms symbiont microbial communities from Max Planck institute for Marine Microbiology, Germany - Olavius sp. DAHAB.1 ...
AACATGACCAAAATGCAAATGACAGCAAGATGACTAGACCTCATTAGACTGATGCTGGTCGGCCTGCCTGCATGAAGAAAGACAGAAATACAGAATTTAATGTCAAATTATATATTTCTGTTTTTCTCCTCCATGCAGGCAGGCCAACCATCATCTGTCTAATGTTCAGCTCTATCGACAACGAAATCGAAGCATTCACGTGCATTATGCTGTGACTGTTGCCGGCAATGTGCAGTGGAATCAAAGATTAACAATGAAAATTAGCGTTTACTGCTTGCTTTACAGCTTTCAAAATATTTCTGTAGGCCTTCAACGAAGTCAATGTATGCAATCATGACATGTTTGAAGAGATAGACTGGATGCTGTCACCATAATACAGTACCCTTGTCACATATCAGGAGTACCGTATCGTGATTGACGGCGTCAGTCCGTCGCCCAAGGGGGCGGAGCCGTCTCCCTTTATATACGCCACTGGTTACTGTCAATGTCATTTCGTGTATGCAGTAGGCCTACTACTGATAGATGGAGTTATTCGAAAGGTGCTATTGCAGAACGGCACTGCTGCTGACACCTGGCGAATTAAAATGTTTCACCTAGAGGTATGTGCCAGACATATCTTATGAAAGTAACTTAGCATCTTTTTAATTATCATATCTCGTAAATATATTAAAAAATACGTGTTTCCATTGTTTTTATGCAAAAAAGTTGTCCTAATAAAAACTATGGCTTCGAAAAGTAGAAAACCCGTTGTGAGTGACAAGGGGATGTAAACTTGACGCTAAGGCAGCAAACATACGAACTATAAAAGAATTAAGAAAGCAACAAAATATATTTTTCGAAGACTGATTTAAAAGGGTTGGAATCGGAGACTTCGAGAGTCGAGACTCCGTGTTCCAATTAACGGTCACACCTTCCACTCCTAACAAAGTTGAGTTAATGGATCCCGCATTTGCCGCTCCTGCATTTTATGCGTCCTTCGCCTTGACACTACATTTTTATTTTACTGTTCTTTTAGTCCAGCATTTTTAATCCTGAGTTTTTATAATAGGACGAGTGCACACCCATGTCCCCAGGTAGAATTCACTGGCTACATAGTATATAGGCTACATAACAGTATAAATGCATAATATATGGACGGACTCCCCACAAGTAGGAAAATTTCCAGAGCGAAATCAGTATATAAAATGTAAAAATACTAGTTCATATCAGACATGTGATGTGTAATAGGTCTACTACTGTCCTTGAGAAGGTTTCTTTGCATGTATTGAATATTGCCTGTGTTTTTTGCTTGTAGGCTACATAGTTCCCAAGTTATTTTATGTAAGCCTACTGTTGTTACCTTCCAGGTCTCAGAAAACCCTAGTGTTGAATCAAAACAAAAATAAATATAGTACTTATGGCACACCACGTGAATTAACTGGAATAAATTTCAATATTAAATGCAAGGCCATACGAGGCGACCAGTATATATGAGGTGACAGGGAAGTCATTAAGCCTACAAGTTGGCGCCGCCATGTTGGAGGTATAGCATGTTGCAGCAGCGTCACTTACATGCGCTTGCAAATTGTTGTGTATGGAATTACATACCAGTAAAAATACACGGTCTACGAATAACCTTAGCATAAGGATGTTCAGATATCCGCATTTCAGTTACCACACTGAGCGTAGTCCTACCCCCCCCCCAACGTATAAGCAACACAGTTTTATGCTTAGTTCGCTGGAGTTACTTCATCTGATGTATAATTGCATAAAGCTATAGGATACGCAGAAACAGCTGACGCCAACGATATTGAAATGCCTTAACCGCGTCAGCAGTCGAATACGAGATGGCAAGAGACAGCGTTAAAGGCGACGAGGCAGGACAGTTCGAGGTCAAGCGACGCATTAACTCAATGAGAGCCATTAACGGTTTGGTCGATGGCATGGCCGCAGTGGTCGACGCACGCAGCTTCCAAATTGACCGACCATTCCCCGAAGGCGTCCAAAGCGCCAATAAAAAGACGACGATAAAAATACAAGTATGTGGCTAAGCGCCGCGAGATGAAGCAACAACGCACGCTGCGATTCGACTCCAGCAGCAGCGCTGCGAGCTTCGTGCACGCGATTTTGCAATTAATCTTTTATACCTATTCGCGAAACTCCTTTTGAGCATTTCGGAGATGTCCCTGTTTAAATAACGTCAAGATGAATTTAATTTCAAACTTCCCGGCGTTGTACTCGAAAGTGTTGCGCACGATATTCGCATGCAAATTCACACGTGTGTGAAGGATGCGCATAGAATTGTTGTTGACAACGTTCACGCCGTTTCGCATTGCCGCTTGACGTTTTCAACTACTATTTGTTTATCATTTTTTTGTTCTCTACCATGCTCTACTCACTCACTCACCATATAACGAATAAAGATTATCAAATCACTAGCCAAACGTCATCTGCAAACGGCTATAAAATACTGCATAGCTTGGTTGAAGTTGTTAAGATTTCTTTATACTTGCTAACCTGACGTCCGGATCGATACTTGCTCATAGCCTCATACTGCTATTCCATGAAATTATTTTATAAACCTGCTTGTATTTCTTCTTTGCAACAGTGACATGCAGCGGTAAAATCATAAATAATATACACATTCAATAAGGGTGAAGAAAATACAAGAAAAGCACAGTTAACATGGCTGAACTAAGTGATCATGAAATAAAGGAAGTAAATTATGAAATGCGAAAGTGTTAAACAATATTTACTTCAAAATCTGTAAAGTCAGAAAAAATCCTTCCTATTCCAGTCATAAGACGAATAAGTAGTACAGTGATCGACACACAGAATTTGATTTTTTTTCACCATTTGTATTCTCTTTCGTACTAACTGTTTGGTGACGCCTACTGCTAGGTGCATAACAGAGAAAGTTCAATATAAAACATAATTACTCGTAATGTAATTATTTTCGATCTCACAGAGTCGATATTTCTCGCACTGCAGAACATAATAAGAAGATAGCAAATGCAGTTTTGTCTTTCATAAAAAAACTGCTAGCAGCTTCAAACTTCATGCGAAGCTTTGACTAAATAGTCTTTATACAGAGAAAGTTCAAGAGTTAACAGTTGACGCAACAACATCACGCGAAGTTAAACCACTGCTCTATAGCGGCAGAGAACGACAGTAAATCGATATCATTAAACGTGGCGGAAGTTCGGATTGCAACCACTGCAGGCGGCCAGACTAATTCTGGAATCAAGGGAAATAAAAAGCGGAAGGAATTGGCTACGTAGTGTGTAACATTTGACAAGATTTAGAGGTCGGAAGATCAAACATCGAGTTCTCACAGCTTGTTAACAGCAACTGTGTCATAAATCTGTAACTACTTGAAATTCGGTAATTTTTATATCATGTGCACTGTAGTACAGTATAGGCCTACATAATGGTAACAACTACGGCGCAATTGTCATCCCTATCTTGTAGGGCAGTTGCGCTGTGGCATCAGTTTATGCCTGCTCTTGGTTGTGTGTGGAACTGCATCAGTCGAGCTACACTGTCTGCAAAGACTTTTGCATAACAGTTTATCATATTTATGCAATTCGCCAAACTCTTAGCTGAAATTAAGTATTCCCACAACAAGGCGAAAAAGTTTTATTCTCATTTCAATGACGTCACTGCACCCCATGTATACAAGCTTGAATTAGCAAAGTAACCAACCACGAAGCGTCGTCGCAATTGTAGTTCCATTCCTTCGGGCAAATTCTCTGTCAGTCATGACATGTTAGGCCTAAAAGAATGTTTAGAACTTCACAACCGGCTTCCATTTCCCTTCCGCCGCATTTGGAGGTGAAAATCATGTTTCTCTTGACACAAAAGCAACATTTTAACTTCGCAAATGCTCATTTGCGACTGCACAAATCCACTTAGAACTGCACATTTTGTGCAGAACTGTACAGCGAAAAGTCCTGCTGTCAGTCGCATCAATCTCGTCGGCTTACGACGCAGATTCTAGCGCCACACGCTCCTCGCGAATGCATAGAACACTGCATGCAGCAATACATTCGCACTTTATGGCGTCCAAAAATAACGACAGTGACAGTGCCGTTCTGACGTGTAATGCAAAATCCACAGCTCGCCAGCTTACGATAAGGCACAAAGCAGGATCCGGAATCGCTTCAGTCATATAAATTAGCAATGCTGATAACAACGTAAAAACAGCATAACAAATTGTTTATGTGCTAAGACAGTCGGCCAACCGATACAAGAGGTGCAGCGACTTCGTTGAACTTAACATAAAACCACGCCGCCATGATGGAGGTATACTTTATACAAACAGAGAGCGAGAGCAAGTTAAAATACGGAAATTTGAAAATTCTTGTGCCAAGATTATTCGCAGACGGTGTATATGACTTGCGTACAATTCCACATGCACGCACAACAGTTTGCAAGCATACGTAAGTTTATACGACGTTACACTGCTGTAACAAGTATGCCTCCAACGTGGCGGCGATAACTGTTGCAGACGAAAGTCACGAAATGGCGTCGTTGTCACCCCACGAAACTGTGTCCTTCTTGTTTTCCGCAGTTGATGCAGCGAACCAAGTACGCCAACAAGCCATGCAGTCCAATCGCAGAGATACGGCAGCGTATCGCCGTGTCTTTGCGTGGCTTCCGGGCAATGATGACATCGACTCGCTGAGCATCAGTATTGTGATACTGTGGCATGCGATACTGTAGACACAGATGGCGTCTACCATACTCTGGCCTGTGCTCTTATGGCGAGACCCAGACGATGTCTCACATTGTCGACCGTGCGCTCTTGACGAAGCTGTGTGGCGGTTTGTCCAGACTACACTTTGCAGATGAAAATGCGGTCCAGTGGCTGGCTAACTTAGGAAGGCGAATTTGCATAGAGAAGACAAAGAAGTATTGTGATATGTCGGCGGTTGGCCCTGCGGCGACCGTTGTCCCGGTGACAGTCGGAAAATGGTAGGTCGCCAGTACGAGAAAGGTCGGGCACGTTTCGGCCGCCATCTATCATTCAATTACTCTGGTCGCGAAACGCCAGTTGTCGCCCGAAATTCTCCGACAATTATGACGTCCGCCGGGCGCGAAGCCGGGCACCCGTAATGTCAGCGTCAAGCGGCCTGAGGGCGAGGTAAGATAAGCCCGCCGCGGGCACCATGTGCGCCCAGCGGACCACCGTGGCGACAACGCGTCACCATGGCAACGTCTTCGGCAACAACGGGCACGTTGGCGTAAACGATGATCGATTTTCATTCGTCTGACGTCGTAAATTGGTGGCCGCCAGCCCGCCGCGAGGCTGTTAAAATATTCATTTCACTTTAATTCACTCGGTCGTTTCGCCCAAAACGCTGAACTTGTAATGCTGACTGACAACTTATCAAATTATGCGGTATGCAGAATAACAACAGGAACAACGGACTAAAGCTGTTCAGTGAGGACCATAATGTACCACACACGCATCTACATGGTAGGAGGGCTGACAGTTTGAATTTACGTGCACTAATACGTGATTGAATATAAAACTTTCGAAACAAAACACCATATTCCTTGAATATCTATATGTGACCTTAAAATTACCCGAATTTCATTTTGACATGTCACGTGTGGTTTCACGTTATGGTTCTGAGCAACTGTGACTCTGTGGCAACATTATTTAGCAAAAGGGAATCTTTGAAATCCTAAATTTAAGTCGAGACTTAGGCATACCAGACAGCCTGGTGGTCTACGGAATTCCAAAACTTTAAATGTCAATCTTATGCTATAGCTTAAGGTAAAATTTAGAGGAATTTGTGTTGTATGTATGTAACGCATCGGTTGAGAACGATCACGTTAGAACGTCGTATCAATATTTAGCTGTAAAACGCCATGGAGAGTAACATCATGTTGTATACGGTGTCTGAGTCTTTGTGGCGAACGAAAAAATGCGACATCAATCAAAGTTATCGCACAGCGCGCGCTATTACATGCATGCGTCGTATTCGATAAAATGCATAAACTTAATAACCCACAAAATTGATGGATGATTCTACACAGGCTACAGAGATTAACACCACTAACATTCGCCAGCTCGAAGGACGAATATGACGCTCAGATATTAAGAATACACTTTCTTTTCTTCACTGCGATTTGACAGCGGGACCTTGATTAATGTTCGTTATAAGCTAGGCATCGGATCGTAATTGTGCCAATTCATCAAACTGGCGCCTAATTATTAATTTCTGCATGGTAGGATCGATTATATGCTCTAGCTCTTCAGTCGTAACATATTACCAATTTGAACCTCTGACTCTGTGTGTGCTTTCAATTATGTTGCTATCGCTACAGCTTCTCACGACACCAAATAACTATCCTGCTGCAGTGTAGTGGACCAGATGCAGTCATTTTTTTTCTCCAGCGTATCTTCATTCCGAAATTTGTTAGACTCTGCTAGAAAAAGGCTCACGTTTGCAGTGACTTCATTGAAATGAACACAAAACCACATCGCCATGTTGTAGGGCTACTTACTGTAAACATAGAGTGAGGTAATAACCGTGAAATGTAGACATATGAAAAATGATTATGCCAATGTACTTCGCAGATAAAGTAGCTCGTCTGATGCAGTAATAATAAGCGGGCATAGTTAAGTTTTCGGGGTTCTGTTATAGCGCATTTGCGCAGCAATATGGCGACGGCAGCTACCATGCATAGGCTGAATGATGTCTAATCGCTATGCATGTTCGCAAACACAAACTACAGGGTGGCCCAATAAAAAAGTAAGCGACTTCCGAATTAACATTAAATCGTATTGAAAACCGCCAATAAGGCTAGATTTTAAAATCATATTTGAGCGTAAAAGATGCACCGAAATTTTATCAGTTGCTTTAAATATTATAAAAGTGACTTAATGTGTGACGTCACCGGTCATTGTGCTTCAAGGTTTGCTGTGGGAAAATTAAGTGTATATGATCAAATCGTAATTAAAAACCTGCAAAAGAAGAAATGGATATCAAACAAATTTTTATATGAATTTCCATCTAAAAGATGATTTACGAATACAATTCACAGTTTAATAAAAACAAATGACGTAAGAGGAAGCTCTTACATCATTTGCATTATATGACATATAGCACACAGACACGGCCCACAAACAATAACTGACGTCAGAAATTATGTCACATATAGAATATTTAATATCAAGTGGCAATGCTATAGCCTAGTACTTGTTTAACACATTAAGAAGAAGAAGAAAATCTAATCTCATTGGCAGGCTTAATACGACTTAATTATGATTTATTAATAATTCGGTAGTGGCTTGCTATTTTTGTGCCACCCTGTATATCGTAATGACAGCCGATACTGTTGTTAACTTACGACGCACCCACATCGATTTGTCATAAACCCCTTGTCACTACAGTATAAGACCAATTATACCAAAGCCGCTGTTTCTAATAATGAGCCAATTTTGGACTGCAAGCCGTGAAAGCCTGAACCATGGCGACTGGGAAAGCAGTCTCCTACGTTTTCACACTAGGAATTGATCAAATTTCTGCTTATTTCTGGGGGGGTGCTGTATAATTGCACAATTATCATGGGATTTGGTGCGTTAACCTATTTTACAGACGTAGGCGATTAACACTACGGGTGTGGTTCTTCCACTTGACGGAGGGGGTTCGATGTCCCTGCCCACTAATCCGGCTGTGATGCAACAGACTGACGCCTCTCGACGCCGAGAGACACCTGGATTGACTGTATCTCACAAAAACAGAACCGCCGAGGGAACAATCATCAATGTAAATACTGTTAGCACTCTGTCATGCCGCATCGATGCACTGTGCAGGTCTTGCACTGCTTTGGTGTGTTTTCACGTTGTCATGCTGTCTTATTCAGTCATTTGATCTTAAGCATCGTACACGACGTACAGAAAAGAGACATACAAGCAAAAATCGTTACGTTATCGACTACCAATATAACCTAAAATAAAATCTACTTCACTCCGATACCATAAAAACGCTGCTCAACATAATAATTACAGTGTTATACACATAAAACTGTATCAATTGATGTTTTATTTCGTGGCTTCGTGCATAACTAAGTACATGAAAATAAATGGTGTTTCTGTCAATTTGGAAGAGAAAAAAATTACTGTGTCATTGTATGACGTTCCGCGAACAATGTGCATGCTCTAAAGGATTCTGCATGTAAAGGTTGAAAACACTAAATCTGACTGCAGCTGTAGCGGTAGTATGACGACGGATACCGTTAACGGTGAGATGTATCCACGTGCCGTTGATACTGATGTCGTCACTGCCATCCAGAAACAGCACCGAACACTCGTACCAGCCGTCGTCCGACATCCTGATATCCGACAGTTCGATCGACGCTTGACCAACGGCTCGAATGCGGCCGTAAAACGACGAGTCCATGCGTGGCGGGTAGCCGTCGAAGAGGATGAACACGGGAGCTTCGACGCCCACCTTCCTCCAGGTGACGATGTGCTGAACGTAAACGCCGCCTGGATAGCGCACCTCGCACTCGAGGATTCGGCTGGAGCCGAGCGTCGCCGACTTGCGGAGGGGGCGCGACGGTCGCGGACGTTCGGTCGACGTCACTCTGTCGTCACCCTGTTCCGCGACAGAGACATCCGGCTGCGACGCTTCGGAACGCTTCTCTCCCGTTGAGTCTGCACAGTCAGTCGAACAGTCAATTCACTGACTTTTCAGCGTGTCTAAGGGCCGGTTGCATGAACGTCCCCTAAATTTCAGAGACGTTCATGCCAGCCGACCTAAGAAATTAAGACCAGTGCACGGTCCATGAAAGTGCTAACAACACAGACATTTTCAGTATAGATACCGGAACAAGCAGACGAATGACGCTAAAACAGTACTGCCAGACAGCGCATTCTGATTTAAATTCAGCAATATGATAACTCTTAGTTCCGCATATGCTGCATTTCGACTGGAGTGTAATTCCACACACGGCAGTTTCCCAACACACGTAAGTTTGCGACGTTACACTGCTGCGACATCGCATACGTCCAACATGGCGGCGTTTAGTATATCGTATACAGAATGACTCCACCGTCACCCCGTGGATAGCAGCAGCGGGTGGCGACGGGCGCAATGCAGTGTTCATTACAGCGTTGTCAAGCGTCGTCTCGTCAGTGTCTAATCACTGGTGGCGAATTGCGTCCGATTCGCCGCCGCCGAAACCAGTTGCCAGGTCGCCCGATCGAATGTCCGGCGCCGAGCGGCGCAGTCTTGTGCAGTCTAAAGGGAAAAAACACTGCGACGGCGGTCTGTGGCCAGGACGACGACGCGACGACGACGACTATACGGACTAATGGTGTCCTTCTCAATTAGTCCCGTGCGCAGCCTCACTCGAGATAAGCTCGCAGACGTACTAGACGCCGCACAATATACGTTCTCTCGGCGCCCGAAAATGCAAGACCGAAAAAACACACGGTCTGGAATTAAGACCACCGCCCCATTTAACACTTTTTCTTTATCTCCACCGCAGCTAGGTTGTACTGGTCGGGATATGATATACGCAGGCTAATTCGGCACTCAGCTCCAATGGGTTGTAGGCGGCATTGAGACGTAGTGTACTGTTTCACCTTTGTTTCATCTTCCTTTTATTCTCAGGTGGTATCGGTCACTTCACATGCAATCAAAAATCACCAAAAATATATTCGACAGGTTGACTAACAGTATTTCTGTGCCGTGACACACAGAGTGACAGTGACGTCATTCTGTCGTACAACAGTTACCTCCGCCATGTTGGAGGTATACGTGTACACTCTTACCGCGGTGTACAGGCTGGCCCAATAGAGTAAAATCAAATTTGAATGTACAAGAAGTCCAGAAAAATATCAGTTGGTATTAAATATTATATGCGTAATATTATGCGTGTGTGTGTGTGTGGAGCTATACACCATTCGAAACGCACTTAAACGCACGGTCTGCGAATAACCTTGGCACAAGAATTGTCAGATTTCCTCATTTAACTCAGTCTTTGTTCCCATAAAATAAACCTCAAACGCGGAGTCGTGTTTTGATAATGACTTCAATTACGTCACTGCACCTCATGCATTATCAATCTAAGTGAAGTGCGCGCATGCACCGGCCAAACTGACGTTAGCAGTTGTACGTTAGCAGCTACTTCCGGTACTAGATTGTAAACCGGAAGAAGATCGCCTCGCCATGACATCCACTAAGATTAATCGGCAGCAAATTACATGTAAGCATTAAATCCGAGACTGAAAGAATTAGACTAGTCATCGCGTATAATGTTCGTTCGTTCGTTATATTAGCCTTCTTGTATCGTTACAAACCCAAATGTATCGCTGCATTACCTTGTGACAAAGACTAAAAGAATTTCATTTTTTTACAAATTTAACATCGTGTACATAGTTTATAAACAAACAATGGTCGTTCCTCAAATGATTTGACACTAATAATTCCACTAAATGGCATTTCGCCTGTAAAAACACTGGTCGCTCAAAAACTTTGGGAATACGTTGATATTAAAACCGGAAAACTGCGCTAAACGTTGTTTACTTCGGTATTTCCTTCGGATACGATAGACATGTGGTGACAATTCGTTATTCTTTCTACGGCAGTTGCCGCCGCCACGTTGCAGGTATAGTATGCTATAACGACGTAGACTTCGCTATTCCATTTTCTGCTAACTGTTGAGTGCGTACTTCCACCACTCTGCAACTAACCTTGGCGTACGATTTTTTTCTTTCCAGATTTCCGCATTCTATAGTCTACTTTTTTGTTTACAGTAAATACCCCTACCCTACAACACGGGCGACTTCTCCGCCTCCGAAATGACCTATATTGTTTTGGGTGGGGCGATAAACTCTACTCACTCACCTCATGGGCGACTTGGTGTTATGCTCAGTTCCGTAACGTCACTGCATCCCATTTAGGATATAGGCTACACGTGGCGGCTGAGGAAATACTGACGTGAAAGGCCAGTGATACAATATGTAGGCCTATATTTTTTTTATATTTTTATATTTTTAGTGCTTCACAGTAGCGCTGCCACGCGTGTTCCACTGCAGTATGGTAAACAGTTATACATGAATTATAACCGGTTTTCGTAACATTCTTTCACTCTTTGATTTAATGCTTGATCAACAGCTATACTCCTGCCAAACCCAAATATATCGCTGCAATACTTTGCGATATAGACTGTCTTTCGTTCTAATAAACTTACAACTAAACATAAAAGCGGAACGCGATGTAGGCATTAGAGACGGCCGAAAAGCGGAGGCAAGAAGCAACTGTGGAAACGGGAGAGCAGAGAGACAGGCGGGTCGTGTCAAGGAACAAAGAGTGCTGGCGGCAGGCAGACAGCAAGTAATCAGTCATTTGACCGGCAACACACGACTCGGCGGCCAGACGACAACACGTTGATTGTGGCGTCTGGTAACGACCTGTCGTTTCGTTTGACCGAGTGTTGGACGTATTCTCCGCTCCAACATGTTCCGAATTGTTCTGTCTGTAAGTAAGTAAGTGAGTACGCAAATAGTGAATTTATATAGCGCGTAGTCATAATATCTCTAATGCAATTGGTACGTGGAAACTATAGCGCAAATAAAATGCCTTCAACCGACGCCTAATATTGTTGTGTTCAACGGCGAATCACGCACATAATCTGCCAAAGAATTCCAGACTGACAGGGCTTCGACACTGAAAGTGCGCCGGCCCACGCTGGACAGTTTGTGGCGGCGAGGCACCATCAGTGCATTGTGACAGACAGATAGCAATTGTGGGGTGTCTGGGTGGAAAATGTCCGAGCCCTGTTCGACCAAGCCATGTTCGGTTGCAACTCGAGAGCCTTACGGCTTCCATCTTCACGACTTCGACGCCGTCGCCGCTACACCGAGCCGAAACGTTGCAGTGCGAAATAACGTATTCTGTGTATACGAACGAGAGTCAATTACTACGTTTTTTTTGCGCCATAGCGTATATCTTCAATAGCCTACATTTACAAACCGCAACTCACACACAAAGATAGAAAAGCAAACAATATTGTGTCAATGTCAGTTTATATAGCGCATTATCGCACAATGTCTGTAATGCGCTCGGTGCACCGAGTACTGCCGAAAGAGTTTTGTCTTTAACAGGCGACCAAAGCTGGAGATGTTCAGATCTGGACCGAGTATACAAAGTAAACGGCAGAGCTTCAGAGGCGCTGCTGCTGATGATGACGAAGGCCGAAGTTTTAATTTTTCGAAATACACAATAAATTGGTAAACAGAATTTTTTTAACTTTCACTGCCTGCAACAACGCCTCCCGGTGAAACGCCACAAATACCAAATGCAGAAACACTCTTCCACATAGTGGAGGAGGCTCCAGCCGGAGCCGCATGTCCGCAGTAGATAAAGCTTACCGTCACGGTTATGTTCACATTCTATGAACACCCTCTATGGTATAGCCACATAACTAGATTAAAATGAATATTAATAATTAATAATAAAAAATGAATGTATAATATCTATTTTTATGATTATAGGCATGGAGTATAAACATATGGACGCGGCTGGACTAGCCTAACCTGTCACCTGTCTACGCTATTCGCTAAATGTGGCAACTGGCAATCCATTTCACAGTTGCTTAAACGACGAGTATTTCTCGGTATGATGTTAGCAGTCGATGGTCATTACAGCGCGTCGAATGAGCTGCGGATTTCAGTCGCACTAAACGTTACAAGCCGGCGCCGGCGCTCCAGCAACGGAGTCACACGTCACCGTATACACAGAACGATTCGCGGACAAAACCCCTCAGCCAATTGCTACCTGGACCACCACTCATGTCATGTCATGTCATGCATGTCATCCTCACTACAAGGGTCGGCGACATGATACATGTATACCCGTTGCCTCCATTTATGTCTCTTTCTTCCTCGTTCTCTTGTTGTGTTGATGTTAAGCCCTGCCACTCCTCAATGTCATTTATCCTAACGCTGAGGTCTACCTCGGCGTATTTCAGTGGTTAGGAAGGTGATCTCTCGCCGGCGAACTTTCCCTCACTTGTGCCTGATAAATGGTTTACAGGTGACCACTCTTTCGGCAAACTGTCCGTTATGGGTCAGCCAACTAGGCCAACTTAGCCTTAAATCCATCCGCGTTGCTCTCCATCCCCGTCATCCACGTATTTACATGGGAGTGGAGACCATTAAAACGGCAGAGTGAGTGAGTAGAGTTTAACGCCCCACTCGACACAACATAGGTCATTTCGGAGGCGGTGACTACGAATAGCGGTATGGCTGCAGTCCGAAGTCCATGAGCGCTGAACAACGGCCCTACCTGCATGTGACGCACAGCTCCACTGACGCATATGCAATTTGCGGCGCTATATATGTGCTGAACCTTTACTTTTTATCTCCTTTCTTGTTCCTCAGAACGCTGCCAGCCATAATATCTTTGTCGAGAGTGTTTTGTATTATCTACGTGTGTACATAATGGGCTACATTCTTACCTGAATATCTTATAGAAATTGAGGACTGGCGACGCACACAGGATATTCTTTACTTTCACCGTGTACTTCAATCAAACAACAAATCAGTAAGTTTTATAGTGGCATAAGACTGCAGCAATGTCCATCAGAGTGCCAACAAGAGGAAGATCGCTGGAACTGAAAAATGTTCAGTTTTCCCCGAAACAGTAGGTGGATGATGCTGAAAGGACATTGTCAGGCAGTGCATTCCAGATCCTAGCGGACAGCAGCCGGAAAAGTGAATGTGAATATGCAACTGTGCCGGGAGAGCGGGGGGTGATTGACCGGGTACCAGGCTGGACAGACGTGCAATGATTGCGCGGCTTGCTTCGGAAGGTGCTGTGAAGTAAGGACGACGACGACGACGACGACGACGACGTGGGGGTTCTGTCATCGGTCGATGCCGACCGCCAGTGTCGCCGCTGCCGCCGCCGACGCCCGTATCTAGCAGACAATCTAATCAGAAAGCGAGCGCAGCTCGGCAACGTCGGCGACTATTTCTTCGGATATCGATTGCAGTCGTCGTCGTCGTCGTAGAGGTTTCGATTTCGGGCGACGGCGAGCGTCGCATGCTCGCCGCGACCCGACCGCGAGACCGGTTGGCCAGTCGCCGCCCTTCCGCCCGCGGGACCCTGCAGGCGGGAACCGGCTGCCAGGACGGGGCAGAGAGGTTGGCTGGGTCGCCGTCGCCACCGGCAGCACCGTTCGCGCCGCTCCATTTGCCGTAGAATCTGTTTCGTCGGCGAATTGCCGGCAATTTTAACGCGACGCGCGCCGCGACACGAGCCAACGCTCGATCGTCCGTCCGCTGGGTAATCACGAAACGCACACTGTCTGGATGGATGTACAACGAAAAAAGTATAGCGCAGACGTTCGAAGTTTATACCGCGTCTGGTTATATCAGTTTCCCACTTATGCGGTTCAAGCCGCGGTTCTCTGCGGTATTACAAATATTTTTGTCAGCAGAAGGTCGCGGAAGGGTTTGCGTTTCGATTTCGGTCAATACGGTTCCGTGCGGTTTTGGAGGTATATCTGCGGTTTCCTGCGGTTCTCTGCAGTTTAGAGGTCGGCTGGTGTACAGGACTACTGAACGACTACTGTGGCAGATAGCGATTAACGTGCAAAGCAATAGCGAAATATGCTGACTGGCTTATCGAGACTCGCAACGTGTAGGCCAGTGATTTTCGACCGGGGATCCGCGGAACCTAAGGGTCCGTGAGCATCGGTAATGGATTCCGCAGGTGGCCAGTAAAATATACCATAAACTAACGGCCGAAATCGTCAGATCTCACGAGATTATTTTTGATTTAGGCTACAATTAGCGTTACACGCATACACCTTATCAGTCGGTGTGTTTTTCGTTCAATTAAATGGAAAATAACGTTTCTGTCCATTTGTAAAATGTCACTGGATGAGGTCCGCGAGCAATTTCTCTTACAACAAAAAAGTTTAAAAAAAACACTGATATAGGCTAAGACGTGTGCGCTTAGAGAAATACTCAGGATGCCTGCTACGTATTAGCAATAAATCAAACGCCGAATGTCGTGTCGACTTTGAAGGCCGCTCAGGCATCTGTTTGAAGATGGATTTATTTCAAGGCATTTGTTAGGAGTTGAGCTGCTGCTTTGCGAAACTTCATTAGCGAAATTGAGTGACGATGGAATAGAGCGTGCTGGGTTGCTGAAGCTGACGTAGGCGATCGCCGACCATGCAGTCTGTTTGCCTCTAACTGTTATAAGCAAATCCTCGTCCGCTGGAGGAAAACAACACACATCGGCACGAAAACAGCGGGTCATACAGGGTGGCGCACAAAGTCCCTTTTCGCACCAGTGGCGGCGCCAGCTTTTTTGAGTGGGGAGGCCAAAGGGGGCCAAGACATTTTTAGGGGGCAAGTCTATATGGTTGCCAATAACGCACTTTCACATACTTCATTATTCCAAGTTCCCCTCCCTATCCCTTGATCTCTCTTTCTCTTTGCTTCTTATTATTCCTTTCCTTTCCATCTCTCATTCTAATCTCCCATCCTCCCCTCCTTTAATACATCTACAGCGCTGGGGGAGCGCTGTAAGCTCCCCCAGCGGGTCCGGGCAGAGCCAGGCCGCCAAATGGAATTTGGTGAATTCTGGGCCTTGAAATGAGCGTTTTCTAACATGTCAAAGTGGCAAACTACAATGTACTCTAAACTCTCTTATATATGTTTTTGATTCAGTGACAGTATGAACTGTTCTGATCAGTTCACAAATGCGATATTCACTAATGTAAGGAAGTAAAACGCCCATTCCAACATGGTTTTGGCCATTTCAGAGGCGGTTTCCACTTCTGAAAAACTAAATGGTAAAAATAAAAAAACTGAAAACTAAATAACACTAAACAGCAATATATCGAACACAAGAAAGCTGTCCATGCACGATTAGGCCTAATCTATTGTCTCTTACGACACACAGTCAGCAAATTCTACAGCTCACGAGCCAAAATTGAGAAAGGGAAAATATTCACTTACAATGTAATGGAAAATTGGCATTAGATAATTGATATAAATGCGATTTTAAAAACTGCATTTCGGGATTTAA
>Ga0056115_1000616_pt1 | contig 16034 bp, 14 predicted proteins | sample WorMetOlspDAHAB1_FD_77007 | JGI IMG/M metagenome (GOLD analysis project Ga0056115, IMG submission 77007) | Marine gutless worms symbiont microbial communities from Max Planck institute for Marine Microbiology, Germany - Olavius sp. DAHAB.1 ...
AAAGCCACCTGTATCGCAAATCGTTGCACACCATGGTGGGAATATGTATACTGTATCACAAGTTTTGCCAGGACCACTGTCAATGATAGCAAATCAGCTACATCTAGTGCAGCAACTCAAAAGGTACAGGGCCAGCAGGTGCGTGAATTATAGACTGAAGTGAATAGCTTTGCGACGTATCTTTATGGAGCCACATAAACAAAGTGTCTCCCAAATAGCCTTACCCTTGCCTCCACAGTCCACCGGTACTGACCCTGGGCTCCAGTAACCTCTGAAGTAAGTGAGTGCGCAGAGTTTAACGCCCACCCGACAAGAGCTTAGGTCGTTTCGACGGCAGAGTAAATCCCTGGAATACCGGACAGCCAGAAGTCATTACCATCTATACAGCAAACACTTGCAGATCGCAACAAAGTTTACCATCGCTGACACTAACACGGCACAGTTTAAACGGCAATTAAGGTGGACTCAACTGATTGACTGAGTATGATTTAATGGAACTTTCAGCACAATGAGGCTCTATCATGCCTTTGAACAAATTATAGCTTAATGACAGTAGAACTAGCACACTCTACACCTTCTTGACGGCCAACAAGAAAGTAGGCACTTAAGATACATACAACCCATACACTGTATGCGAACAGCAATCTGTCGGTTTGCTGCAAATCACAAGCTCTCTTCAAAATTCTTCCGAGTAATTACTGCATCAACAAAGCACAGTGACCACCACAGTCATACACTGCTTGTCAGAATGGAAGACGCAAAAGAGAACTTTTCGACACAATATCACCGCCGTGGTGACACTGCACGATGCTAAGCTGACTAGACGAATAAATCGGTCACAACTGCCACCGCTGTTGTTGTCACTCAAATGTCATTAAGTTCACTGCAGGCTGCAACGAAAAATACACACCATTTTATCAGTCTGGCCAAGTGTCGCGGTCTCGTTGTGTCACGCTATCGTCTTGCTCATTATGTTTTTCAGTGTTTTGCACGTATATGCTTTGTATTTTTGTATTTATTTATTTCGTGTGTTCTGCTGCTGCAAGTACTACGCGTACGATTTTTATTTTAAATAAATGAATTAGCAATTATCTCTGCACATCCTGTATCGTCTGCCAGTTTGGAAGACACTGCCTGATTCGTTGCATGATCCATCTGTCAAATTTGAACGTTTTAGGATGGACGTGAAAATGCATAGCTTCGTCAGATATTACAAACGAGCGCATTAGGTGTCACCATTTCACGGAATCGTGCTATGTAAATCGACACTTAGTGGCTTACTGATTAGATTATAATTGTTGCTGGTTGCTGACACTTTTGTTTCTATTCTCGGTAATTTTTGGCGTTTTTCAAATATGCTATTTTTTATACCGATTTTTGGACTGTAGTATGTCATGGTTGTTACATTTTCGTGCTTTAGAGTTTTACAGCGTTATACTGCTTTTATTTTCAGTTATTTTGTACATGCAAACTTTTACGTGTACTACGTGTATGATTTTTAAAAGAATATAAATAAATAAATAAGCACTTAAAGTAAAAATAGTAAGTCCCAGATAAAAATTTCAATTTTAAATACAGATGCTACATATCAACTACAGAAAGTAGTGGGAACTTTCAGCACAATAAGGCTACATAATGCCTTTAGAAGTCATAGTTTAGTTTACGTTTTGGAAAATGGAAACACCCTGAAAGTCTTGTACATCTCCTATTCAGTAGTGGACGACCAGCGACAGTGTCTTGCATTGTTGTTTGTCTACAATGGCCCTTAAAGAAATGGAGCCAGCTCCTAACCTGCAGCAATGGGAGGGAGCAAAAATCTCGAAGGGGACTCGTTTAAATTTGTTACGCCAGCGCCAAAACATAAAGGGAAATGACTCAACTGTCCAAGGTAAAACAAAACATACACCAACATAAAGATAAATCATGCAACCTAAAAAACATAAAAAGACAAACTCTAAAGTCTAACCAGGCTGTATGAACTGTTTCTGTTAACTGTGCCTATTAAACAGGTAGCACGTTGCCAATATAAAAGAGTTCTGATAATATTCCCTCTTAGCCTCCAGATAATCACCATAACTTTAGATATTGTCAAATGGAAATAAGGGGGCACAAAAGCAATGGACACAAAATGGAGCCTCTCACCGGAATGCACCCTTGTTGTTACCTCTCCCCCACACAATAGTATTCTAGTATTCTAAGACTGTAACAAAACAGAGAAGGCCACAGCTTGTGACCAGGCTGAGCAACCAGTCATCACAATGGCCGACAAGAACGTAACAGATAATAGACTGATTTCCTAATTAATTCATTCGAGCAAACCACACATATACATAAACATATCCTTTTATTAGTCATACATAAAATATTCCATGTGTACTTTACATTTGCATACTATGTAGAAGACTGGTTTGGTAATAATAAACTGAAAGTTTCTGTCGTCATACAATAGCCTCATGTTTAAGTTTTAATATTAAGTATAGATAATGGACAAACAAAATAACATCAACAACAGATATCAACAACACAGAATATGTTACACACACAAATAGAAGGATACATTTGACATCTATGTCCATGATTTCCATACATGAATAAATTAAGAAATCAGTCTAAAGATTCAACATTTACTACTATGACAATAGCAGAAATAACTGATGCCATCACAGTCTACAAATGATAGAAATGAAACCTGGTCTGTGGAATTAACGCGACTGGCCATGTCCAACGATCGACACCATTCAATTGCCTTGGAATCACTCTCGGCATGCATTTTATATGTGTTGCCTATGACAACAGAAACGGTGCTTATCACTAGACAGCATACAGAACCAGCTCAATACAGTTGGCAGTCCGCAGCATGTTATTAGATTCACACTACATCTGGCTCAGCATATGTTATGCTACATGCAGAATTTAGGAGCCATCTGTTCACAGTCAAAGCTGCATGATGTACCGAAACTCAAAGCATCAGTTTCGGCAAGCATTATCACCACACTTTTTCATCCAATTCGCTTGTAGTATCCCACAAAATACTTAAACAGTTCACATAAAAACCGGACACATACAGGGTGCAGCAAAAAAAGTATCCCCAAAATATATTTTTACAGTTTTCTCAACAACTGCTTGAAATTTAACCAAAATTTTACCCACATATCTAGTCATCCTAAACGCACCATTTGAAACTGTTAATGGATGTTTTTCTCCTTGCATTCAGCAAATGGGTTCAGCTAGACAGCACTAACAACAAGCAGATACTAACAGATATGTAGCAGATACTAACTAATATATGGCAAGGTAAAGGTAAACTGATATAGCGCCGCAAGCTGCCTCAACGTTCAGCCTAGGACACAGCCAAGTTCATGCTCACGGAATCTGGCCTGCATCTATGCAGTCGTACATAGCCATAGTCTGCCGTTTTAATGGTCTCCATCCACAGAATCCATGAAAATTAATGGATTACTACTCACTTACCGACAACGGAACGATTGGAAAGCTGAGTTGGCCTAGTTGGCTGACCCATAGTGGACAGTTCGCCCTTGGTGGGGAACTGTCCACTATCAACCATTGCCATAAGTTACACATATCCGTCCTTATTTCAATCCTTCATTCACAAAGACAGTGGAAGCCAGAATATAATAAAAAACGAAAGCCGAGAAACAGAGGTAAGACATAAGACATCAAATGCTCACCACGGAATGGATCGGTCAACATAAACGTTCCTGGTTTGTCCGAGTCACTGCCCAGCGTTACCACCCAGCCGTCAATTGGAACCATTTTCACAGGGTCCGTCTTGAACTGCAACACACCAATCTCACATTTAAACGCTTTCTGTACAATGTGCAGGGCTTGATAGCATAGTGGTTACGGCATTCGACAGGTCAGGGGTACAACTCTCACCCACTGCGCTGTCGAGTAGTGTAAAGTAAGTAAAAGAAAACATGAACGATTAAAGTGTCAACAATGACAAGAGTCATTTTGCAGACACTTAACAAAAGTTACGGAAAAGAATGTGAAAAGAGGTGCATCTTCAGATAACGGGCAGAGATGATGCGGATGTGACATGGCACGGCAGGTCGTTCCAGGTGTGGGCAACGGCAAGGGGAAAAGCTCGGTCGCCAACAGCCGTGTACGCCAGACCGGCAGTGATGTGGTCAGTGCCGATCGTAGGCGGGTTCGGATCCCGAGATCAGTGGACTGAAGGAGTTCATCAGCCAGATATGTCAGTGCCGTTCCGTGGAAACGTGTCCTGGACACGCATGCCTCTGTCACCAAGCAGTATAATCAGTGATGCTAGGTGGAAGTAGGTGTGGCGTCACACTGGCAATCACACTCAGTGGTTTCTCCACCTAAAAGATTATTAATTTTAATGTACAGCTCTGAAGTGGTTTTTTTTGTATGCCACGAGTGTTACGGCATGACACACTAGCTTTCTGCCACAATTACAGAAGACGTTTCAGAATTACATATCTCAAAACAAAAGTCCGTAAGCAGGTAGGGTTTAACATCCCACCAAAACGCACGAAAGGTCATTTCGGGGACGATTTTTACAGACTACACAGTGCCAACAAACAGTGTCAAAGAACTGAAGGACAAAAGGTCCGATGATATAAGGATAAATCTCCTGAAAACTGCTCTGAAAAAGGTAAAGGAAAAAAGTGAAAATTTTTAATGTACATGTAGTGCCATAAATACAAAAAATGGGAATACAGAGCCAAATTAAGAGAGATCGAAACAATCATATAAACCAACCGGTCAGTGCTGATTGTGCTGCATTATAATGCAGCAATACACGTTACAATTCACAATACACACAGACAGTTCTGCTGTCTACCCCGCATCTAGACCAACATTTAGTGCAAGACTCCAGAATGTAACTTTTACCGCTTGTCTGTCAGATCCACGGAAGGGCTTGGCTGAGAAAAAGAGAAGCTGTCTTCCCCACAGCGACACCCAGTACCTTTTCCATGACGAAATCTGGCACATGCATAATTGCATATGCGTATAAATATCAAATTACTAAAAGTGCTTCTTCTTTTCCGGCATGCACCACTAAATGTGCACAGTGCCAAACGTAGACGTCAATCTCTGCACAGTCGATGATTCTACGCCATATCAACTGATTCATGTGCATGTCTATTGTCCACTTCGTTACCTGCTGTTTGGCCAAAAAGAATGATACACGCGGTCTGAAAAATACACGGAGGAAAAAAGATGTCGCCATCAACACTCCAGTTAGCTATGCAAATGGACTAAAAATCATGCTGATAACATTATGGCTATACACCCTACCCCCGCCACTCCACTAAAATTCATTCCTTGAGAATGTCCTGGAGAAAATGGCGAGTGTACATACACACATACAAAGTTATCACAACTGATATTGGGGCCAGTACTACTTATTTATTTATTTATATATGATCAAACTCATACACACAATAATAATGATGAAGTGCCAAAAATACAATAATAATAATTAATAATAAAAAGACAAGTGAATACCATTATAAACACAAAATATACATAGACACCACCCGAACCACCGGTCCGTTCTGCCAAGCAAATCACGTGTCGCAATTTCCAAGATTAAAAACTGCACAATGACGACAACTGTTTTGATGTAAAACTCACCGCCGGTTTCCGGCCGTTCTTCAGCAATGTCTTGCGTCGCAGACAACCTTCGCACTCGTACTTCGCCATGTACAAATGTACTGGCATGACGTTGTCCACAGAGCTATCGCGACTACAAAAAAAACAAGAAAAGCACACATTCAACACCACGTTCAACAACTTGTCTATGTTTCACTGAGATTGTGGTTTCCATTATCACAATGATAGCATGTGGGAAATCAGACAGAAGAAAAGTCACAATTTCTGCAGAATTCAATGGAAGTTGAGCGGACAGCTGTGCTGGCAAATTGCTGCCTTACTATCATGCTGGCTGGCGGCGTGGCTCAGCGGTTAGAATGTCAGCATTTGGCTGCCGGACTTTCCCTGATCTACGCCTGATCTATGGTTGACATGTGACCACTTCGTGGGTAAGGTGTCTGCTATGGGTCAACAAACCAGGCCAACTCAGCCTTCCATTCCTTCGGGGTCGGTAAATGAGTAGTAATCCATGCAATTACATGGATTGCGGGGGTGAAGACCATTAAACGGCAGACCAGACTGTGTACGGCTGGTCAGTCATAGGCCAACACGTGGGCACAGGTTTAGCCTACGGCCTATAGTGGCCCTATACCAGCTCAGTTTCTGACATGACCAGCGCCTCTGCAGAATCTGTTTCATCGTACACGTTCACCAAGTTTGACCTATAAAGAATAGCTATAAAAATGGGACGCATCACCGCTACTGTCGTGACAAGCACGCACAAATATATGGAAAAGATCAAGGGTTTGCCTGCAGCAGCAGAGGTATTGTAGTTACTGTAACAATGTCTACAGTGTAACAGTATTGTGTAACTGTTATCTTTTCTGGCATGCACCAAAGAGTGTGTAGCGCCAAATGCAGACATCAATTCCCAAAGTGGAGACCAATTCTCAGCTATATCGATTGCTTAATTCTGGGAGAGGTTCTTGAATTTCAGGTCTTGCTGAATAGTCAATATAGTTATATGACAATAACATTATGAAACAGGTGTAAATAAATCAACAGCAGGTATTTTCATTAATTGCACACCTGGCAGCCATGCTTTTCTTCTCAAAATCCAGCACACTGGCCACAGGCTCGCCTACAACAAATACAGGTTTTTTTTAAAGCTTTTTAGCTTAAAAGTGAAGCAATCATTTGCAATTTGCAAACACTCGAGAGCTGCAGAAGTATTGCAGTGTTTTTAGCGATGTAGGGCTTCTCTTCACGGGCTAGATATGCAAGAAGGCCGAACAGCATCACAGCACATGAAATGCCATTTCAATGCCATTCATATGTTAAAAAGCAAAAAAAGGTGAAAACGAGAGAATAAATAAATATAAAACACAAAATATGAGAATTAAAAAAGAACTTAAAAAGACAAGAAAACAAAGTGAAATAAAAACTAATCAGAACAACAATAAATGTTACAGTTGACAACAAAGACGACTCACTTTGATGAAGCCAACAATTGCATGACTATCCTCACATTCAAACAAGCCCAAGTCTAAGATTTGCGACTCTAAAGAACTCGTAACAGCATATCACAAGTGTGCAGGAGAGTGCAATAGCTGCAGTTGGCAGAGTTTGGTGGCCAACCTGACACCGAGGCAGTCTTCACAGCCAATTAGTTGAGCACAGATGAAATATATTATCAACATATGTACGATTAGGCAAATAGGTGTGCTGCTTTCTATGGAAAAAACGTGATGCACTCTATGGGTACACTAACTAAGTATAATTTATAACACTTTGAGGTGTTATTGGTTTTTTACCTACGCACATTACATTACACTGCGAGTTTATAATGAATGCAGAAATGCACCACACAGGTTGACTCCAAATAAAAGGGCCATGGCACACTGATACTCCATGAAGCTGTGGTAATGGTAACCTTAATACCGCAGCTGACTGATAGTTGACAAAGCCAAAACAATACAGGAAAGAAAATAGAGTATAAATTAATGCACTATCACACACAGCCATCAACACAGCAACTGCAAGAAGTAATGGTTATAAAACCAAAACACTTTAAACAGACGTCAGAACAGAATTGGTACCAGTGGCTTTTAGTGAGTTCAGACTAGAAGCACATGGGGAATACTCGAGGATACTGTCGTCCAACAAATGCCGCTGCCCCGCAAGATAGGCAGCCTTGATCTGTGAGCCAGCACGTGCACCAGCTGGGTGTCCTTTTGCATTACCAGTACTATACAGTAGCCTGCACATATACAACACATACACTGCAAACCTCCCTTAATCAATTTCTTATTCATACTGTGCCAAATATCCATAAAGAATCTGAGGCATTAAAGTCGAGTAACTATGAATTATTTATCGTGAAATGAATATAGGATTGTTAGAGGAGCAAACGGGTAACTGCCCACCAGTGGTGTTATACCAGGGGTAAACACACACAAAATATGCAGATTATGATCAGCAACATTTTAGCTACAATTTTAACCATTTTCATATGTACCGTATTTTATGTAGCGCTTATGTTCTAGTTTATGTTTACAAATACTATATCACGTTGATGATGATGATTAAGACACACAAATGTCTTTCACATACTCTGGAGCTAAACTTCGTGTCTTTCGATGATGTGGAACGAAGCCGATGCTGCTGGCGCGACGACCGACGGTTGCCGGTGTCGAGCCTTCGACGCGAGTCTGCTGCGGAGGAGAATGCGCGAGCGGCAGGCAAGATTTCACCGTAGGTTCGTCTCCATCTGAGCTGTCGTCGCCAAATGATGCCGGTGGCTCCATCTTCAAGGACAGCCTGAAAACATCACAATGCACATGTGAAATAATAATTATAACAACTACAACAGCGACAATCATGAGATGCCATATAATGTAACTTTATACAGCACATTATCGAACAGTGCACCTAATCCGCTCATGCAGTGAGTACTGCTGAAAAAGCTTAGTCTTCAACAGGCGACCAAAGGTGGTGCTGTTGAGGCCTGGGAGTCCATACAAAGGCGCTTAACAACGTGCAAACATGATTCAGGTAGTTTTCAGCAAGTTCTATGGGAAATCGGGAAGGGGTTGGTCTTGAGGTGGCTCTTGAATGTAGAGACTTTGTCTTCTGTTCAAATGTTACAAACAAAGCGACATATAAGATGTTAAACATCTTTACAATGCAGCTCAGAGAACTTTACCGGATGAAAACTTTCAGTATTCAGTTATGCAGATTTATAATGTGCAGTTTCTTATGGTAGAGACAGTCAAACAGAGATAGCACACGAGCACTGGCACACCAAGCACGTTGCATATCCAGCTGGAGTAGTACTGACACATACAATGACGCAGAATTTCACTCAATGCATTATCTGCATCAATTTCAGACACTTGAGCAACAACAGCAAATCAATAAAAGAGTATAATCAGAACAGCAAGTTAAATATTTAACCAGTGTTGATAACATATCGTCAGTCGACACCGATTAACAAACGACGGCTTACTTGTAATTATCGTCTTCAACAAATTTCTGCAATTCTTCAATGTAGCGAACACAATTCAGATAGTTCTGTATGTGCTCATATACAGCCAGCTGATCTGAAGACACAAACAGGACAATAAAGACATTTAAAAACAATGTGATACAGTATATTAATGTAAAATAGATAAATTTGGGTTTAACGGCACCTTCAGCACAATAAGGCTATATCATGCCTTCAGTAACTTTATAACTGACATTGTACAATACAAAGGTTCAACTACATAAGATCTTATTGATTATTACTAATCAATGAAATAGGACAGCTACATGATTTAAAACTACAATTTCTGCAGAGAAAAACAACACAGTTTATCAATTAACTTAGCCATTTCACGCAAAAGTAACATCTGCAGACGTTTTCAAAGTTTACATTTATGTTAAGTAAACTTATGTACAGCAGTTGCTAACGGTAAGCATGCAAATTACTCACTACGTTCTTTGGAACTAAGTAAAAACTGCTGTTCTTCCACACAAACGGCAGAGCTAAACAAAGTTAATCTATGAGTAACACAAGCGAGAAAGAGACAACATACCATATGATGACTGCTGGAACTCCGAAATGGCACGCAATATGCTGTTCATCTTGGTTCTCCGAGGTTCGGTTTCCAAGCCTCCAGAGTACGGGTGCGCAACGTCCACATAGATGATGTCTGTCAGATACAATCCTGCAATTCAAAACACACAATACTGTACTGCACTGAAACATTTCACTATGCAGCATCAATGTCCACAAGCCTGGTTTACAAAAATTTCCTACGTTTATCTTGAAGTTTTTCATAACTTTAACGATTATCAAAATTCCTATTCGCCATAAGCCAGTGATCGATTACATCATTATTATGCCTCAATAAACACAGAAAAACAAAAAATAACACACTGTGCCATATATTAAGACTGAGTATTACCACATTACAATGAAATTACTTTGCTGTTGAGAACTGTTGACAAATTTTCCTAGGGTTAGTCCAAAGTCTGTCTAAAAGTTCAAACTAAGTACCACAAATCTGACATTTCTCCTCAGTTCTTCCTATTTTGCTGTGTAAATCAAGCCCCAGCCCTGGTACAATGTGTTGCAAGCAGTGACGTCTGTGCGTGGACTTGTGCTTGGCCTTGGCCTGTGCTTAAGCACAGAAATAAAGTACCCGGCCTTGGACTTGGCAATGCAAGCGACACAATGATAGGCTTTCGATAAAACATTCAGTCTGTACTCAGCTGAGAATACAGATTTTCAATAGAAAGATCAGTATTCTGTCCTTTTCAATCCCTCAGATTCAAAACACCATGCAATGGGATGACACCTAGATACGGGATGACCGGCAGTCGACTGCACTTCATGTATTCACGCAGCTTCTGTCGGTTGTTGTCTTCCGAGAACAGATCAGCAATTTTCTCATACGTCATTCGGTCGCGTTTTGGTACCATCTGCAACAAATGCAGTACGCCACCTGGTGAACATCACCGAAAATACTGCAGCATTACAACTCCATATAGTAACACACAAATTTACGACACTTTGCATTACGCAAAATTATCCGCACACCACTGTCATTACTAAATTTCCATACACAGCTGAACCACATAAATGCATCTTAATCGACAGAGTATAAAAGGCAATATGATGTTCGTAAACATGACAACAGTCAATATCCAAAGTGTTATAACAGTCTAACATATTTTCTGTATTTCTGCAGTGCTGAGGTAACAATAACAGAATGAGCAACACACATTGCAGAGCACTATGGACTATTCAGAACAGAACGGCAATGTATCGAGTTGTACACTGACAGCAAATTACATGCAAAAATTATCAGACTCATCATACAAGACATAGACTTTATACATATTAGAAATATATACACTGTGGCAAAATGGGGTTGCCAGCGTAGACGTTAGTAGACGTTAACACCCCATCAAATACATTCATATTATTTGAAAATAGTCACCAAAAACAATTATTCGAAAGATAATTTTTCTAAAGTACAGAAAAATGCATGATTCAATATATGACATGTGACAGAAACGGAAAAAAATAAATCGGGCAACTCCACTCACCGACCACGTCCGATCAAGCCGGAATATCGGAACACTTTGCAGAGCAGAGATGACGGCCATTGTGGAGTGCAGGTTGTTCAGGTCAAGAAGGCGCTGATTACATGTGCAACACAACGACAATGCTGACATCGGCAGCATGCATTTTTCTAGTCAATTTAAAGCTTGGTGGCACACACACTAACACAAGTGCAAACACAGATCATAAACAAAATTGCCCTGGCAATATGCTAATTGTCGCACTGCATCAAAGACATCAGCGTCAGCATTAGAATCTGTAAGCAAAGCAAGCATCAGCATGCATGCAGCATGACAGCAGCAGCTTTAATTTCAGTACTAAAGGTGAGAAATAAGTACCTACTTGGCAATATAGCTCAATGGTTTGGATGTCAGTCTTTGGCTGGAGATCTTTCCCTGCACTGCGCCCGATCTGACATGTGACCACTTATGGTTAAACTGTCAGCTATGGGTCAGCCAACTAGGCCAACTTACTTAGCCTTCCATGTATTTACATGGATTTTGGGGGGAGAGACGATTAAAATGACAGACTAAGCTATGTATGGCTGTATGGCTGCAGATCAAAGTCCGTAAGCATGGGCTTGAGCTGTGGCCTAGGCTGAATGCTTGCCAAGGCCGTCTGTTAGCACAGTGCCACTGAGGCAGCATATGCGGCGCCATATAAGTAAACCTTTTACCTTTACCATTAACCAGCAAAATTATAGTTACTGACTAACACCTTCATTACCTCAACCTCAATCTCAATTAGGCAATAAGAAAATACCACAGGAAATGAAAGCAAAAATCAAGTGTTATGCTCACCTTAGCAATTTTTATGAAATGTGCCAATATTTCGCCTCTGGACTTCATCGTTTTACCCGAGAGAATTTCCTTCTGTACCCAGAAATTCACCTTTATCCAAAACACAATGTATACTCGTTATTCAAGACGTTTTCCACCGCCAATGCAAACAAAGTGTTAAGAACACCCGGGAAGCACAATCTTGAGAAGGCTATGTGTACAGCGTGATTTATGATGCATTGAAAACGAAGGTGGTAACATAAAACAAAGCTGGATTGAAAAAAGTGGTGAATGGACTATGCTCCCCTTAAAAATTTCAATGAAAATATGTAAACTGTTATTATCTAAAACCTTTTTACATTAAAACATGAAGCAGAAATGAGATAAGCAAGTCCGCTGCTCCATTCTTTTTCTTCTTTCGTATGTGGATTCACCTTCCGAGGTTCGCCAGCCACTGGACCGCATCATCATCTGTAGAGTTAAGTCGGGACAAACCGCTATTTAGCTTCATCAATGGGCATGAGTTGACAATGTGAGACATCATCTGGGTTCTGGGTCTTGTCACAGATGCTATCTCTTTCTACAGGCACTGCAATGGCCCTGGACAGTGCGAAAACAATTCAGCATTCAGTGTACCATTTACAAGGCAAGTCAAAGCAAGGTACAACACACTGACAAGGCCTGAAAGACTAACCAGATTAAGCTCACACATCACTCGCACAAACACATACAAACAGCGACACATACAGACACCCATACATTTACACTCGCAGACAACATATAACAGCTAACAAACGGGAAGCCTGAATCGCAAGTCTTTAATGGAACTTACAGACTTCTGCAGCCTCATATTTACTTGTGGTTACTATAAAAACGGAACTTAAAGCAACTACATCTGAGAGTGCAAGCATCTTATCAAAACCTCAATCCATATTTTAACCCATGCACCAATGTCATGTACAAAACTGCATATGTAATGAATGTAACCACCACACATACTGACTGAAGCACATTATAAACGTACATTATTGAAACGCCGAGTGAACGCCACCACATTTGGAGCCTTAACGAGTTTCTCCTTCGTCGTCCATGCACAGCTAGTCAGCTCCTGAACAAACCAATTCCGACGCATGCACTGAAAGCAACACTCGCAACTACACAAAGGAAGTCGCACCCTCCGACATACAACATTTTATATAACATAACTGCAGTTACATGCACTACTAGCATAATACACTGTTTATCACTAACCTTCTGTGTTTAACAATGGATCTACCGATTTAGATTTAACAGAACTTTCAGCACAAAAATAGCATTATATCGTGCCTTCGAAAAGTATGTTGCAGTTAATAGGTTCAACATAATGAGAAAATTGAAAAATTTTACGTGCTGGTAATACACAATATGAAACCATTACAATAAATTACTTTTCAATCTGGACTTTGTAGAGGAAAGTCTTCGACATGCAAGATATCACGAGAGTAGTCTTCCCTTTGTGGTTGAACAAAGGTGTCCAGCTGATAAACTACATTGGTCGGGGTGGAGCAGTATGCTGCAGTTGGAGTGGTGTGGCAGCCTGGCCGGGATGACTCCAATTACAACACCATGAGCATTCTTGTGCAATTAGTATCCAAAATGCATTTATTGTACCCGCTACCCAGAATATCCTGTATAGTAAGGTATAAAATGAACATATATGACCTACAATGGAGAAAACAGAAAAAATAATAGTGTAGATAAGAAATGTTCTAAAAGAAACTTACATCTGGCTGTATAGCGTGAAACACTGGTAAATCCATGAGAGTTATCTGACTCTACAATGAGCACATGTACCTCATAAAATGCTATTATGAATGTGACAGATAACTACCTACACGAAACAATAAATAAACAAAGTGACCGAATAACAGGCGGTAAACACACTGACTGATTCAGAACAAAAAATATTAATATTAAAAACAACAAAACCTGCAGTATGAGAAAGTTTTTCTAAATAAGGAACAGCCACATATGGGCTCTCCAACAGGATGCCAGATGGCAAATTCACAATGTAGCCTTTCAGATTCAGCACCCGACAGAGAGATGTGGCAAACGTAGCCAATTTTTATGCAACAACAACGAATAACGCTCACAGCAAAGTCTTCCGGAGCCACACGAAGCACGTCAAACACAACAGCATCGTACGTCTTCCCGTAGTTGACAGACTGAGACCTAATCTTTGGTCCATCCAGCGAGTCTTGACTACCACTTGCAATCTGCCACGTTAACACATCACCGATATGCTACACCCATATACTTTGTGTATGTAGTAGTTATCTAGTTACTTATTATAAACATCGTACATATGGTACACATCAGCCTAAAAGCTAACATTTAAAAAAGCTCAAATTGCGAAAAAAAACACAAAATAATAATCGGTAAGCACCAAACACTAAACTCTTTACAAAATTATATAATATTACAATGAAAATTAATATACAATTATACATATATATATATATATATATAAAGTAATTGTATTATACAGTAATACAACGCTAAAATGGATTCAAAATGACAATAGACATAAATACAAACCTTAAACAACAATAAAGACAGAACTAAAGGAAAGCCACCAGTAATACAGTCTAATGTGTTGTATACGACAAAAAAAAACTGAAGGAACTATCAGTGGACAATGTCTGATTCTTGGCCAACCAGTAAAAAAAACAGCCAATTATATTGTGCTAGCTGTAACTAAAACAGTTCTTGATTGATACCACTAAATCAGCCAAATACAAGCACGCTCCAGTAACCTCAGTTACCTCACCACAGACAGTTTGTTGCGATTAAATGACCTTTCCTCAAAGTTAGGTTATATTGTGTACAAAATTTTCTAATTTATCTCTAATGCTCCGTCAGTATGGAACTCACTATCATTTGACTGTGACTGAGCTCAGCTCGCCAGCTCATTCCGCTACATGCTGAAGACGGAACTCTTTGACACTGCATACAGTGAACACTTCGACTAGTCTCTGCCACCATGTGCCTCCAATTTGCATGTGACATATTGGCACGCTATAGAAATTAGTTTGATGATGGCGATGACTGAAAAAGTGCAAAACGTGGAATGCTATTGCACTAGCATACCCAGTTTTAAGTACTATATTCTCTTAGTGCTCACTATTAAAATCATATAAATTGTAAAAAATAATTATTAAGTAATCCACCTACCATCACTGTAGGTGTAAGCTCAGTATAATGTAACACGTCATACGCAGCAGCTTCATTGACTAGACCTCGCTGAACTTGGAGACCCACAATACTGGACTTGTCCATCGCCGTTGCCATTATGATGCGACACACCCATCAGCTGAACACAAGCATTACGGTCTGTGTGTGCACACAACAGCAAAACCATCTGTCAACACTGCACCAATTCAATTAGGACTAAAACTGTGCTCCTTTGAGGCATACATCTTTGTCATATGCAGGACCCAGCATGGCTAGGAAACAAGTCCTTTGGGCTCCAGGTTCACAATCACATCTATGGATAGTCTGTAACTGACATTAAGGTAACATAATGCACAATGCTGAACTGCATATATTCTAGACCCCATAGCCGAATTTTTTTTAGAAAATTCGGCTGGCTGAACAAGAAATTCGGCTGATATCCGGATTAGCCGAATTTGCGCGTAAATTATAAAATGCGGCTAAATTACGGCTGACACAGAACATTTATGGCTAGAAATCCGGCTAAAGTGAGTAATTCTTTAAAAGATGCCGAATTTGTCTAAACAGCATGAACACTGAATGGACGTTTTTCTTGATTATTTGTGTAAAAGTAGATAACTGACTCCTCAGCGATAAGTAAGTAACAAACAACGGTATTTTGCTAAACCTAAAATCTATTAAAAACCAATGCAGAGTTGTATAATTTTGTTGTGGGAATACTGCAAGCATGCAAGTAACGGAAAAAGTAGTTTTGAAATAGTGTTTAAACTGCTCAGCCGAATTTTAGCTTAATTTTTTTCGGCGGCTAACTCTTGATCAAAATTCGGCTGATATCCGGCTTA
>Ga0056115_1000617_pt1 | contig 15988 bp, 14 predicted proteins | sample WorMetOlspDAHAB1_FD_77007 | JGI IMG/M metagenome (GOLD analysis project Ga0056115, IMG submission 77007) | Marine gutless worms symbiont microbial communities from Max Planck institute for Marine Microbiology, Germany - Olavius sp. DAHAB.1 ...
ATAATAATAATAATAATAATAATAACTGTTGCGGTTTGCAGGAGCTGAAACGACACTAACTTGAAAAGGCAGCGTTCGACAGAAGGCTAATGAGACACGGCGATATACGACAGCAGCCGACAGTTGACAATGAAGATTCCGGAGTTTGAAGGACTGTTCGACATGCACTCGGAATACTTGTTGCCGGGTATGAGAGCGGTTGCTGCATTTGCTGTATTTGCAATGCCGCTACTGTTTGCTAGACACTGCAAAGGGAAAACATACAATGTATGTTTACATTTTGACTGACCCGTAAAACGCCGCGGGTTATTGAACGCACTGGCGTCCGCAGAGTGGGGGGGGGAGGTGGGGTTTCAAACTCCAACCCATTGAATCGTGACATTTGTTTTCAATTGTGTGTCTGCCCAAAAATACTTTCCAAGCTCTGCTCCTAAATCCTAAATTTTGTAATTATCGAGAAAAAAGTGATAAATCGAACAGAAACAGACATTATGAACTGCATGTTATTGTACATACATTGTATGTTTTCCCTTAGCAGTGTCTAGCGAACAGTAGCGAAAATGCAGAATTATTAAGTCGTGACTTGTCAGCGAGCGACTTCACAGGCTGTGTGGTGTCATAGATTCATGGTCATGGTTATGGTCCATCGATGCCTGAACGGCCAAGCACCTCACTACCTCGCTGGTCACTGTGTCCCACTGTCCAGCCAGACATCTCCTTTCCGCTGAGCGAAATCTACTGCACTTACCACGTCATGGACTCGACACGTACGGCGGTAAGTAAGTAAGTGAGTAGAGTTTAACGCCCCACTCGACACAATATAGGTCATTTCGTACGGCCGCCCTTGGGCTTTTGCCATTGCTGGTCCGTCCGCCTGGAACAGTCTTCCGGACCCTGTGGAACTCCACCGAAGCTGCTTTCAGGCGCCTGCTATAGAGACAATTTTGTTCGCATGGTACTAGTGCACCTATAGCGTTTACGGGGGAGGGGAGGAGGGGGGGTTCGCACCAGAAATCGACATATTGACATTGATATCGACATTCCGATCTCCGTCAGTGTCTCAGTGTATGTGTGTCTGTGTGTGTAGTAGGCTCGGCGGACAGCTTGACACTGTCCACTCACGACGCAGCACCAGCGCAGAACGTTCGTCCGCCTTCGTCACACCACCTCACCGAGATGTCGACGGTCGTCGCATCGGCGTGCGGCCATCACCCAGCGGCGCACTGGCTTCTGCACGACCAGCACGCGCCGTGCACCGGCATCGCCGCACCTCAGCAGGTGGCCGACGTCGGACTCGGCGACGACGGCGCTCCGACCCCGCAGTGTGCCATCTGCTGCGACCGCGCCACTGGAAAGCACTATGGAGCCGAGTCGTGCGACGGCTGCAAAGGTTTCTTTCGGCGATCGGTTCGCAAGAAACATGCGTACACGTGTCGCTTCCAGCGCCGCTGCAGTGTCGACAAGGACAAACGCAACCAGTGTCGCTTCTGTCGACTGCAGAAGTGTTTCGCTGTCGGAATGAAAAAAGAAGGTTAACAACACACCTCTGCGCTATTTGATAATACATTGCATCTATCATAGCACTATTCCGACACTATGCAGTTGTTGGCGCAACAATTTCCGTGATCTCCTCTTGCCGTGCGTGTCTTTCGTCACCTTTCAAGCTAGCATTTTGTCGGAACTTCGTGCTGCAGTTAAGGAAAATTCATGCGAGTTTTTTTCTTTAGCCTAGTACTTTGAAGGATATTATATACGGAAAGTTAATGTTTTGCGAGTATACTGAATTGTGTTCGGTCCCCATTTTGTTATATTAAGTACAGTAACAAAATACTTACTTGCTACATTACCACTCGATTTCGGGGGTCAATTTCTGGGGCAACATTTTACATATGATGTTACCGTAACATTGGATACGAGGCAACATTGTTGCCGCTGTTTATAGTGTCGCTGCAAGCCTATTACAGCCGCCAGGCTACCAACACCAATAGAGGCATCGCTGGCCGAAACGGCGCCAAATGTGTCTGATCGCCGTTGCTGTAGTATATGCCTACTAACGTTAGCATAATACACAATATACTGTATGCAAGTATGCAAAACACAGCGCTCTTAGCTGATAACCTATCGAACTTTGGCAATAGAAATAGTTTTTACGCAGCATTACATTGACTATGGGTGTCAATGAACTGCTAAGTAATATCACCTTTCTATGATGTCTGTTGTTTTTGATGTGTTAATGCACAAAACCTATTACTGAATACTGATTTCTATTTTTCAACACCACTATTTTATGTATGCGTTTGTCATCCATAAATAAAAGATAATTTGATTTGATTTGATTTGTAATGCCGCCGTTAACAAGACTATAAACTGCAGTTTGTGTTTTAATTTTCGTTGTTTTATTAGCAATTTTAGGTAACTGGTTAACTTTACGTTACACTCGTTTATGGTGGATGTTTTTTCATCAAAAATGAAAATGCCAATACCATTTTTTTGTTTACATATCATTTACTTATTATGTTATATTAACCATGTGATCAATTCTGGGCGACAGTCTGCAGCTGCCCGCCAAATTCACACCACAATGGCGAGTTTTTCAAGATCCAAGATGGCGGCCGTCCTCCGCTTTGGAATTATACCAACCTCACTCAAAACCATCCACGTCGAAAGTTTTGCTATGTCATTTTTTTGTTAAAAAAATTCATCCAAATAAATTAGTCAGTTCTGAAGATATTAACATTTTAATATTTGCCCGAAATGGCTTCAAAATGCCTAACCACGTCCACTTTTAGAGGTTTGGGGGAAATTTGACCCATTGATGTAGTTTGCCATCGTACTGACCCGCAGGAGGCGCATGCTTGCATGATTGCGCGTGTTTTGAGCCATTGTGCGTCAAAATCTACCCACGGGTAACTTTATTTGGCGATGACAGGAAGAAAAGAAAATGAGAAATTAAAAAATCGGTGTTATATTTCACGTGTTGGCAAGACCGATTTGCACAAATTTAGGTGGATTTGTTCGTATCTTGGACATAAGTATTGGTAAAAAGTTGTATCGCAATCGGCTAAGGGGTTTGGATTTTGTGAGGGGTCGAATTTCGATCAATCCCATCGGATAGAGACGTCGCCGTTAACATAGGGCCTGAACTAGCGTTCGGCCTGTGATGACCGACACGTCGTCTGTATCAACTGCTGTTAAGGTTCAGAGACTGACGAGTTCAGCGGCAGGTTTAACGGCGAGGGCGGTAGGGGCGGCCCCCATTGGCTCAGATTTTTTTTCAATGAGCTTTCTTTTCCCGTATAAAAGGCATATATTTCGTTGTGTACATTTGTTATAAATGACAACGGAGCTGATACACTGCCATCCGCCCCTCCCTCCCTTTCAAAATATCTGTATCCGCCACATGGTATTCAGTTTTCGTTTAAAAAATTTCTGTATCCGCCAATGTGTGAGTTGCGCGTGTGCATTGATTCAGCGGTGCAGAGCGAGAGAGATCAGATTCGAGTCCGACGACCGACGTACAACGAAGCTGTGAGCTCTCGACCGGGTGCGATCACTGTCACCACGCTACACCGAGCTGAAATACTGTCCAGAGAGGTCGTTCATTATGTTTCGTAGCTCAGCGTGTGATAGAGCTAATGCTTAAGTATAATATAGTAGCTGATGCTTTAGTGTAGAAGTAGCTGTTTCGTGCTTAGGCGACGTGTTAGGTATAAAAGTGTGTACAGCTGCTGTTTCGAGCAGCTGCTGCTTGCTTGCCTTAGTATCAGTCTTAATTATATGGTTAATTGCGATCCCGTTTTAGTGTTTTTTTCTATTATAATAATAATTAACTAATCAACCATAACGCAGTCTGTACAGTGGTCTCAAGCGTTCTCTGTTCACTGTCATGCAAGCCAGCGGAATGCATGGAAACGCCGTTCCCGTTGTAAAAGTGTTTGAGAACGCATTCTAGACGGCACTGCGAAGCATTTGCCGGCCAAAATGCACTAGATTACAACATTTTCTATATGCAATATTAAAACTTTTCCGGATCCTCGCAGAAGCGCCCCGGTGCAATTTCCGCTGGGCTCGCTAGCGTTCCCATTGGCCCTGTTTTACGAAACGACCAATGATGCAAGCGTACGCAGTATTTGCAGTATAACGTCACTGGCTGAATTGCATCGTTCTTTCAATGTGGTCACTTTTCAGCACGCGATAGTGAACATTCAACTAAATATAGTAACATGTCCTACATATCTAAAGAAATTCATACGAGACATTGAAACGTGGCGCAACACTCACTCAGTTGAGAGTCATGTTGTGTTTAAAAGCCATCCACTTCACATCCGTAGCGTCGCTAACCGTGTCAAATGGCGATTCTACATCACACTGAGCATCCTTTCTCTCTGGTGGACATTTCTTTTCGTCCCAATAGTGACTTGCAAACAAACGAACAAGAAATCGCAATGTTCGCATATAAACGTCCTTGCATTGCTAGTCGATTCCCATGTTTCCTATACAGGGCTTTTCGGAAAACGCAAAAGCCAAGTGGCGATTTGTAACAAATGTACTTTTCGTCCCTGATAAAATATCAAAAACAGAAGAGTCATCTATCGTATCTATGATTTTTTCGGTCGCTATTGAGTTACATATATACGCATGATGAACGCAGGACGAAATAATATGAGAACAGTCTAAAGCAGAAACCATATTTCGCTTAGAAAATGCTCTCAGATACAGAGTGGGGCTGGCTTTGGCCACCCTGTCCAGCCCTGGCTACGCGGATGCAACAGCGTGATGAAGAAAAAAGGTCGTGTCATCACTGCGTTGGCACTGGCGGGTCTCATGTCTGATGATGATGCTAATGATGATGCTAATGATGATGATGATGATGACGATGATGATGACGATGACGATGTGGACGATCGCGTGCAGATGTGTATGGCGTTGAACACGGTCAGTGCCGATCAGAAGAGGTCCGCGAACATGCAGGACATTTGCGAATCGATGCAGCAGCAGTTGATGGTAATGGTAGAGTGGGCAAAGTACATCCCGGCGTTCTGTCAGCTCAGTCTTGATGACCAGGTTCGTTTCGACCAGCCACGCCAGCCCGCTTTCTGTTAACTGCTTGACTTACCTGTTCCGCCAGCGCCTCTGTAGCCGCCTAACGGCATTATGGCGCTTCGCTTAATAAATTTTGTATTAAAAATTATTATTAATGACTTGCATCTTTTGGGTAGTCATTGTCATTTTTCAGTTTGTGCGTTTGTATATACTTCATGACATAGAGCTGTGCGCTGCCGCCGCCGCGCCGCCGCCGCCGACATTTTGCTGACGCCGCCGCCGCCGATCGTAACTGATCGGCGCGCCGCCGCCGCCGCCGACGCCGGCGCCGTTTTCGTGACATGTTCACGCCATGTTGTACACCAGCTATATGTTGTCAGATTTCTGTAATGCCGTTTACAACGAAGCTTGAACATTGACAAAAAGCAGTAAGAACGATGCGGGCGTGTTTTGCGATAGCCCTTGATACTCAAATGAAACACGTCAGCGTCAAAGCAAAAGTGTTTTCGTGGACAATTTTGTGAAAATGATATCTGATGCTTAACGTTTCATATGGAACTTCTTTGGAAATTTGATTAATAAAGCGGATGGTACAGTGAAAGATTTCAACAGCATGTACTGTAATAACTGCTTATAAAGTAGCGAAATAGCCCCTAAAAGCGTACAAAGACATTGTCAGCACGAAAAATTTGTCACAACATTTTGAATGTTTGATAAAAATGCGGGCAACTTCCAGTACTCTGTTCGTCCGTGTCAACACTGGGGCAACTGAAAACGCGGGAATGGAAAGCGCGAGACGGTCGAAAAGTGACATTGGAAAACCCGAAACCGACACTCATTACTGAGTTCAACATTTAACAAAAACATATGACACATACTTCCGGTCCCTCTAAGCCTAAAACTATCAATTCGGCACTTCGCCACCAATGTCGTTTTGTTATACAGTTTATAATAATAATAATACTAATAACGACATTTTACAGTGTTCGCGTTACAAATAAACCGCAGAGCGTCAGTAACGCCGCATGTAACTTTCCTAGTACACACTGTAGTTATTCAGCTACTGGTATTAGGAATTGAGCGACACAACAGACTTGGCTGGACTGCTTTTTCAAAATTTTTATTCCCACATTTCCATTGCGGCGTTTTCTACTGCCGCGCTACATCAGCGCCAACTCAACACTCAACATTGCATTTATATGAGCCCCCAAAAACTCATTACGACTGTGAAATTGTGCACAGCATGCATATTCACAGTTAACTTTTCGGCGCCAGCGGCCTAGCAGAGATCACAGGTGAAGTGGCTGACCCCTGTAAAACCAGAAAAAACGTCTGTCCAGCGAGTGCGCTGTTTCAGTGCTCTCTCATCCGGTCTGACGCCGCTGACGCCGCCGCCGCCGGTCATAAGACCACCCAACGCCGCCGCCGACCACCAGTTCGTCGGCGCACAGGTCTTAGGTACATGTGCTATTGTGCTATCAATTCTGGTGAGGTTTCATTCACTGTATGTCTATGCTAAACTGTTTATCGATGAAGAAGATTTTTCTGACATAAACTTTAACAATGTGGAGCAAAGTGAGTGGCGTTTAGTTAGTGTTGGGTCGGGATAAGGTTTGAAATGATTGTATGGTCGAACGAAGCATAATGCAAGCCTCTATAGCAGCAAAGAGCAGCTGCGAATGTTCGGCGCTGTTGTTGGTCGTTCGCTAGCCGATCGACGTGCGACGCGGACGCCGAAACAAACATTGAAGATAGCGCTGTGTGTGTTTCTATAGCTTAGCTGCATGTTGTAGGACCTACAGTGTAAGCATAGGCCCCTATGCTTTTTGCCATTCACTAACCGACCAAGCGGTAGGTTGCAGTTATTATTACTGCCAGCCTCAGTGACTTCAGGAAAGTTTTGTAAAAAAAGGATTAACGTTATGTGAAAGATCTCCTCTCGATAGCGCCTTTTTCATCCTAGTCTTATTCATATTTTTTCTCTCAGTATATTACTATTTATGCAATGAATCCGTTGGTGGACGTCTTTGATTGGCTGCAGGTGTCGCTGCTGCGTGCCCACGCCGGCGAGCACCTGGTACTAAGCGCCGCCCATCGCTCGCTGCCGTACAACAACGCTCTGTTGCTCGGCAACGACACCGTCCTGTCACGTGACACCGCGGACCCTGGCGTTGCTAAGCTGGTTGTTAGGATCATCGATGACGTAATCTGCGTCCTGCGTGACGTCGGCGCTGACGACATAGAGATGGCGTGTCTCAAGGCGGCCATTTTCTTTGATCCGGGTAATTTTTCTTAACTGTATTAAAAATGCAGTTTTGTATACAAATATTTGCTCTGTTTTCATTAAGTCGCTTGCCAAACATTTCGTTACTTTCGTTGATGCTGCAGCCTGCAAGCTTTCGTTCGAAATAAAAACAGTTGCTGTAGCCATCTTGGTCTCAGGTGATGATGGCGGTTTCGTTCACGAGGCAAATTTCCGTTCGAATTCTGCGCCAAATATGAGCGACATACGACATGCGTATGTCAGTTTGCCACGAACTGCTGCCATTTTAGCCCGACGTGTGTAAAGGGTGCGGCAAAAAATATCCCCCTAAGATTTTTGTAGTCTTCTCAACGATCATTTGGGATTTCAAAGCGAAATTGTAGGACATATTTTGTCTTCCTATATGCAGCGTTTTAAAGTAATCAGCATTACGGCGATGCCAATCGGTGATTTTAGCGTGCTCAAAAATTTTCTTACAAAAACCCATTCCTGAAAATCGCAGGCAGAACTGGCTGTCTGGATTTCATTTCCAAAGACATTTGGCCTTCACATTCACCAGAACCGAATTTTCTGGATTACTACGTCTGGCAAAATGTTACATGTCTATCACAAAGCCGAATATACTTTTTTTGCCGCACCCAGTATTATTATTAGTCGTCTACTGTTACTTATATGTTGGTCGTATTGTTGCGTGGTGCTGCGTTGTGTCAGACGCACGCGGTCTGAGCGACGTGGCGAGAGTGAAGCTGATTCGATTCCAGACTCAGACGTTGTTCGACGACTACGTCAACGATCGACAGTACGACATGAGAGGCCGATTTGGCGAGTTGCTGCTGCTGCTTCCGAGCGTGCAGGGCATCAGCTGGCAGCTGGTGGAACAGCTGCACGCCGCCAAACAGTGCGGACTCATAACGGTCGACAGTCTGCTGCAGGAAATGCTACTTGGAGGTGTTCGTTGATTCGTAGTAATAAATATACCAGCTCGTGTCGCCTGTGCATTTCCAGCGTACCGGTATCACAATGCCGAGTCCCACGTTGCTTTTAATTTCTGCAATTTTCGCTTCGGCCAAACGTTTGATGGCGGCCTGCGGGAGTATACTGTATGTCCCAACCAACGACTCCTGACGAGCACGTCGGATTCAATTCGTCAAGAATGAATATACGAGTAGGCCTACGACAGTTTTGTTTATGCTCACCAAGAACCGGATCTTTAGACATTCCAACTTTTGCTTCGTGTTTTTAGTGAAAAAAAGTTGGGTTGGCTACTGATCCGGTTCTTGGACTTTGGTCTTGGTATAAACTCTTCAGCCCTCGGGATAGTAGTGTAGTGTGCATGGGGTGCATGCGTGGATCATGTGGACACGTCACGGGTGAGCAGTCATCCGGGGGACAAAACAACTGGGCGAAAAAAAGTCGGACGGCTGGGCCACAAAATTGCGGGTTAGGGTTAGGATCAGTGTTTGATTTAGAAATCGTTATTTTTGTGGCCCGGTCGACTTGTTTGTCACCCAGTCGTCTGTTGCCCAGTTGGCGTGTCGGCCACACGACTGGAGCATGGCAACCTCACATGCGGCGTTGTGCTCGTTTATTCAAAACAAACGGGGTTTAAGTTGCTAATTTCCCTCGTTTCACTTACATAGGCCTACAAGTTTCAAGATCTGATCCTAGTTCGTTCGTATCTCATTCCTCTTTGACCCTCACATCGACAACGGAGAGGGATTTACTCCAGGGTGGTTTTCTAGCTGTGAGCGGAATGTGGCAGTTGTATATTGTTACGTTGTCACTGAATAACTTAGGCTTTGGCGACAAGTGACGGCATCACTATATCTACTTCCGGTTTTTCGCTACACGTTTTATAAAATGAACCTTTGTAAATCGTAAAAACGGATTTTACCGCTGCAGACGTGATCAGCTGTGATCACGCACGTGACGTGGAAAAATGTAATTGCTTTGAATGTTATTCGCCGCAGATAAGTATACAATAGTGTAGGCAACCATGTTCACGCTTTTTAACATGGCGGACACGAACCGGAAGTAGTAATATATGACAATCCGTAGCACTTAGGAGGACTGTGTAAAAACTGTTAATACCGAACCACGTGATAATCAGACACTTTGTAAATAAACTATGTTCGACAACTCGTTATGCGAGAAACTAAATGTGATTGTCGCAAACCGGAAGTAGTTTGATTTAATGGCCGATGTTGCTATCGACCATTGCCGGTATCGGCTGTATGTGTGTAGCTTTATACGCATAAGTCTGTTTTGATTTTTAACGACGACTGTATTCGGTGAAATAGCGAAGTTCCTCGCCACTTCCAATTATCGCCCGCGGCCATCTTGGACATTCGGCAGACGAAGGTATCGCCCGTTGTCTGTCGAGGTCGTGTACATCCGGCTAGCTTTGTAACCCTATTTCGGCTTTGGAACGACGTTTCTCTTTTTCAATAACGAAGTTATAAGTACTTCCGGTTCGGCAACGTTTGAAGTGCTGTAGTGATGGTGACTAAAACGCAGATAAGTGTAGGTTGTGTTAGTTGTCGCTGACTTTAGCATTTCCGGTGACGTCATATTTGACGCGGAAGTCGCGTGATATTTACAGTGAGACAAAAGTATACAAAATTTATTCACACATCACGCGGTGCAAAAAATTTCGTGTGATATCTTGAACGGTTGAAAAGTTATAGCAGTGCAAGTATATGCTGGTGAGAGGGGGGGTAACGCACCCCTCCCCCGTTGCCGGTGTACGTCGTCTAAATTACGTTGCCGGCATGTGGCTTAACTGCAAGTCATCAGTTTGTTCCAGTTTTTTTTGTTATTTTTTTCTTAGTTCTTACTTCCAGTGCTTAAGTATTCTTTATCGCTTTTCCTCTATGGGAGAAATTACGGAATTATGATTAGGTTATTATGCTGCATGATGATATGTGCATACGGTATATGTGCTTATATAGGCATGTCTGGGTCAACTTTGCAAGCGACCCAGTATCTCGGCTCCATTCCTCTGAGTCCGCCTACGCTGACGCCATCATTGCCGTACAGTGCACGTTTGGCGGCGCCACTGCACCGTCACGATGCTCCGCCGTCAGATCCGTTTGCGGTAGACGACGGCGACGAGACCACCGGTGCATTCTAAGGATCAGTTACTGCAAACGTGACTGAGTGTTCTGTGAACAGTATACAGGCGACTGTGTATGCATGCTCGCTCCAGAATTGTAATTGTTTCAGTATGCAAAGTCCATTTGCAAGAACACAAGCGCTAAACAAAACATAGTTACGAAATGATTAAAACATTATTACAGTAAAAGTTGAGGTTCAGTACAAAAAAAACCGATAGATGTGTTCTGCTCTGTCGAACTCAGGGTCTGTCCAATGCCGGTTTTCCGCGTCGGATATGATGTCGAAAATTACCAGCCTCCGTGCACTAAATGAATAAGTGTATGTTTATCGCGAACTTTCAAATTCTGTGAAAATGCGCTCACCTTATCGAAAAAATCGGGTCATTTGTAGGCAGATAAGAAACATTATTACTGGCACATTCGAATTTCCGATCTACACAAAGTATTCTTTAAAGCGAGGAAAAGTAGGTGGTGTCGATCGTTGCTGCCAACGACTGCTGCGTCACTGCTGGGTCATCATCGTCACGGACGTGTTCTGAACTGTCATCGCCGTTCCAGACGAAGTGGTCGGCGTGCCCGGCTTCTTCGGCTGAACACAGAAGAAAGTGTCGAGGAAAGCGGCGCGGAATTTTCGTCCGCTTGCGAAATACATGAAAAAGTTGATGGAGTTGTTGGTGCACATGAGAATGTGCACTACGGCGTAGAACTGTAGTCTTACAGCCTGCTGTTCTGCAGTATCGTCCAAAAATGCCCCGTAGCTGTATCCGAGGAAGTAGATTTCAATCGGCATAGTGAACAGGAGGAAGAGGATGCTGATAACGATCAGCATCATTGTCGTTGACCCAACCTTCACACAGTGTCGTCAGTAACTGGTCACAGACGCTGCATTATCAGTTGCCTTATTGAGCGTATTGCAGACATGAATCGGTATCAATGTTTGAATGAATCTACTGAGGCTGAGCTAGACTATGGTGTCACTTGGTACTCAGCTGCTGGTGTTGTTATTCTATAGTTCAGAACCTACTTTAACTAAGGTTACATGCTATATATGGAAATACTTAAATACAAATACAAATAATGGCATGATGGCATGAGTTAAACTGGCGCTGAATCAACTCTGCACTTTGTCGTCGACACGCCCATTTTGTTTTAAATACGCTTACAAGAATCTTTACTGTACGTGGGTTAATGAGTGATTAGGTTAACGCCTCATTCGAAATATGAGGCCTCTGATGGTCATTTAGGCGGCGGGATACTAACTGGATCATACATAAATACACGCATTCAAACACCGCATGAACAGAAGACATAGGCTATAGGCCTAATGCAACATATTCAGAAAAATGCATATACAAAAATGTAGGCCTATATTAATGCCCGTGTACCCAACCCACGATAATGAAATGCTCCTGTTCCAGGTTTTGTTCTAGGTTATAGCATTCGGGATCTACAGTGTATACTGCCAAAGGTAATAAAATATTACAATAAAATATAGGCGCTTATGTAATAAAAAATAAACACGAGAATGTGTTCTACCTTGCGGTTGCCCTTGTCGTCTTTGGCGGCGACGTCGCGAAGACGTTTCGAGGCGAAGATTTTGAAGACGATGGCGCAATTGCCAAAGAACACCACCGCAAATGGAATGAATGTGCCCAGCATGAAGTTTATCCAGTACCACGTTCCGAACATGAACGGCATAAAATGGTCCTGGGGATAACAGATCACATAGGCGTCTGTGATATTTCCACCTTCGGGACAATGACTTGGAGGTCGACCGTGAAGAAGAAGTGCATATTGGCGCCAAACAGCAACAAGCAGATGACCGTCCACGCGATAACAATGCGTCGACGTGAGCACAGCTCCTTGCACTTGAACGGTATCCAGACGGAAATGAGACGCTCCGACGTCAGCAAGATCAACGCCCACGAAGACACCTGCACCGATTCAGGAAACTGGAAAATGAGGTGATCGTTACGCCACTGAACGTAGCATAAAATTAAAACGACGCCGCCACGTTGGGTATTCGTGGTGTGTGAGCGAACACGTGGAAATCTGGAAATTCTCATGTCATGCAGTATTATTTGCAATATTCGTGTGTTTAGACTGGTGTATAATACCAAACACGACGGCTCGCAAACTGCTTCCGACGTTAGATTGCTGCAATATGGTGTACCTCGAACATGGCGGCGGTAGGTACCGTACACAGGATGATGTTACCCCATGTATATATAAAATAGATACAACTAGCTTACAGAGCAGTCGTTGATCGCAAAAAATTCATCATCTTCGCCATTTGTTTAATCATAAAATAGGCCATCACGATTATTCCTACACAGTAAAGCAATTAAGTGCATGACAGACTTGTCGTAAAACACGCTGCTTATAAGGCTTGTAAAACTATTCATCATCTTTATCCATGCAAAGTTGTCGCCGCAAATCAGCATTGCAGTACGTTCAACATTAAGAGAGAAAAAACCTTAAAATGTAAACATATGTAAAACGAGTTAAGTTTGTCGATAAAACAGTTTATGACTATTAGCTAGCGGGATAAAGTACAGACAATCCTAATTATAACGTCATGTTCTGAAGGTATGGATTTTTTGCGACCAGCGTCATGTTGTGGCAACGGTCCCTATAACTTATTTATTATTTATCTGCAGTTTTTCATTGAAGTAAGGATAGAATGTCTGCCTAGGACTAGTAACAATTTGTCGAAAATACAAAAGAGCATTATCGTCGTCACTAAACATTTTGTAGAGATAGTAGGTATGCTTACCATACCGCGCGTGCGAGAGCAGTTTAATCAGTACGTACTTGGTGTGAGTAGTACGTCAGCATGATGTGGAACTGGCATCCGAATGATGTTATGGCCCTGATGTCAATACTGAAACGAACAAGGATCCACAAATGCAGAAGTGTGATATTGACCATGCTGAGGTCAGAAAATGCCAGGGCGCACAGGAGGAAACTGGTCGACGACTTGCGAAACATCGGGTTCTGGATTGGGTGTGTTCGTTTCTGGTTCGAAACAGCAAAAACATTTCTTCTCAACGTTGCATCAAAATGTACTGAATTTGTCCACCTATTCATTGTTGGTTGGCATTGAGCGGCATGCCAAATCCGATAGATTAAATGTGGAATGCATGATGTAGCGTCGGGTTCTGGAGGGTGATGAGGGAAAGTGTATTGCCGACAGTGGCGAGGACGATGAGTATCGGCGAGCCGATCCTAAACCAGCTAAGACACGCTTGGTACTGCCAGAACGACGTTACACTTGGCGCAGATGTGGTCAGCATTGCCGCTGTTGCGTTGTCGTCTTCGAAGCTGGTTGACTTATCCGCCGCCGCTGCGGTGGTGTTAGTCCAGTCAGACGTTGAGGACGTGGTCTCACTGTTGTTCTGCCAGGAACGCGTCACATTCGTGGAGCTCTCTGATGACGATGTAGTGGTCAAACAGTTGTCCACTATATTGAGCAGTTTACTGAAACCAAGATAATCATAGGACGGAAACCCGGACTGTGGAGAGGACTGGTGAATCGGCCTCCTTGGGTCCAGACCTTCAACAGTGACGAAGGGATCAGACAAAATTGGGAAAGCAAAGTTGAAGTATATTCCTTGCCAAAGTGACCAAGTCGCTATTCTGTATATCTGATGACGATGCGGTGGCCAGCATCAGAAGCAGCAGATAGAAGCGAAGTCGTGTTCTTTCCTCCATCTTCGATCTCGCCTCTCTCAACTATACAACGCATGAAGCGAGTTTCAGTACGATGAATTCCAAACGAGTATACACAACATTATGGTCAACGTTTTTTTTTCGTAGCAGAATGAGAAATCCAATCTGCAGATTACAAATAACAAGAGTTGCAAGCAATCTTAAAGACAACAACATGGACAAATTAACAATTGCGCAGCTGTTCAGAACTATAGCCTATGGTGAGTTTCTAATGTAGACTAGCTATATACAGGGTGACCCAAAAAGTAAGCCACTACCAAATGATCAAACACGGCAAGTGATTACGTCACAAATTAATTTACAAAGAATATTTAATGCAGACTTATTATATATAATTGTGCTCATTTTATAGTAAAAAGTGATGAAAATGTAGCCTTAATGACGGTTTTTAATACGATTTAATGACGATACTTGCTAGGGGCTTACTTTTTTGGACAACCCTGTATATAGCCTACGATGAAGTTCGTGTTGTTCGAGCAGGGGGCGATCAAAATGTCCGTTCGTTTGCGCACTGCAGTGAACGGAGAATTTAAACCATTGAATTAACTGTGGCAATCGCCTATCTTCTGAATCATTTATTTCACGCAACGTGACGAACACAGAGAACATGCAAAACACAGTAAGTTAAGGCTTCTTCTTGAATGTCGCACACATTAGGCGTTAAACTGGCACGCTTTTACTTTGCAACACGCACCTACACCAATGGCCACATTATAGAATTTGCGACTATGCGAATGTTATTTTATTTGTTAAATAAACTCATGTTTCATTTATGTCTACAGGGTGGCCCAAAAAAACTGGCACACTTTCTTTTGTACACCTTAACTTCGTCAAATGTTGACCGATTTTCAAACTTATTTCACTTTCAAAAACAGGAAAAAATTTGTAATAATATAATCACTAAAAATCCAACCACACCTCAAGAGTGTCGCTGCATTACCTTGTGAAATGTCAGTGTCTTAAAAGCAACAGTTGAAAACAAGAAGACTTCTGTAACAACATATTTTAAGAGTGCGTCGTACAGCAGCAAGGCCGACAGATTGAACATTTGATGTAAAAACTGCAGGATCTGACAATTACTTTAGATAATAAGTGAGACAATAAACATGCTGTTTCCTGATGTTAATTTCTTAAAATGTGTTGTTCCAGAAGTCTTGTTTTCAACTGTTGCTTTTAAGACACTGACATTTCACAATGTAATGTAGCGACACATTTGAGGTGTGGTGGGCGCTTTCGTCGTAACAGTGTTATGAACAAATGTTCTCCTAATTCTGACAGTGAAATAAGTTTGAAATTTGGTCAACAAAACATTTTTACAAAGTTAAGGCATATGAAGTTTAGTCGTACAAAAGTGTGCCAGTTTTTTGGGCCACCCTGTATATGAAGTTAAAAACAGGTGACATACGCAACTGAACATGCGTGACATAAAAACGCGGAAGCGATGAAATGAAAAATGGCATTAAAAATGAAATTAGGCCTACTTCGGACCCGCGACCGTGCATACAAAAACTAAAATTTGCAAATAATCGACATTATGCCGAAAATTGTGTCTTACCGTTTTATGCTCTCCACTCTGATGACGCTTGAAGTTTGCTTCTGCGTATAAGTTGCAATTGTTGTTGCAATATACGAAGGTCATCATCTGCACCCGAATACATGACTATTTGTACTACGTCAACGCCTATTGGAAAACAACTCATCAACGTAGGCTAAGTGCCTTTGATGTGACGTCGTTAATTGATGGGAAATTCAACGCAACTGAAATGGGTGTGCCTCGCCTAGCTTGAACCTGCTAACCACCTGCGTTCCCTACGAAAAATTTATATATATATAT
>Ga0056115_1000618_pt1 | contig 15988 bp, 5 predicted proteins | sample WorMetOlspDAHAB1_FD_77007 | JGI IMG/M metagenome (GOLD analysis project Ga0056115, IMG submission 77007) | Marine gutless worms symbiont microbial communities from Max Planck institute for Marine Microbiology, Germany - Olavius sp. DAHAB.1 ...
CGGACACAAAACAATGAGGTATCTTGTTACACTCTAAAGGCCTACATGTAACAACAATACAGCGTCCGAATATCTAACTACAGGGTGGTCCAAAAAACTGACAGCCTATGTTTTGTACGCCTTAATTTCATCAAATATTGACGCACTCTTAAAATGTGTTGTGACAGAAGTCGTCTTGTTTTCAATTGTAGGTTTAAGACACTGACATTTCACAAGGTAGTGTAGCGACACACTTGAGGTGTGGTGGGATCTATAGTGACAGTGTTATTACAAATGTTCTGCTGACTCTGACAGTGAACTAAGTTTGAAAATCGGTCAATATTTGATGAAATTAGGGCGTATAAAAAGCCGTACAAAACAAAGGGTGTCAGTTTTTTGGACCACCCTGTAGTTAGATATTCGGACGCTGTATTGTTGTTACATGTAGGCCTTTAGAGTGTAACAAGATACCTCATTGTTTTGTGTCCGTTTAACTGCTTAGGCATATGAAGCTATTTATTGTAACGTATATTGATTGATTTGACTGCTCCTTTGTCATGAACCATAGCATTAACACCAGTAACAATAATACCTACAGGGTGGATCAAAAAGAAAAGCCCTACTTAAACGAAAAGTCCTACCTCGTATAAAATCGTATTACATACATCCTTCCTTTCGTCAAATTAAAAGTATCAAATTTAAATAGTCACTGCCACTTAAAATAACTATTATATGCGTGACCTAATGGTGTGACGTCAATAACTTTGTGGCTCGCGAATTTGCATGATTGCTTTGAAGTGTAATTGATGTCAGTACCTATTATCAGTTTCTAGCATCAGTTCTCCTCAGCAAGCCATAGACAATCCTTTAGATGGAAATTCATGTAACAAAAATTCTTAGGTCTACTTTTCTCTTTTGAGGTTTTCCATTTCGTAATTTACAAAAAATTTAGCCTACTCATATCGCAGCTTCACGTCACAAATTAGGTAACGCAGTGAATAGTTAACACCAAATTATCCAGTGCTTTTTATACACAATTTCACTCAAAAATCCAGCTGTAGGTTATTGACTGGTTTTACATCGTGATTTAGCTTATTATTCGGCAGGGAGATACTTTTTGGGTCATCCTATAGGCCTAAGCATAGCTACCCTAGTAGACCACGCAGAATCTATCTCCTTAATACTACAGAGTACTGACCATGCAGCTAGTATTAATAGGCATAGGTAAGACAATGAACATCATTACATGCACTACATAACATGGACAAAGCCACTGCAGACGTCAGCTACTCGAACTTTAAATATTTTGAGACAATAATTAACTATATGGTATAAGCATACGTTCACTTTACATGCGTATAGCCAGTTTTTTTAAACAGATCAGACCATAGAAGCATACTTCAGTAATTATGATTAATAAACCGGTATAGGCACAAAACTGATGTTTTTCGCCAATAATACTGTACTGGCATCCGACAGGTTACTGGATGCCACGCTCAGTACGATACGGACAGAGAGCGCTGGCCGTACCATTATCCTCTTCACAACGGCAACCAGTGTCGATGCTACAACTATTTCGGCGTCATCTGCATAGCATCGTGCGTCTCCAACGTCATCAACCACGAGGTGCGTCACCAGTATGGAACCGGCGTGGTCACCGTCACCTGTTCGGCCGGAAACTTCGTTCTCGGGTGCGGCATGAGACCGCGATATCCAACCGACTCGTCTGAAAAATGGCGCACTTGGGCCGTGAAAAACCTCGAGTCGTGCGAGTGTTACGACTTCTACGGCGTTACTTGCTACGCCGTCTGTGGCCAACTCATTTAAATCACACGTTCAAATCCGCATTTTAGGATGAAAGTGTGGCTCTGGGAGGCGGGTTTAACTGCATACTGGTACGATCTTGTAGCAGCAGAAACGGTTGTTAAAATACGTGTATATTATACGACACAAAAAAATTTGCGCAAACAACCGCTTATTTTTTTCTACGTCTACAGGAACAGGGTGGCCAAAACAGTAAGCTACTACCAAGTTATCAACGTCGGTAGGGCTATAAGCACTGAAAATTAAAACACCATCTGTTGGTATTAAATATTCTATGCATGACGTTACATGTGAAATCAACTGCTGTTCTTGAAGCTACAACACTGATAAAACAAGTAACTAAACAGGCCTGTATACTATACAATTTTAATTGAAACCCCGAAGAGGAAAGATAGGGACTGAAGAAATTTCTGCATGAAATTCCATCTAAAGTAGTGGTCTGTGAGTGAACTTCATAGCCCGCAGAACCAAGGCGAACGAGAATAACGCGGGAGCGTTGAAATCATTTCACCCATATCGCAGCTTTTGCGGCTCACCACAATAGTTGACGTCACATATTACATCACGCATAGAATAATATGCAATATAAAGTGATAATATTAAAGTTCTTGCTTGACACTTTAATTTAACACTGGCAGGCGCGTTAATACAATTTATTAATGGTTGTGACTCTGTTTCGGAGCACCCTGTAGTCACTTTGTCAACTCGAATGCAACGTACATGCGACAGAAAACAACCTGTATGTGCAAGTGGCGGGTCACATAATATCTTACTGTAGGGCCTATGCAACGAATTGTGAAGGTAATTTCTGTGAAGGCAATTTTCCACAGATCAATGCTAAACTTTGAAACAATATTGCGCGACACATCACAACCGCACTAAAGTAAGCACTAACAAATTAACAAAAACACACAAACTAAAATACAGTTTAAAATCAGAGAGAGACCTGTTATAAGCCTGTATAAAACTTAACTATACGTCACGCAATAAAATACGCATTAGCGAATGCGGCATGAGACGAAATCACATTTACGCCTAAACATTCAAGCTCGTAGAAGCACCAAAAATGTTTACATAAAATGAAGCCTCTTCTCTCCACATCTAGAATTCCTACGATAAAATTTCACAAAAAATGTTTTTAAATGCTGCCATCTCTGTCTATTATATACACACACACGTGTACATTCTTACCATTTTCATCAAAATATCTGCTGAAATGGACCACCCACTGTAAGTTAACACAATACATCACAACCACGTGAACAAACTATACACAAAACTGCGCGTTCTACGCCAGCTGATCAAGGACGACAACACCGCTCACGTCTTTAACACGCACGCGGCCGTTGGAGTACCGCGTTTCTTGTCGACCGTCTGTGAACACAGTTTTCGTGGTACCGTCCGGATATTCTCGCTTCTTAAACAACGCAGTGTGAATCTCTTTCTGTCCATTTGGAAACGTTATCTGCTTGTTGCCGCTGCTTTCCACATGAACAACTGTACCATCAAGAAAAACACTTTCTGCGGACCCGTCCGAGAATAAGTACTTGATCGTCTGGTCGGGAAACTGAATTTCCTTTGTACCGTCGATGTAGTGTTTTTCGACCTGGCCATTAGTAAACTGAAATACCTGCAGTCCATCGGAATACGTTGTGTGCGTTGTCTGTGCGTCGGCGTAATAATAGACAACACGACCGTCCGGCGAGATTTGTTTGATGTCTCCATTGAAGAAAGACACAATTATCGTTTGGCCGTCTGATGATATCTGCTTCCTCGTTCCATTGGTGAACAGAACTTCGCGAGAGCCGTCTGGACAGACACGTTCAACCTTGCCATCTGGATGCTGGACTTGGTCATACGGACGATTGCCAATGTCCACGCTTTGAAGACTGACCGATTTCGGAGCAGTTTTTCTGACTGCCGACAATGACTTAACTTCATTATTGCCGGCGTTTGTCGATACAGCCGGTGGGCTGACTGTCAGAGGCTTTGGCACACTATTCCGAAGTTCCTCAGATTCGTCAACAATGTCCGAGTTCACCTTTGTCTCAGAAGACGGCTTGGTGTCCGAATCACTGGAAAAACATGCAGCCGACTTTGATATCTCGGTGTCCAAAGCACGTTTTTGTCGTTCATTCTGTTTCAGAGATTTCTCTGCCTGCTTCTGTGACGTTTGGACAGCAGCGTTGTGTCCTGCCACTGCCGATTCTACAAGCTTTGCTTCACTCTGCGCGGCTGGCACCGGATCATTTTTGCGCGGTTTCCACTCCTGAAGACGTCGCTGTTCCAACACACGTATTTCGTCTCGAAGCTCGGCGTTTTCCTGCTCCAGCTGTTCTACTCGACCCCGAAGTCGCTTATTACTTGCCATCCATTTTTGTTCCTTCCGCTTGGTGTCCTCTCGCAGCTCGTTCACCTGAGACTTCAGCATTTCCATCGCTTCCCGGTCTTGTCTGTCTGGCCCTGCGCGAGCAGACTTCTGATACGTTTCGAATACTTTTCGCTCCTTCTTCAGCTTCTTTATCTCCTCTGCTTTGAATTCTTCGAAACGCTGCAGTTCGTCGGCTTTCTGGCGTTCAAATTCGGCCATCTCTTTCTTCAGTCTGTCCACAAGCTGCTCTCGTTCTTTTCTCAGTGTGGTGAGAGCAGCGTTCTCGCTACGAAACTGATGAATCTCCGCCTCCAGCTGTGCCAACTTCTCTCGAAGTGCCGGCGATGTAACCGTCGCTGCAACGTCCGTTCCTTCTGCCACATGGTTTGACACATCAGCTTGCGACGAGCTTTTCAGTTCGGACGTTTTAGGCTTTTGTGGTTTCAGTTTTGGAAACAGTTTCTGCGCAAGCTTTGATGTTGGAGGCGAATCAATCTGTGCTTCAGCAGTATGGTATCCAGTTTCGACAGACAACAGTGCCTCACTCGAGCTGGTACTTCCGAGATTTGACGACAAAGAGTTTCGTTGCAAGCGGTCAGCATGAACTGGACTTGAAATTACACTATCACTCCATGCCATTTCATCAGAAAACATAACTTCTGCCGCAGCATGTTCAACCACATCAGAATCTCTGACTTGCTTCACTGGTGCATGAATGCTGTCGAGCTCTATATAATCATTTTCTTGAGACAGTCCTTGCTTGTATTCAGCAGATTCCTGTGCAACGTTTTCTACAGAACATGTTTGCAAATGAGAATCTGGATGATGACTGCCATTAGACAGCAACATTCTCTGATGAACAGTACCAAATGACTGCGCTTCAGCTGCAAGGCATCTGCCATTCATGGACGCAATTTTCCGATAAATTGTCTGCAATGTTGTTGGCTGGACAGTATTTTCTACAGCGATAGAGGGTGCTGCTGTGACGACATCTGTATCATCAACTAGTGTGGCATTTCCATCACCATCATCATCACTATCGTCAATAGAACTCATCGTATTTTCATCACTATATGCTTCCTCATTTTCTTCTTCACCCATCACAGTTGCTTCCTTATTCACCAAAGTGCAGTTCACAGGACCACTGCCATTCTGCTGGACACCGCAAAATTTATCCGGACGTCTGACATCATGCCGCGCAAATATCTGGCTGATGGTAGACGTGTTACTGGTGAATGATGCATTGTCATCGACGAAGTGTTCCAGCAGCTCAAATTCCTGCAGTGAGTCAATTTCTGCCACCTCTTTCTTTGCCTGTGCCTGCATGCACGCAATGTAAGAAGCATCGCCAGTGGAGTCTCGACGTGAACTCGGTTCAGCTACTGTTGGACCGACGTGTACATTGTCAGCTGACGACCGAAGCTGTTTGCGATCAGGAGTGGAAGTGACAGGCGTCTTGATACACGATGTCTCAGCACTCACGATATCTACCTGTGCAACACTATCCATATTCTGTACAGCTTTCTTTTTCAAACACGACTTTCTGGAAATAGGCTGCACAACCGAGTCTGCTGCAAGTGTTGACCTAGGTGGTTTGATAACCTGTAATTCGTTTTCACATGAAGCAGACTGTTTCAAGCTGTGTACCGGTAAGTCTTTACCTCTGACAAGAGTACGAAATGGTCTCTGCTGTGTTCTGAAACGGGCAGTTCCCTGTCCTTTTTTCAGGAAGCTTTTGCCTCTCTTTGGCACTGGAACAAACTGCGACAAATGCTCTTCTTTCTCTATCTGTTCCAGAACTAGTTCTTCGAAACTTTTGCCCCGTGCTGCAGCAACGCCAACTGGCAGTTCGTCATATTCAGAAACAGACATGCCAGATTCAAGTCGGTGCATAGCATCTCCATCAGAAGGCACATTGTCAGGCTGATCATTTGTCAACTTATGTTCGTTGACAGTGCCCAATTCAGGTCCAAGCTGTGCATGCAGATCATCAGTCTCACTCTTTGAGTCTGGAATACAACTACCAACTTCACTCGCAACATCTTTCTCAAAATCTACACCTATCTCTTCTGTGTGTGATGGTGTCAGTATTTTGGGTACAGTTTGTAATGAATGTTCTTTGACTTTAACAGGTGTATGGCCAGCATGGTCACTGTTTACCATGACAGATTCCTGCAACCGAAGTCTTGCCAACGCCAAAGTGCTGGAGGCAATAGCTCGCGGCAGGCCGCCCTGCACCTTTTCCGGTTGTGACCGCTTCTGTGGCAAACTTTTAACACCAGGAGATGACGGCGTGGTCTTCGAAAAATTCCAGAGGTTCTGACGTTGAACAAGCACGCGGGATTCGGCGGCTTGCTGTTCAGCATGCAATTGCAGCAGTTGATTTTGTTGTTCACGAATTAGTTGCTCGCGCTGTTCGGCCTGCCATGCTCGCAGCTGTTGAAACAAATCAATATTATGGGCCTGATCCACGGTGCAAAGTCTCTCCAGCATGTCAGTCTCTGTATTAAGACTCTCTTCCTGAAGCAAATTATCGCCCTCGTCACTCGACACAACTGTCTCAATACTTCCCTCTTCTAAGTCATCTTCACAACTGCAAGATGAAAGACGTTCCTCATGAAAGCTCTGCAGATTCACTGAAAACATCACACAGCAGCAATTATCATCAAGTAAGCTTTAAAATAAAATTACTGAAATTCTGCCATGAAATAGATGGCTGTAAAATTAGGGGTGGCCTAAGTTGTTGAAAAAATTGTGCCTTGTTTCATCACCATTAAACAGATAAAAGTAACAAAAATTACATACAATCTTAAACAGCAATGCTTTTATCACAATACACTGCATCTGCTACTGGAAATTGTTAAATGTGACGATATGAAGTGTATTACAACTTCATTACTGTTGCTTGGTTTGCTGGGATTAAATGACACCTTTAGCACAATTCAGTTAATATTGTGCCTGTAAGAATTATAATTCAGCTGAAAGGTTTACATTAGTTAGAAAATAAAAAAATAGCATGCTTTGAGGAACAAAATAATGTGAGAAAGTTAAGAATTACAGAAGACAATCAAAAACCGATGGAAAATACACAACTCAACACAACATGATAAACACAAACAACTAAAGCCAACCTAGATATGTCACCTCAGTGTAGAAATGAGGTGGGCTCAACAGCTCCCAAGAGATACGACACAGTATTTTTATACAAGGGAGATTGTATTTTTTGAATTATTGATGTAACTGGTTGGATAAGCAGGTGGTTGATGTACCTAGCAGCAACATTATACATTTATCTCTTAAAATGTCAAGCAATTATTCTTTTGAATCTTGTTAATTGTGTAATTGCAAAAAAATGAATTATGTACCAGCGCATTATTTACACATAACTGGGACAGCATAAGGGACCACAGATGTTGCTTGTGCGCCACTCCACCCTATCAAAGTACTTTGATGGTCTTGTATTCTAACACAGAAATGAAAGAATCATCAGCAATGTGACGTGTCTGGGGTATGATGTGATTAAATGGATAGATATTTGTGTGGCAAGAGCTTGAGCAGTAGCATCATGAACTCATTGTGAATCGCGATACTTCAGACGCTTTTGTGGAACAGTCTGCGGTACTGCTACACAATTTGTAACTTGAATGGGTGAAAAATAAGCTGAGACTGTGAAGTGCAACAGATCCCATCAATGGGTAAGAATTTAACTGATAAACAGAAAGGGTTCGTGTTACGAGCAGCATACTGAAGCAGATATATGCATCTCACTTCAGCACACACAAACATTTACTTCCACCTGCAGAGGCTGACGTCTAATTTCGCACTTTGCAGGTATATGATTATGGTAACCCTCCCTAGCACTCAGCTGCAAGAGATGTGAAACAGTACATCAGCCTACTCTATGTTAGTTTGCAAGCTTGCTGGACATTTCGCCAACAAACCAACTCTCGTAAGTCGCAGGCTGGTCAATTCATGGACAGTCAACTAGTCAACTCGCCGACAACTAGATTATTAAAAAACACAAAAACACTGCACTAAATTTTTACACTAAACCTAACATTAGCCTTAAGTCCTTAACACAAATTAAACAAGTTATTGACAACTGACATTGTACAAATTATGTTGTCTACCAGAAAAATCACAGTTAAAGCAATTATGTACTCCAAATTTTCCATTCAACATTTCGGCGTGTTGACTAGTCTGCGAGTTAACAATTCTGCAACTTAACTGAGCGCAAGTTGGTCTGTCAGCAAATTGTCTGGCTATCGTCTGCAACCCACAAATCTCATCACGCATGTCAGGTTGATTGAACATAAACGTCCAAAAGGACACTTATGGCAGTTGTCTAGGTTGCGAATGCAGTGTCATTCATGTAACGTTATTACGGTAGCTGCGTTCAAATTATTAATAGGGTCAATATTTTTAGGGCCGGTTCCATCGTCCAGGGTTATATTACAGCACAGAATCGATCGTAAAATTCGCCGTATGCTACACGCATCAGTTTAACTGCTAACCTCACTAGTGTTTCCGTTTCGTTGTTGTGGTGACGTTTAGAATGACGTAATACGTTCATTTTTGAACAAATAGCAAAAATATCGTTTGTATATCAATTCTTGCGGATTTCAGGTGAACATATTTGCCGTTTCATTTACATGTAACCACTAACCGGCGATTTAACTGGCCGATCAAGCTTGGTTAAGTTAACTCGCATTTGACCGGCTGTTAAGTGCTCTTGGAACACGTTTTTGCTAACCAAGGGTTAAATTGAAGGTTAACCTCAGAATTAACTTAACCCGAGACGATGGAACCGGCCCTTAATCGCCATTAATTCATTAACATGTTAACGTGCCAAATAACGTGTTAATTCGACAGCTCTAAAAGTAAAGAAAAATTACGGGTTTTTAGTCGATTCCTTTAAACCCTAAAAGTCTCACGTTTGGATCGACTGCAGTGTACGCCACCCAACACAAGTCACATGCTACGATATTTTTATCCTGCAGAGATCACATTCACTTCCTAGTTATCTTCCGTAACCGATTACAAGTCGACACAACATGCATATTTAACCACACCTGTTCGGTTGATATACTGCATTTGCTTCTTATGAAGAGCTGTTTCAACAAATATGGAACAGATTACTGAAAATACGTACAATATGCCAAATCACTAACACTGACACCAAAAACAAGTTCAAACAAAAACAAACAAACAATCCAAGAATATTTAATTATGATTTAGGGACAAAATAGTGACTAGTGAGGAGTCAACGTTAGAATTTCGCCTTTGCTGACTGTATACTGTATTCACTGTTCACTTCCATTGAAAAATATGCACAGAAACTCTATACCTGTACGGCACTTTATTGTGGTACAGAGCATCAACTTGAGAGTACTATACCGTGTAGGAACCGTGAGCTATTAAAGCAATAAATTATATTATTTGTTTCTTATATACTTCCTTTCCTATATGCCGAACTTAAATAGGAAAAGGAATTAACGGTATATAAATTCTCGATTATTAATACATAAGGCAAACCGCACAATCACGGGTTAAAATGATTTCGAAATATATGAAAATAATACAATGATAATCGGTGATTTCGGTCAATCAGTATTTAGTTCAAAGTGACTATTTAACTGTGTGTTCAGTTTACTGTGTTATCCTATCCTATCATATCAAAAAGTGAAGATTACGGCTACGTAGGCTAAATGCGCGAAGCACAACAACGTCGCCTAATAATACTGCAAAAGTTAAAAATCAAAAAGGAAAAATGCCTCTTTGTTGTTTCTTCAGGTAGGCCACTACTGCCCTTATTAGATAAAATTTACTGTATTGAAAATATCCGACATTGTAATTTCGCTTTAGCATTTTTCATATTTATTAAGGAGCGCAGATTTGATTTCAGTTTAAATTATCGGCACAGCTCTAATTCACGGTATCTTTCACCTTTGACCTTTTGCAGTTGTGTAAATTTTGCATCTAGGGATTTTGCATTAGATAACGAAAGTAAAATTGTTCACTTTTGTCGATTTGTGTGGTATGAGCAGCAAAGCATGTATTGCCGTGCGTTTTAATAGTAACAGTTACACAGTATGTCGTGAATCAACATGATTGACTGTGTACAACATACATTTACCGAGAGCTGATATTATTTTATTATGTACAACGCCCTCACTATGAAATGATTATACAGATAACTCGTCATATGTTTTACTCGTCACACGGTCAACTTGTAACAGGTAAAAGTCGCATATCAACCTGTGATTAAAATGCAAAGTTAGTCAACAGTGAGCAAATTTTTACAGCCAACAGATGATAAAGATGATGAGTTGCCTGCATGCAAATTAGACGTTTGTAGCTTTTGACAAACTGTCTTTTTCGTTTTTAAATTTTTGCAATGAACCGGAAATGTGCATTGTGGTGACCGTATTATATGATTAAAAAGGATTACTGAAAGGAGTGTATATATGTAGGGAAAGTGCAATAAATCAATTTAATGCGTATTAAGTGAACACGATCCCTTCTAGTTGGTATGTTCCGACGTCACTCCTATAGTTAAGACTAGTTGGGCTTGTCCACTTAGTTATAAAGCCATGTCGTTCAGTCATTTCATCATTCGGCATCTGACCAATGCCCGGGTCACGTCTAACATATCTATTCGAATAACCACACCGGAAAGACTCCGACTGAAGGACTCCCACCGACTGAAGTACTCCGACTGAATGAGTCCGACTGAACTAGCTTTTCATCGTCGAAGTCCGTGCTCTGCAGATGACTGAACTGGAATGCTCGACTCCTCATCGCCAAAACTGGATAGATCCGAATTACTGAACTCCAAACTCCGAATTGGTTGTTGACTGAACTCGAGTAATTGACTAAACTCTAATTGGAAGCCGAATTCATGTCTCATCCCGACTCTCTCGCTCGACAACCCATTGACCCAGTCATGAGAAATTCTTTTGGAGCTACTTCAAGCCGGGCACCCGACATAACTATCAAGCCTAAACTTCTCCCATGGTACGAGATGATGACGTTGCCATGCCCAAACTCAGATGGCGGTGGAGCGAACGCATGCGAAGTCACATATACAACAGATTTAGAATTAGAATTAGTCTCCGGAACCTATGCCATCCATCACTGCTGCAGTCGATGAATTCCCAAGTCAAAGTCACGTGTATACTCCAGTCACTAAGTCGATTGATAACAATTTAGTTGACGTAAGTCGACTAAGTCAGTTAGTGGTTAACCAAGTCAGTTGCTCAGAGACTTCGACTCCGGAAGCTAGTTCAAATGCGTAAAGTAGCTCAGTATGTCTCTAGAATACTGGAGAGGCCTTAGTTGAGCTTAATCACCAGCACAATGATCGTTTGCTTTATGTACTTTTGTGGATTGTCGGAATGTTGCATATTGCTATATGCAGTTTGACAATATTTTTGAATGTTTCAGATATGCACAGTCTGATGAATTTGCTTTAGCTTTATTTGTTTGCAATTTATTGGAGCATGGCATCATTATGGACATTATTGTGGGACTGCATACGTTGTGCTACTTGTGTGTAAGTATTTGCTCATAAAATTGATGTAATAATATTATTTATATAAGTTATGTGTAATTTGCATATTGCTAATTCATTTGTATATTCTTTATGCTATTGGTGTTTATAGGCTGTAGTAGTAATGATTTAATGAAACTTAATATACAGGAAATGAGTAAAGGTAGGCACAAGAATGTTATTCGGGTGACATGATTGCCGACTGTGAAGAGGAGGCAGTGTAACAAAAGACACCGATAAAATAGAAGTCTGTATAAAAGTGAAAGATCTGAAGGCTTAAAATGAAAATGTGAACTTGAAATTGATGTTGGGTTGGACATAGGATTTAGATGAATGGCTTATATAAGAAAGAAGTTGCTCATAATTCAGTTTTTGTACAATGTCTATCACAAATTGGTTAGTGATTGTGGTGCACTGGATACCTGAAATAGCTGCAAGTCGATATATTACACCTGATATACATTTTGAATTCTGTGCACTGCCCCCTATAAAACTTATTCAGACTGAATGGCATTCTATTAAGGACATCCAATCAACATTGCTTCCATGTACATGAAATGCCCTTTTTACTGATGGTCATATCTTTACCCTGCAATGTTGTAAGCAGAAGCATCTTCAATCAGTCAATCAATAAAACTTTGTATAATGCCTCTGGACATAAGTGCTAAATTGTAAAATGTATATAAAAGAAGTGAAGATAGGAAAAATATATAAAATGAGATAAGATCAGTCTAAATGGGGAAGAATTAAAACTGTAGAAACTTTTGAAGATACTGTCTAATTTTAAGGAGAAAATAAAACAGTTTGGTGTTGAGATGACTCTTGAAGGTTGGGGACCATCAAAATGCCACAGAGCTATTCTGGTAAACTGTTTCATATGTTAGGTCTTATACGTTCACTGGATGCATTCGTGTTTTACCGTGGCGAACGTTTGTTAATTCATCAACAGGGAACTTTAATTGATCACATAAGTGTTTTTTGCTCCCGTCCCATGTGATACTCCAATTATTTTTTCACCAGTGCTAATGGTCATTTTCTCTTTTAACGATTTCATTTTGTTTGCATTCATCAGGAGGTGCCAAGATAGCTATGACGTTGAAACAGATAAAAGTGATAATCACGCGGAGGTTCCTGTTGTGAGACCAGTTCGGAGACCAGGTTTGTGTGACTTGTCAACTGATTGTTCACAGTCACTGTGTTCAGAGACTATCAGTATCCAATATTGTTATCATAGTGTGTGCTAGTAAATATTAGTTTTGTACAGTAGTACTTGAAATTTCAGTCATGCATTATTTATTCGTTTATTTTTTTGTCATTCAAAATGTTTTTGGAAGTGGAGTTGAGTAATACTGTAGTTTCTACAAAGTAGCGAACACTTATAAATGCATCAGACACAACACCTAGTCTCTCAAAATAGCATTCTATACATGAAGTTCTTTCTGAGCATGTTAGTGTTTATTTGAGTATTTGAGGAAGGGTAAGGTGGTATGAATATTCCTGTAAGTTAAAACCAGTAATCTTTTCTGGTGGTATTCGTGGTACAGAACATAGTATAGTATACTTTGTCATATGATGGCAGTGTCTGTGTTTCAACTTGTATTTCAGAAGCCTGTAGTTGTGTTTGCATGTGTGCATTTTTGTACAACTTGTGTCGTCATTGTTTGCGAATTAGGAATATTAGATGACTGTAATTTAGTCTTGGGATTTTATTAGTTTTTTTTGTATTACTTTAGACTGTTCTTCGGACCTTGAATTCATTTATTTTCATGTATTGTGACTGCTGCATATTAGACAAAATGTGTTTTGGGAAGCCATGTTTCTATTGCTGTTGTTCTGTGTCATTGGTGCAGAGACCTTTCGTTCCTTAGATGAAGACAGAGTCCAGCTTCTTCGGATGCAACAGAATGTCAGTCCACCTGCAAGACGTAGAACATCAGAAAGACCTCACCATAGCAGAGGATCACTGCTAGATGATTCAGATGTAGTGATAGATGTTGAGAGTGGTGAACAACTGTCATGCGGTAAAACTGATCAACATTCTATAATCAGTCCATGTTGTTATTTGACATCAGAATGTGAAATTGATTCAAGAAGTCCGGCCACTGCAGCAGGCGACCACAATGTTGGAAAATGCCTGGGCAGATGTAGTGTAGAGTCATCACGTCGTTCATCTCCTGGCACTCATGTTCATTTGGTGCGTCAACAGTTTTTGTTATGTCATGAATCTGTTGTTCTGCAGATGTGTGAAGCAACGCCAGCATGTTTTTCTTTAGTCACTTAACCGCATTGTAGTGTCTTTGTCTCGCCAGTTGTTGTTGTTATTTGTTTTTGACTACACTTGCCGATATGGTTGAATAATTCATTTTAAAAGATTGTGATTCTCGCCAATTTCAACTGAGAACCAGAAGATGTGAATTCCAGAATACAGTTTGTGGAGCATGCTGTGCATTTTCCTACTTTATTCATTTGTTTGTTTGCAGGATTATGCAAAATTAGCTGAGTGTCATAAAAGTTAGGGAAATTGCTGGGAATGGTGATGGTACCATTTCATTTGATTTTGGGAGCAGCATGGCTGAGATACTGGTACTTGCTACAATTTGCCATAAAATGTCTGAAACTTGAGACATAAGCAGTTGTACTGTTAACTTTGCCGGTAAACGGCAACCAAAACACAGTCAGTACCTAGTGCAGGCTGCAGGTCTAAAACAATGAAATTTACATGGACCTCATTTGTAACATTTTCAGTCATCTGATTTTTGAATTGATATTTGGAACATTTGCTTTTAATGACCAATAGGACAAAATGTGCCAACAGTTTTCAGACTATGTTACTGCTGTGAAGTATGGCATTATTGTACTGATAAGTTGCCAGTCTTGTCAGCACGGTGAATTTTCTAAGGTGTTGTAGTTGAGCGTGCATTTTATTAAGTTATTGTTCCGTTATAGTATCTCATTTGTATTCGTGTACATGGCACAGTCTAGCCTTTTAGTGCTGAAAGTGCCAGTAAATCGTAGTCAGTCAGTCTTGTGTTTGTTTTCAGGATATGCTACAAATTGAAGAGTTTCTGTGGAGATACATTGAAAAGTTCCACGCTGATAAATTGCAGTCCGTCTTCACTCCTGGAGTCGAATGCACTTACGCCGGAGGCATGTTAAAAGTCGAGGGGGGACACGTTGAAACTGTTACAACTGCCGTTGAGGAAATTGTCACTTTATGTCAGAAATTGGCGGTTATTGTTGCGGAAGAAACATTCCAGATGCCTAAGGACACACACGAAGATATGTTGCAGGACATTGCAGAGAAGGAGAGTTTGCTTCTATACGTGGCACAGGATGGCGTTTTTCATGTGGCTGGACCTAAAGACAGAATTCCTCTTTACATGCAGCAGTGCATCGTGGATAAGATGACCGAAGAAACTGCTAGGAACCAACGTCGGATAGCAGCTGCCGCCAACGAAGCTGGAGATATGTCTGAAAGCATGTACGAATTCGTTTTGCCAGGTGGCATCAAGGTGGAAGTATATCAGGGTAACTTGGTCGCTGAAACGGTTGATGCAATTGTAAATCCTGCCAATTCGCATCTGAGACACAGTGGCGGAGCCGCACGGGCTATTGCCGATGCTGCCGGATGGCGGTTGAAGGACGAGTGCAATGATTTCATTCGGCAGCATAAACGTCTGAATGTCACAACAGTGATGCACACTTCGGCTGGTAACTTGCAGCCTGAGATCAGGTACGTGATCCATGCTGCTGGACCCCGTGCTGAAGCGTTTCGCGACAAAGAGGAATTGCGTCAGGCGCTTGAAAAGACATTCTTCAACTGCCTTCATTACGCAAATGATGAATTGCGTCTTTGTTCTGTGTCTATCCCTGCAATAAGTTCAGGTACGTGTTACTGCTGAGTTTGTTGCCTGCAGTTAACTAGCGCCCCGTAAGTAAAAAAATTGAACTTTAATTGCAGTTGTTGTCAGTGCTGCTTTTTAAGTAGTTTATTAGTTTATTTAATTTGTGTGCAGGAATGTCGTAGGATGGTTTGTTCCAGGTATAGGATGCAGTAGAAAAATCCAGAACATCTAGTTTCTTTTAGCAGTCATATGTTTATTTTGCAGTGTTAGCATTGGCTCCAAATATCGCTGCAGTGCTCCTGGTTTTGTCACAACTCTGGTGGTTTCTGTCTGCTTAACTACCCTGTAAATGCTGCTATTTTCATTGATTCTTCGTCTGTCTATTGTAGCAGATGCTTGATATTCATTTGTTGCACA
>Ga0056115_1000619_pt1 | contig 15983 bp, 10 predicted proteins | sample WorMetOlspDAHAB1_FD_77007 | JGI IMG/M metagenome (GOLD analysis project Ga0056115, IMG submission 77007) | Marine gutless worms symbiont microbial communities from Max Planck institute for Marine Microbiology, Germany - Olavius sp. DAHAB.1 ...
GAGTTACAATTATTAGTTTTAAGACCGACTTTCAACTTGAATGAAAAACGACGTCCACCCAACAACCTGAATATCATCATGAAAATAATAATATCACTGACATAGATATATTATAATATATCTATGTCAGTGTAATAATATGCAGTAATTTAAATTAGGCCTAATTATGTCCAGATCTATCATACACGTATTGCCTAAATTTGTTCAACGCTGAGTGATACTAACAGTTTGATTTTGCCAGACAGATCAAACTTTGCCTATAACTAATTTACTAACAAAATACTGTTAACATGAATTTAATAAACACTAAAACCAGAAGTGCAACAAACCAATTGGGCCTATCACTGAGACAGTACACACACAACAATAGCTATTACATTACAGCACTGTTAAATTTCAAAGACAAATAATACTAGAGCTGCAAATTGCAAACAATATTCAGGTTATCGCGTCACTTAATAACGACATTTCCAGTACTGACACAGTGATAGCGCACGCAAAAACAGAAAAACGAACAGTTGTTCAGTACAACGCATGCCTTCCAGCATGTGTTGTACTGAACAATGTCATCTCCATACATCCAAATGATTCTGGACAATAGTAAGTCATGATGTTCTGCATGTCAGAGGTAAGTCACGGTTATCACAAATCAATGCATTGGCACAGAAAAGGAAATTTCACGCGTCACACAAAACATTATGAACATGAACCAATACATTGGAGCTCTCCTGAAGTTATGACCCCATGGCGTTTATATAAATCAGTTTATTATTATTATTATTATTATTATATGATAACCAACAAATATGATAACTGATGTCAACAAATACTGAGACTTGACCAGAACAGTGACAACGGACGGAAAGAAGGGAAAACGGTGAAATAAAACACTTCATCGTATGACTGTCCTGGATACGGAGGTCACACGACTGTATTTAGTTCGATGCTAACTGCCGCATGAGTGTTTAGTAGTAAGGTCAGAGTAAGGATTAGAGTTAGTTTTGTTGGTTTAAACGTTTCCGTTGTCACTGTATATGGCACGGGAAGAACCGGCATCAAAAACATGCATGACTGAGCACACAGCATTTGAGAAGCAGGTCATGATGGTGGCTCGATCGTGCGTGCACAAGCTATTCGACACAATACGCCACTTACTGTCAACGGAGCTGTCATTAACACTGGCACACAGCCTGATACTAACCAGGTTGGCTACTGTAATTCATTGCTTCACCGCTCACACACCAGCAGTATACAGACACTACAGCACGTACAGAACAACGCCGCCAGGATAATTTCTGCACCACGCACATCCACTACTGCGCCAGCTCCACTGGCTGCCGGTTCGTCACAGAATGAACAACAAGCTGGCTGTGATGACTTACAAGATCCTCAGCACCGCTTCACTGGCATATCTCAGTTGTCTCGTCAAACCTCGCAAATCATCCGAGACCCCACTGCTCACTGTACCTTTCACCAGGACTGTCTGCGAAGCGTGCTTTCCGATGCTCAGCTCTGTCTGTCTGGAACTCACTACCTTCACTCGTCACCAACAACGACTCGCTGGCGACCTTCAAATCTCGGCTGAAAACTTACTTTTCCGTTTAGCGTTTGACTGTAGCGTACACGTCTGACTGAACGGCGCTTTATAAACCAGTTTATTATTATTATAATTATTATACTGCAGCATCGAAGGGCGACCAAGAATTAATAATGAGTAAACAAGATATAACTGTTACACAATACAGTGTACAGTGTGTATTTACTTGCAGATGTGTAAAATACATTAAAATAGAATACTGCTAGCAGCAATATACTGTACAATATGAATCCCTAATAAATGCCCAAAATATTGCAGATAGTACTCTGGCGTCATCAGTACTTCTGTAAATTATATTTGTGTCTTTAACGTTGTAACACTGGGTTGTGGGTGAAAAATGCCAGCAGCAACTGAATTCTTGTCAGTGTCACACACACACGCTAACGCGCGAGTACACACACATACACACACACGCACGCACACTAAACTTTAGCTACTCATTTCTTGTCGTATATAATATCACACTTTCGCCTACACAGACATCTATTCACACAGAATCAGTTCAGTTTCAGGAATGTCACACCTCACAAATTACATCTTTAACAACTACCGAAATAACACTTGTATTTTGGTTTACTGATCACATAACACACAAAAAATGCACCACTAACAAACAAACACATACCCATCACATGTTAATACAAGGCAATATCATAGATGGGGTGATGCAAAATCTGTAGTAATATATCATGGCTACTACTGACAACAAAATAACACTAACACACACAGTAGATGACTTTGACACTGACTATTCTCTACTTGAAATGCAGCAACAAAGCTAAGCCATGACGCGACGAAAGCCTGTTCACATAACCATACAACCACACACACAACACACACACACAAACAATACAAACAGTAGCATGATTTCAATTTATAAGGCAATATAATATGGCAAAATTACCAGAACTTGGCATCACATTTGAATCACGTTCTTCTGGTACTCTGGCTTACTCGTCACAACATCAATTATCGACTACATGACCATTTTACTGCAGATAGGGTTGTGGTTGGCTACATGGCACAGGATTCATAGTCCATGGCTGCAGCCTACGCTCAACACCGGCCCGTCTGTGACGAACAGCGCAGCTACAGCTGTTACTGTCAGTACCTCGCATAGCGCTAGCTAGCATTGCCAGCAAAAGCCTTTAGCGTTAGTGCACCTTCAGTATGGAACTCACTAGAATTTGTCACTTTGCTCAGCTCATCACGACATAAGCTTCAAGACTGAACGGTTTGATACTGCATACAGTGAATACTCTGACTAGTCTCTGCTATCATGTGCCTTGGATTCGCTTGTGACACATTAGCGCTAGAGAAATTAGTTTGATTGATTGACTGAACTATAAGAATAAGTCTTTGTCATTTTATTACAACTACATACAACTGAATCGGCTACTAAGTTTGGTTGTAAGCACTAAAATTAAACAAAAATATCAGCATTTAATGGCAACATTTGCACTTTTTCCAAGCAATACACAATGTTTCACAACATTTTCTTTCATGGCTCTACACAACCAGGCATTTTCTTCTAGTTTAACCAGAAATCGAATGCCCTAACAGGAACTTTTTACAACACAAATCAATTGCAAATATTCTAATTGCTGCCAAATGTTGCTTCAACACACAGAAATGAAAAGGTGCAAGTAACAAAATATTCTAAAGACATCATGTAACAACAAAATACAAGTACTTATTAGTACCAAGATGAAAAAGCTAATTCAGCTCGCTCTCACGTACACATTCACACACTAAACTTTCATCTAACTGACACAAGATGAAAAAAAAGACATCTAAACTACTAGAAATACCATTGTGCCGAAACCAAATGGAACAATTTTATAATTTATGCACATATGCAAAAATATGACAATATACAACTACGCAGTTGTAAGAAATTTTGGGAATACGTTTCGACAACAAAGTCTTATTTGGTTATGGTAAATGTATATTTTTTGTGAAATACATTATGTCCATTATGTTTAATGATTTTTTAGGCTCTGGTAACTGGATGATTTGCTGACAAACCAACGTGTGGTCAGTCAAGTCGTGGACTGGATGATTAACGGACTAGTCAACTTGCTGATAGCAAATTTTTACAAATCACTATTTAGAATGATTGCTTTTTTTCTGTCAAACATATGTGCGAGTTGACTAGCTGCCGTCACCACTTCGACGATTCTGTAATACTTTCAAACACCAAGTGAAAACACTTCTCTTTGCCCGGGCTTTTTGGCTTTTTGATTTTTAGTTTTTGCATATTGTTAGGCGTCCTTGTTGTGTTTCGCGCACTTAAGTCGCCTAATCTTGACTTTTTGATATGATACGATCCTAATATGATATTACCAGTGCGCAAATTGAGTGACCATGAGTGGGTTTGTCGGCAAATTTTCCAGTTAGCTTCCTCACCTGGTATCAGTATGTTGGAAAGTCGTCATCTTTTGGCGGACTTTGAAAAGAAGCAGGTGATCTCACAGACGCTGGTCTATGGTCAGCGCCGGGCACGCTGTCTTCCAACATACGACCTGAAGCATATGGCTGCCGATGTCTCTCTTCTGTGGTCGGCTGATGATATTTTGATCTCGAACAAGTGAAGTGGATGTCGCTCAGTGCTTCATCTGAAGGAGTTCGTCCTGGATCTTGTCTGTTATGCAAGTATCTCCTGTGATGGGAATTTTCGTGAGCCAATGGTGAATACCGTCCATCTCGATCACCATGATCATTGAAACCGTGGGACGATCGGCCTCCGTCATAATAAGGCGAGCTGCCCCTCGGAGGCGGTGACCTAGCCATTCGCACGTCTTCATCGTAGCTGTCATACGGTGGTGCAGATCTGTGATGTTCTGGAGGAAAAGGTCGCCTTCTGGCGGGCGGTGATACGTCCCGAGGTCGTGGCGACTGCCTCACATAAGCAGGATCGAAGACTGGCGGCGAATGAAGTCGATCTGGGTGTGGCGGTCGTCGGCTGTAGAATGGTGGCACGAATCCGGGGCTCGGTCGATATCCAAAAAAAAGAGGTGGTGGCGGCATGGGTGGTTTTGGGGCCAGAACACGGTCCGATGAGAAGCTGGAGTCGCAAATGTCGCGGATTTCGTCGCTAACGGGCGACGAAGCGGAGTCCGCAAGAGACCGGCATTCTGAGGTCACGTCGTCCAGTTTCGCCTGCAGCTCTACGACTCTGAGCACATCAACACAGGTGTTATTGCAATACAACTGTCAAGTCATGGTGCAAGTTCAATGTGCTTGCAGTGTTCAGCGTTCCTTAAAGCTGAGAAAGTGCAGGGGTAAAATGTGTTTTACGCCATGATGATAATGACAATGATGACAGTGAAAAAACTCGCAGCATTCACGAGGTTCATAGCACACTGCAGCATCATAAGAGCATAAAAAATAATAATGAGTGAACAAGACAACGCCTATTCAGGGAGCTATTCTAAACTGCAGGGATGAAAAGACAAAAGCATGACCTCGACAAGTGGTGGCTGGTTTGGCGTAGTGGTAACAGTATTGGTCACATCAACGAAGTTAAGCTACTAAAGTTAAGCTACGTTGAGCCTGATTAGTACCATCCCGGTATTTATCCAGGCCACTCAGGCCCACTCAGCCTGGCCATACCTCTGCTGTTAGGTGCTATGAGTACTGGCAACGGGCTTGGCCACTGCTGGGGAAGAAACAGCGAGTTCTACATAGAAGCACACCCTGCAACCAGGACTGCTGCACGCTGGCATACTGTCTTCCGTAAATTAAAGGCGATGACTGTTCATTTGAGCCATTGACTGTTCCATTGAGCCATTGGCCGACATTGACTGGTGTATGCTGGGCTAACTCTCGCCGGCTCAAAGTACTGTACAGGGGATGAGCTCCCTCTGTAAGGACTTAACTGTCTATGCATAAACCATTTTCTTCTTCATATGTGGATAGCACTATACCCCCTAAAAGCAGAAAAGAAAAGTCATAGCAGGAGTATTACTTTTGCTTCAGCGCCTGAGCTTCAGCCTTCTGTTCCAGCGCAATTCGCTCATTCTGTCGTGCCAACAACTGCAAACAAACAACAGAAACCAAAGTTTACGATCATGTACTAACGACGTGCTGGAAAGATTCAAACAGAAACTTGGCACGCCGGTCTATCAGCACAAAATGGTATCTGTTAGATTACTGCATACTGGTGGCTCCATAAGAAACCAGACAATGTTATCGATCTACTGTCATCAACAAGCGAAACCACTGCATCAATGTGTTATGTACAGTCAACAGGCTCCCTCTGTTGCTGGATCAAAGTTTTGATACTCGCTTCCGAGCTATTTTAGCAATCCTCAAGCACTGTGAACAGTTTCACTCATTGACAACATTGCTGTATTCAGAGCAGAGGCAAATTCAGCACATGACGCTTAAGGCAATGACACACTGTAAAAATCTGCATTAATGTTGACAAAATTAAAAAAGAGCACAAATGCCTGTTTTTGTTTTGCAAAATGCCAAAGAAAGCTTTACCCAGTGCTCGTGTTTCTTGGTCTCTTGTGCCGCAATCTGAACACAAAATAAATCATTCTGTAACAAGCAGACATTCATACACGACTACAGACTACTTCTATAAAAATTGGCACAACTCTACAACATAAGTACAGTACATTACCATCAGTGTCTAACAGTAAACATGAATTTAAGTAACTTGGCGGAATTCATGTGGAACACAAATACAGCAAGCAGAGAATAACACAAACTGATAAAACTCAAACATTGGCTGGCAGTATGTCAGCAATTCCAGCTCACTAAAAGTTTTCCTTCAGTTGTAATAAGAAATACTGCTAGACACAAAATAACCAGAAAAACCTACCTCTTTTTTCAAATCAACTTCAACTTTCTGCATTTGTCTCTTCAGCTCCTCGATTTCATCCCTGCAAACGTTGCAGAACTAGTCACGTACACAGTGAAGATAAGTTCATGCAAGATGTTGCACAACATATGTAGTAAGTCTGTAAAATAACAGTGCACAAGTTATCAGGACAGATAATATGAAGACAGAATAATTTTAATACTGCAACTTACTTATTGGTATGCGACAATCCGCCACTCTGCACATTTTCAGCACATTCTAGTTTGCTACAACATCAAAATAATAACACGTAAGTGATCAAATACACAGACGCAGTGAAGATGCTATGACTGAAAACTATTACTTAAAACTATCTACCTTCCTTCAAATACAACTTATCATCAACAAAGCAGATATGTGACATAAAGCATCCCAACATAAACTTGGCTCAGGCACACTCCAGTTGCCAGGCAAACTGTGCAAGTTAAAGAAACTCTGCTGACAAGTTCACATAAATATGTTAGGTGCAACAGAAACCAGGCCACAGTCGGTTTTTCAAAACCCAGTTAGTGCATCAATTCAGAGAAATCAGACATGCTAAAAAGCATTTTAAGAACTATTTAACGTAAATATACACGATGGTAGCTACCGATCAAATGCTTTCTCTTTCTCGCTGAAATAACTTGACAGAACATCGACTTGAAGTGATGCATCTTGTGCACGTTGTTCAGCTGTAAGCCTGGAGTTTCTTTCCTTCTCAACAGCGTCAGTCAATGACTGCACCTTGTCTGTAAGCAGCATTGCATCTAACATTAAGTCACGAAAAATCCCGTTTTTAAACTAGGAACACTACAATACAATAGAGTAACTGCCCACACAATTGGTGAGGATAAGATTTCATATACACATACGTACCAAACTATCTACCACTGATGGCTGAGCCTTTCAGGTCTCTGCCACCAAGATCACCAAAGAATTGTACTCTTTCTGTTTGTTACCATGTAATAGATTGGGAAGCAATGTGAGGTTGCTCCAGTGTCATTAAGGAAGAAGTCAGTATGCTACACATCATACTTGCAAAAAGAATGCTGGTGACTTATGTGCCAGGCATCATAAAAGCATCTGACATTTTAAATTTCCGAATTCATCTTTCTTATCTCCGGTCATTATGTCATCATATCAACCAAAAAGGGCAAAGGAACAAAAAAACTATACCTTCCAATTGCAAGCGTAACTCTATTTCTGACTTAAGAGCTTGCTGCAATGATGTCTTGTCATCTTCAGCAGTTTTCAATTGTACTGTAATCTACAAAACATATACAATAAACTGTCAATGTTCATTCAAATGCTTCTCCTTTTGATTGACGTACCAAAGGGAAAAAAATAATTCCCATGACACAAAAAACATTCAGCGCCTCTGTAGTCACCTAACGGCATTATGGCACTTTATAAATTTTGCATTATTATCACACACTTGCAAGGTAGTGCGAGAGTGTTTCAAAGGCGACGAAGCAAGTCAATGGAAAAGGCCAAAATTCGACCCCTCACCACGCTAAAACCCTTTGACCAATCTTGACAAAAAATTGGCGTGGGTGACAACGTCATGGACGTCACTTGGCATGCCAAATTTTATCGCTCTCCCTTCAGGGGTTTCTGCTCCCCATATACGTGATTTTCCGTACCATCTGGGGTGACGTTTTTAACGCTTTTTTGGGTTCTTGCAACTCACTACAGCCCACACCTCTACACGGATTTTTACGAAAAATATGCCAAAAGACGTCGTTCCGACCAAGGATGTGCCTTTTGGGGGTCCCAATGACCACAATTAATATGTAGACCCTTAAATTTCCGAAAAACCGCCATTTTTGGAACAGATTTTGACTGGACGTTTTTTGCGGCCGAAAATTGTTTTAAAATGGAGATGCTCTAATATAAACTACCCTTAATCGTCATCGTAGTCCCATAAAAGTTGTATAGTGAATAGATAATTCAGGGTCAAAAAATTGTTACGTGTGGTTTTGGGGGACCCCCTATGCACAGGTCACGTGACACTGCGCATGTGCAGTGAACTTTGTAGCCTTCACAATGAAAAAACGCTATTTTTCACATATAACATAGCTTAATCTTTGTCGTAGCTCCTTGAAAGTGAAAAAGTGAATAGGTAAATTAGGGTCAGGGATTTCAAAAATGTGTATCATTTTTGCCCCCCCCCCCAGTGATACGTCACGTGACACGGAGCATGCACAGTGACCGTTCCAGGTGATGGTAATGTGATCAGATTGAGTCACACATAACTCGGGAATGGATAACCATAGGGTGCAATATGTGTGTTTGATGTGTCAAGCTCTTAAATCATCAGACACCGCCAAGGTCAAAAGGTCGAAGGTCAAGGTCACAAGGTTAAATGAAACTGTGCACCAAACATCAAATATATGCCGTAAACTTCATCGGACAGTGGAAATATACCCGTCTTATAGGAAATCGAGGTTGCCGGAGCGAAATGTGGAGTGAGATTTTTGACCAGAAGCTCTTAAACAGCTGTTTCTGCGCATGTGCAGTGAAAATATGTCTAAAAGTCTCTTAAGCACTTACCATATCACCAAAATTTTGTCCCCCTTATAGGATATCGTGGCCGCTGAACACGACAGTGACGGCAGACTTTAGCAGAATTCACGCTATTTCTGCGCATGAGCACTAAAGAAATCGCAAATCATTGGGAAAATGTATACCGATAAAAGAGATATTCTACTATTGTAGGAAATCGACGTCGCCGGAGCAAATGGCAGGGTCAGATTTTTGACCGTAAGCTCCATAATAGCCGTTTCCGCGCATGCGCAGTGAAAATACGCCAAAAACCGCCACGATGTCAATTTTAGTGCCTTTATAAGGAATCAGGGTCGCTGAATACGACGGTACCATAGATATTTAAACCAGAGTTAAAATTAATGCCTTTAAGCATGCCCACTGTCATAATTAATAGGCAAGAAATTGTAATAAAACAGCAAATATAAATGTAAAAAAAACTTAAACACTTTTAAAAAGTCTTTAACGGCGACATGGCCTACATCACACAATCAAAACAGCACAAATCAAAAAGGTGCTATTACTTAGGAGCACGTTGACATTAAGGCGATGTGCTGCAAAAGAAATAGCACCTTTTTGATTTTTGCTGTTTTGGTAGGTCGTGTCGCCGTTAAAGACTTTTCTAAACTGTTAAGTTTCTTTATACATTTATTATTATTATAATTCATGTAATAAACAAGCTGGTGCTATTTTCATCATTCCAGGTTCGAAGTTATGTCGTCACAGTAACAAAAATAACAGACAGCATGATGACCAAAAGGGTGTTAAAAATGGTTCAACAATGGAGAATATTAAATGCTTTGGTCGGTCCCGAACCCTGAAAAAAACACATTTGAAACAAACAAAAAAACTATAAGAAACAGCTGGCTAGTCCAGTTCACACAGAAAGCAGTGTTTGTTAACATGGCGGATTTATAGTTTATCCAACACTTGTATCATGTGTTCCTCTAAACACAGGAGTTACAGAGCCTCAAGATTTTCCGGAAATAAGAACACATCACTTGCAGCACCTCTGATGCAATGGCAACGTTCTTCAGCACTTTTTCGACAAGTTCTTGTTGGCGTTCAGCGACTGCTGGCTCACTGCTGTCAGTCTGTGAAGAGCTTACTGCTTCAAGCACCTTCAGCTCATTGTACGATTTGCGTAGCAGCTGCATACCACGACAACACACAGAACGTACTGCAATGCTCTGATCTGCTGCCACTCAATCACGGAGTAAGCTGTTTAACTGTCTTGCAAGCCTTATATGACAATGGCAAAATCAACAGTAACAATTTTAAAACCATTTGCAGGTAAGGAAAGCAAGTAAAAAGAACGACAGTAAAGTGTGGGCACTACATCGATGGGAGGATGAAAGACTAGAGATGATTCTTCAGGCATGGCTAAAAAGAGGCAGCATCGACGTGGCATGTTGTGGCAGTGTTCCACAGCTGAAAATGGTGACTGGGAAAGCATGGTTGATGATGGCAGAAAAGCAAGTGTGTTGGACGACAAGCGACAATGATGAGACAGAGAAGAGATGTTGACAGGCCTCAACATCAGATAACTGATTAAATTCCTATGATGAGGCTATCCAACATAGGATAGCAAGATGGAACTCATTAAGCAAAGTGGCAAGCAGGTCCAAATGACATCAGAGATTTCAATAGTCACACACGATGGCTGCCATTCAGTCACTGCAAGCCTAAAGTAATGGGCCATTAGGCAGAGAGACACATTAGTGACCAGGTGAGACAAAGGCATAGCTGTTAATATAATAGCAGTAAAAAAGAGAAGTACTGTAGCTACTATACCATTAGTTCAGCATCATAATGACAGATGGTTTCTTGATGGACTTTGTCAGTTTCTTGCAGCTTTTCAACTTCACTTGTCAGCTCACAGACACTGGCAGCAGCCACACAAAAAACAGTTCTCAACAAACCATTATAAATACCACTGTTCAGTAAGTTAAGTAATTGTAGCCCAGTCTACTAAACATCATAAATGTATATCCTTTTTCTTCTAAATAACAAATCAAATGTGAATTACAGACAACAAACAACTGCATGGAAGCATCACATACCGATCTTTCCAGCGTTCAACTTCCAACAAGGCCTGCAACACATCAACAAGCAACCGAGCCCTATATTATCATAAATCATAATTTACCACAATGTAACATGTGATAATGGTGGCTACACAGCCCAACAACAGTGTCGAAGCACTGACGGACAGAACAGTCTGTTTACATATAAAGGATCAATCACATGAAAATTGTTTCTGAAAAAGGTAAAGGAAAGAAAGTAATAAAAAATTTTAATATAACCAAAATTATGTACAGCATCTATGACACAAAAAATCACAAGGCATAATAAAATGCATTAGTGAGCGAAATTTTGTCAATCTGTATCTACAAATCAGAAGCAAACATCATCATACTTCTAACGTGAAGAAGCGAAAAACTAACAACAAAAACTGCAAAAAGAAACAATAACAAACGAAAATAAGAAAAAAAACAAGAATATTGTTGTTGGTGTAGTATAACAAGCAAAAACCCCAATTAAAAAATTTCGCGTGCTGTGAACAGTTAACGACATATGACTTGAACCTGATCTTTGGCTGCTTGTATAACACTCATCTCCTCAGTTAGACACTGCATCTGTGAACTGGCGTTCGTTTGACTAGACTGTAACTGTTGCCATGCTGAATGCAGCTGCCAAACGTCACGCAAAAACATATTATTAATTACACATACACGTACAGAATATTAACTCAAAAAAGCAACTAAGAGTCCCAAATTAATTCTGTCAACTATAGGAAGCCGATGTAGCTTGCCACAGCCCATTTAGTTTTACCGAATCAACATGCACAGTGAATAGCTGCAAATATAGAGAACGTTGCTACATAATTTAATGGACATAGGCTAAAAACAATAACAGCAGCTGCGCAGTCAATGCATGTGCTACAAGCTATGAGCTTTTATATTATTTTTATATTTATTTTTATTTTTTGTATATTATTTCTGTATTGTTCATGAACTGAACGAATTAGTTGCACCATCATAATCTACAATTTAACATCATATCTTAAAGCTAAAATACATCAATAAACGCAGCAAATTGCTCAACGTGTGTTGCACAACTGGTCCTATAATATATCTAAACTGTGGTCTGTATGTTGTACTTACAAGAGCACATTTGTACAGATCATTAGCTGGCTAGGCAGATGGCAAACTCTGAATGGAACTTGTTACTAGTAACTTGGTCTAGCATGTGTGTGTCTGAGGAGGCCAACATATAGGATGCCTTTTAATGCAACAACTAGCAGATGGTGCTAAAACATTACTCTCTGGATATAGGATACATTGACATAAAATCCATAAGAAAGTGCAAAGTCAAATACCTCATAATAGCATGTCTGCCAACCGCCAATAGCTTCATTCAGCTGCTGTACGTTTGACTGCAGCAACTGATTCTGAAACAACATCATCATCATTGTCATCATCATCATCATCATCATCATCGTCATCATCATCATCATCATCATCATCATCTAGGGATGTACCGAATATTCGCTTCGGTGCCGAATAGTGGTCCGAATAGTGTATTCGTATTCGAACGAATAGTGTCATCAGAACGAATACGAATAGTTAGTCTGTATAGTGCAGAGCTATAGAGACGTCTACGGCCGAATTCACTCAGTCAGTTCCAGATGCTCTTGCTCGGACCGCCTGATTTTGGGAGACAATTAGACGAATGAAGGGGAGAGGGTCATGGCTAGGCAGCATGCTCAACAAGCACCTATCATATAAACATCCACACGAATTTAAGGAGGTGATAAATGTCAGAACAGCAGGTGCAGCATCAGAATGCTCCGGTGCCAACGCTATTCGTATTCTTATTCGGCCGAATAGTTCACAGAACTATTCGTGTTTGGCCAAGTAGTCTAAAACCACTATTCGGTACACCCCTATCATCATCATCATCATCTCATCAATATAAGCACAAATAACTCTTGTTCTTACCAGAATACACCACACAATTAGGAAATTGCGTCAGCACAAGACCTCAGCATCTCATGTCAGGACATTACTATAAAAAACTGCAGTTCAGACAAAATGACACATTTTCTTCATCCCAAAATGATCTATTATGTGTTGGGTGAGACATTTAACCTTACTCATTCATTCACTCACTCACTCATGTCATGCACGCAAGTGCTCAAGAACTCGAGACATATGTCCGACAAGGAAAAGACTTTTTAGGCATCGGCAACTTTTGTGGAGAAACAGATATTAATGAGTACCAGGAACAAGAAAATATGTAGTCATAATGCACTACTGTTTTTTCTCCCACTATAAATGACATTCTTCAAGTGTGCTGTCTGAAGCTCTTTTATACAACTATCATGGCAAAGTCAGACACACATAGTCCAAAGGAGCTGAAAAAGTAACAACAACCAATATAACCAATATAACTGCAAACTGTGAACAACAATCTCATCAGAGGTACAGCCATGGCATCTCTATCGCCTCCAATCCAGCTGGAGAATAGACGTGTGTAGACCTTTGTGAATACTTATTTTGCTACCATCACAGGCCGAAAGTCCATCCCATCAGCAAAGCGGTTCAATATCAAAGCACTTAGGGAAAATGCCACACAGAACCACACAAAAGCAAACCACGCCGACAATGTAACACGATCTACCTGCTCTCCAAGCTCATTAACTGCTGCTGTCTGTCCACTAACAGTTTCAGATAAACTGTCAATTTCAGCCCGTTGCTTGGTACCCAACTGGTGTGCAGCATCACGTTCAGCCTAACAGAAACAGAGAATGTTATCTAGAGTAACTTTTAACAATTGATTAATTGATTAGGATTTAATGGCACTTTCAGCACAAAATAGACTATATAGTGTCCTCAAAAGGTATTTGAATTTTAATCAATGAGAAAGTTGAATGTGTCGATAATATGCAACATAAAACCATTACCATAAATAATTCTCCAATATGGTCTTTTCGAAGAACTTTTAAGGCACTTTCAACAGATCTGTTATATTGTGCCCATTGAGTGAAGATCAGACAAGGTTTGCAACTGACAAATGAGGCAACTTCAAAAATAAACGCTAAAACAAGCTAAAAACATTTGTATAGTGCCTGTAGAGTCCTTGGATACAGAGGCACTTAAATAAGCAAGCAGATACACAAACTGGAAAGATGAACATCGATAAAAGCCCGAACAATGAAGACATATTTGTCCTGCTTTAGTTGCATTTTTGATACAAATTCAGGAAACCAAGTGGTCACTCTAACAACAAATGCAACTCCAAGATCTCACAATTGGCAGGCAACAGAAATACAAGACACCATTTAATTGCAGATACATCCCCATTCTGATCACTTCCTATAATAACCAAAGCATGAACTGTAACAACATAATGGTTATGTATAAAATATATTGACATTTGTGCTAAATAGCTTCCTGGTCCAGTAACGATCAGCCGTGCAGTGACTGATTCAAAACCAAAGCTCATGTGTTGTTAGCAACAAACTGTGCCTCTTTCCAACCAGCCATTACCTTCCAACAGCTCAGGACGCTACCATTTTGCTGGAAACTTCTACTTTATGCAATGCACAGACGTCTTGGAGGTTGACATATAATTCTGTAATACTTAGCAGTTGAATCAGCTACTTATCTATACTTTAATTAGATGCAAAATCACCCATACTGTGTATTAACTGAACAAAAAAAATGACATGACATACCCTTGTACTTTTTAGTTCAGACTCGAGACGTGCCATTTGTGCTGTGGTGTTCTGGCAATTCAGTTCAGCACTTCGAAGCTACAACACAAGTTAGTTACAGAAGGCTCGATAAAAGTTTCAACCGGAACAGAATTAGTGCAATCTAGTCATAGCAGTCGCAGCACATTAAAAGCTATGACACAAAAACAGAAGGGCATCGAGGCATAAAAAATACATGGAGGTACTAGCCAGCGCATCGGTTTCCACAGCTGCGAATCCTACTGGCATGACCCTCCATGTTCTTTTCACCAAACGTGACTGCCTAGATGTAGAATATCGGACTCGTGAATGAGAGATCACAGGTTTGAGTTGCAACCACTGCATTGTCGAGTATAGTCCTGGGCAAGCCACTCACCCATATTAGCCTCTGTTAACAAGAAGACTTTTTTTCTAGCAAAAGGATGATGATGCTCTGCAGATGAGAACGAACTGTAGGTCACGTTGCATTGGCCATTAATTATGCTCCAACGCTCCACCAGAGACTATGGCATCCTTCACCTTTTAGCTCTATTGGCAAACCAGTAGCTTCCACCTTCATTACTCATTTTGTTCAATTGAAATGCTGAATTCATTGCTGGTAAAGGTTGTTCCAGAAAAAGGCCATAAAATCTGCATATGAGGCAGGCAACAGAATGGCAATTACACACACCTTTGCATGAAGTGCATCAAGCTCTTTAGTCATATTCGGTCCAGCCTTCCTATCGGACTGACCTTCTGTAAAAATAATTACACAAACATTTCACGGACTGAAAATAAGCAACCTCACACATCATAGAAGTCATAAAACACATAAATAACAACTGTAATGAATATCAAGTACGTTTAATTGCACAAATATGTGATCAATAACTCCATTTTTGGACCAGATAAACATACACAAGCACGGAAGAAAATGGATGAAAACCAAATTTCTGAAAACACTTACTAAGTGTGTCTACCATCTGATGTCTTTGTGATTTCTGCCTCTGTGAACAAACACACAACAAAAACTGAAACTTTTCCAAGACAATGCAGAAAATCACGTACATGAAACGCCAGTAATGGTTTTCAAACATCATATCAAACATCAGGCATAACAGTGTCATCTCAGATTGACAAATGGACTTTGTCAGCATTCTAGGACTAGCTGTTCTTATGTTTATTTATTATAGTAATTTGCAAATTGAATACAAAAGAGAAGCAAAAACATAATACAGAAAAAAAACAAA
>Ga0056115_1000620_pt1 | contig 15918 bp, 14 predicted proteins | sample WorMetOlspDAHAB1_FD_77007 | JGI IMG/M metagenome (GOLD analysis project Ga0056115, IMG submission 77007) | Marine gutless worms symbiont microbial communities from Max Planck institute for Marine Microbiology, Germany - Olavius sp. DAHAB.1 ...
CAACTTTTATGGGGCTACGATGACGATTAAGGGTAGTTTTATATTAGAGCATCCCCATGTTAAAGCGGTTTTCGGTCGCAAAAAAACTTAAGTCCAGTCAAAATCGGTACCCGAAATGGCGGTTTTTCGGAAATTTAAGGGTCCAAATATAAAATATAGTCATCGGGACCCCCAAAAGGCACTTCCTTGCCCGGAACGACGTCATTTGACGTATTTTGCGTAAATATCTGTCCAGGGGTGTAGGCTGTAGCCTTATTGAATAACCCAAAAAACGAACATACTAGTCACCCCAAAAGCACGGTTAAATCACGTATTTGGGGAACAGAAACCCCTGAACCGATCGCTACAAAATTTTGCATGCCGGGTGCCGTCCAGGACCTAATCACGCCTGCCAATTTTTGCGAAGATCGGTTAAGGGGTTTGGTGTGGCGAGGGGTCGAATTTTGGCCTTTTCCATTGACTTGCTTCGTCGCCTTTGAAACACTCTCGCACTACCGTGCGAGTGTGTGATTGAGGTTGTGATATATACTATGTTGCAGCAAGTAAAGGTTGTGACTTCATTATGCATGCAAACTGTTGTCAGTGGAAGTATGCACCAGTAGAAATACACGACGTACGAAACTACTAATATTCTCATACGGTAAAGGGGACGATGGTCCATATAGGACTGTAGGCGGAGAGCCCATATCTTGCTCATACGCCAAAGTCTACGCAAACCGCAATCGTACTCATAAGCATAGGACGTAACATTTGCAAAAGCTTTTTCAGATTTCAGCACTTCAGTTTACTCTTTGTCCACAATAAGTATCCCTTCAACCTGGAGGCGTGATTTTATGTTCAATTCAATGATGTGACCTCACCTCATTTATAGTGATCGACTCGTTAACACCGGGCTTTGCTTCAGTAGTGTTCTCAAACGTTGACCAAAAAGACGAAGTCATACTTTTTTCCTCATAGTATGAGTAACTTCGGTCACATTAATGACTCATCGCTCGTGCAGAACGAGCGTGTTGCACGTAATGCTGACTACATTGCAGAGCTTACAGGGGCTTTTATATCTGAACGACTACTGTAGTATATTAGGCCTACATTGTTGCAGCAGCGTGGCTGACAACATATGGGGTGCTCCTGGCATTTATCATGCCAATCGGTCTCGTTCGCGCATTTGTTCCTGGTGCAAGATCGTTCAAGGTGGAAACTTTTACGTCACTCATTTATTATGTTTATTATTTAGTTTTACCTCCACGAATAGGCAAAAACGATACAAGTACACAAGAACGGCTTGTGGACTACATCATCCGGCCAGGAGACTGTCACTTACGACCGGCCTAAAACGCACAAGGAAAATATCATTACAAAGACTAAAATTGTATATTCGGTAATATTAAAAACTGAGCAAGCCAACTAAACTTTGCCACGAATTGCGAAATATGAGTCAATATTGCTTATGAAGCGGTCAGAGAGATACAAATTATTAGATAGGCCTATACTACTGCAATGACTGATGGGAGTCTGCCTTCTTGAATTAGAAGGCCCGAAAGCCCAGGACCTTCGTTACTTTATTAACCATTTTGACCTTGTAACCTTGACGTTGACCTTGACTTTGAAATACCAACGATTTATTGCTATCACCACTGCACATGTTTCACCAGTTTTGGAGTTCGCATGATTACCGGTTCCACACTTACTGCTTGATCATTACAGTATGCGATCTTATGACCAATGCTCGTTGTGACAAGGACTGACATCGCCCGACATCGCCCTTTCTCTGTCGCGGCTCCATCCATCTGCAAACTCACTGCCTGCTGACGTCGGACTATGCCATTCTGTCCTAACTTTTTAAGTTACACCTAAAAGCTCATCTGTATATACCCGTCAGTGACAGTCAGTTAGCCTAGTGCGCGCACTGCCGTCGGGCCTCTGCATGGCGATATAGGCCTACTAATCCTTCATTGTTTATTTTTATGGACGTCTTGTAAGATGCTGTTAACGGCCCTTGATAGACGGACTGCGATGTATAGTGTGGTAACTTTAAAGAGACGGCTTCTTAATAATGCTGATTACATGCACAACATGATATGACAAGCAGACGTTGGAAGGTGGACATCCGACAGCAACATATTGCGTATCATCGTCATGCTGTGTGCGTGATCAGAGTGTTATGTTTCAGCGTTGCCACAGTACAGCTGTGTTTCCCTGGCTGACATAGCAAACGCAGCAACAGTTTAGCTCGGACAAAAAGAGCATTATGGGGGAAAATTTCCAACATTTCAATATATCGTACTGTTCTTGCTATTTATTTATTGCTATTGTTCATTGTGTCAGTAGTTATTTTTTGCTCTATTAGTGGTTCAGTCGAGTTCACATTGCCATGCGTTTCCGACGTATCCCTAATAAATATACAAGGTGACCCAAAAATTTAGCCACTATCCTGACTGATCATTAAGCCGTATTAAAGCTCCCTAAACAAGACTAAATTTTTCATCAATTTTCAGTATAAAATGAGCACAAGCATATTATAAGTCGGTTAATATCATGTATGTGATCTGACATTGATGTAGGCCTAATCAATTACTGTGCTTTAAGCTGTGATCTGGGTGAAATAAGTGTGTACAATAAAATCCTAATTAAAAACCTGGAATAATAGAAAATATGGATATAAAAGAATTTTTTGCACATATTTCTTTAAAAAGGTATAGGAACAGAATTTATGGCTTCAATGGCTTGTTAAGGCGAACTGACGCAAGGGGGGAGCAGCGCTGACATCATTTACATTATTGGACCCATATCGTAGCTTCGCAGGTAACTCACACTGATTGACATCAAAAAGCAGGCCACGGCACGCATAGAATATTTAGTATCAAGTTATAATATTATAGTGCTTGTTTGACGCTTTAATTCGGTGAATAAAATGATATGATAATCATATCATTGGCACGCTTTAATACGATGTAAGATGATTTACTTATAATTCAGCTGTGGCTTATTTTTTGGGCCATCCTTTAGTTAACGATCCCGACATATTCCTCTGTGTTGCCATGCACTTGCATATGCTCAAAGTCTGTAATGACACGCTAATGACAACACTACTGCGTGAAATCCTATGTTAAATGTTATTACGACGACGGCAGCAATAACCTGAGCAGCAGCATAAATGTTCCATATTACGTGTCACGCTGGTGTTCTCGTCAAACCGGTTCTGATGATAAATTGCGTCCAATTTCTTGCCTGCCAAAAACTGCGCACCCGAACGCAAGACACAATCTGGGTGGGTGAAAAATTCCAAGCATGTCTCATTTACATGTTCATGTCAAGAAAGAACAAAAAACTACACGCATAACACGCACATAGTACAGAGATGCCGCAGATTAGATCAGCGTCTGCATCATTGGCGAGTTCGAGTATGCCGATGCTGCAAATGTCACGATAAATATCTGCGCGCAATTTTGTCAGCGCTGCGCGATTTTCCGATGATCACTTCCACTTATCTAGTGAGGCCGTACGCCGTAGTCTACGTGTTTCGGAATGACACGTTTTATTGCTGCCCGCGCAGTGTCACAGAAATCACCGTTAGAGATGGTCTATGTCAACGAAGGCTTCTGTTCCATAATACACTGCGCAGTCAGTGCCATTATACTGGTCTCGTTTTACGGTAAGTTCAAGCGTTTGTATGAAATTTATGCAGAGTTTTCCATTTTAAAGGTCAGTCCTTGAAGGATGTGTTTCAGGCTATGTACTAGCTAAAATTACCTATTGCTTGCCAGCGTGGTCTGGGCTTTGTACAGCAGTTGATCGTATAAGACTGAACTCTGTCTTGAGGTGCATGAAGCTTGGGTACTATCGCTCCAACGACCCACGGTCGATATCATCCACTGCCAACGATGCAGAGAACACTCTTTTCAAAATGTACTCAGAAACCCTCAACACGTACTGCAGCCCTGCCTGGAGGAGCAACCGCAGTTGCGCTATACAAACTTAGAAATCGACCCGGAATCAACAAGTCTCTGTTCTAGAAAACTGTGGACCTTAATCACAGAGACGTTTTAGTTCGTAATACAAAAACAGCTACTTAACCTATAGCCACATTTATATCATTTTACACAATTTTTACGTTTTTACTTCTTTTTAATTATCTTACAAGCGTGTATTATGCCATGTGCACATGTTACTCTGTTTATGCCGTTTATGTTTATCGCTCCGTGCATGTACTCGGGTTGCGTATGTCAACTTAAATAATAAATACAATGATGATGATTATGTACGGATTGCACCCTTTTATACCTATTGTCCGTCTTCCTGACGTTCCATGCAGCCATTCATGTAGTGGGAAAGTTCTATAGTACAAAAAAGCTGTCACTTACTTATAACTTTCTGAAATGATCGCTTCCGCAATACGAGGAGACCACAAATTCAACATCATTATTATATCCATTACAAATACAGCGTAATATGCAAATACAGCTTAACATTAAGCACAAAAATATTAGGCCTAGTAAACCAATAATTAGGCATAAACGAAAACATAAAAACATAAAAGACACAGTACGCTAAAAAGTGGCACAAAACCTAACGAGTTAATTAGTAACTTACTGAAAGTGATACTAAGTGCTTTTCGTTCAGTTTTCGAAAAGTATGGACTGTTGCGAATGTGTCTTAAAAGGTGTTCGCGGAGTTGACATACTACCAGGCAATCAGGTTGTACTGGCTGGCAGTACAGCCGTGTTCAACTGCACATCATCTCCGTGGAACCAGGCCTGGTACTTCTACAGCTTGGCAGGACCGACGTCCCCGTGTCTTATTTACTCATACAGACCACATCGCCTCAACGCCTCCCGATGCCAGAATCTCTCCAGGTATATAGTCACCCGGAAGGAGGATCTTCTGAGCCTGAGCATTTCCGGTGTGGTGACTTCAGACGCCGGGACGTATGTCTGTGGAGATCCGTTGACTCCGACGTCAATTTGCTCTGCTGTCTTGGGCGTTCTTGGTATGTCACTCTAGACACGCGTTAACTCAACAGGCAATAATGTCGTGCATACTTTTTGCACGACTTGGTTTTAAAGTGAGCCTCAGCCAACTAATTAATTCTGTTTGTAGTTGTTTATTTCCTTTATTGGTTCTTGTTTGTTCTGTTGTTTTACCTATAGAGGTGTTCATTAAAATGATATTTTAAAAGATATTTTGACATTAGTAACCTATATTTATTTTTCTTATGGTCGATATGGGTGAATATTTAAAAGATTACTGTGATTTTCAATGGAACAGTCCCCAATTCTTGTTATTTTTACTTGTTCACATGACTTTCTAGACACGTATGTTCATGTTGTTGTTTGCTGTCGGAGTGACCGATTTCTCGACCTCCACGAGCTGAGGCCTTCAGTAGGCCCAGTGTTTAACCCGTAACCACACAGCGGTGTGTGTGTGTGTGCGCGTGCGTGCGTATCGGCACAATTTGCACGCAAATGCCTATGCGTGTGTTGTGAGCAGTCTTTGTCCAGTTTATTTAGTTAGCCGACCATACAGCACCTCTTGTCGACAACACTGGCCATCCCGTCGGAACTGACCCATACAGTTCTGGAGTCAGTAAACCAGTGGTCGAACAGATTGCACCCATCGCTGCTGTTATGAATGCTACCAGCGTTCACAGTTTATAAAGGAAAACGCCGAACCCTCTTTCCTTCCCGGGATTAACTCTCTGCATCAGTTTACAATCTTCCCCCAGCAACATAACGTGCCTGAACTCAACAGCCACACCTGCGTGGGCTCACGACAGTGGCCAGTCAATAGACATTTGAATATTGTGTATTTGCGAAAATGACTGTTAAGAAACGACAACATTTAGTCAACATTAACAACGAACAATAACTTCTGCGTTCGTTATGTGATTTTCGTGCAGTTTGAAAATGTGGTTGTCAATTTATAGGATGATCAAATAGATGTACATTTTGTGAAACACGTTGTCTGAGTTGACTTAGTTGGAAAAAATCGCTAGTTTGAAAGAATGTCGAAAAATGTTACAGCTTACAGGAATTAAATTTAAAAAGTTGTGGACGATCGACTAAATTTAATGGCTAATCTGACCGCGTAGATAACTCAGACTTAAAAAGGGTCGGTGCTACTCTGTATTTGTAGAGTACGGTCCATCAATCACGGCAGGTAAACATGTCACATGTGTCAATCAGCAGCCAGGTGTAGCGCTCACCTGCGATGCCGTGTACAGTGGCAGCGACCTGATGCCCATGACGATGACGTGGAGATCACCCAGCAATCAGCTACTTACCGACTCCAGTTACAACTCGTCTTCTGTATTCATGTCTTCCATTTGTCTTCTGCCACAGCCAGTGTCGTCGTCGTCTTTGTTGTCGTCCTTGGTTTATACCTGCACAATTAGTTTTTTGTCGCCCACTGCCAATACTGTCTTCGCTGGTGAACACAGCGCATACTATCGGCAGAAATCGAACGCTCCGTCGCTCGATTTGTTTGTCTTCTACAATGCAGAAGCTCGTAAGTAAATATATATGTCCGTTATACACAGTTTTTTTTATAGTCTGTCTTTCATAACCATCAGGGTCATTTGGGAAATTAATTGCTCTTAATGCGACTAACGAATTTGAAAGTGGGGGGGGGCACCGATGCGGCACAAAGCCCGGGAAATTTTTTTGGTCGTTCCCCTCCGATTTTTTGGCTTTGAAAGTACAATTGGTCGTTTTGGTGAGCGCTTTCGTGATGGTCAGTACAGTTTGGTCAGTTTCTTGTTTGCTGTTCTTCTACTCACGGTGCTCCCCGTGCCCAGCCATTTGTAAACGTTGGGGGCACGTGCCCCCCGTGCCCCGGCGCCACTGAGCACACGTATCGAATCTAGAGAGAAAAATTGCACTCTCATCATCATACACAATTTTAGAACTTTGTTTTTCTGATAACTGTGTTATGACTACGTTACCTACAAATTCGATCTTCTTGCTAGTCTCACAAAACAGAGCAAATACTTTTCCTGCTGCTAACAATAATGGACTAGCACATTGTGGCTTTTGTTTACCAGCTAGGCACGGTGAAATCAAATGATTCGCCGCGGTTTTTTGGATTCGTCATTATGCGGTAAATGTTTTCTCTTCCAGCGCCTGCCTCCACATTGTCTATTTCTCTTTAAAATGGCAAATATTACTACATGGCAGTAATAGTGATGCCGATTTGTGCTCAAAATATCATAAGGAAATGCTAATTTTTTCAGCGTTGTTAACAATACTATAAAAAAGTATTGGCAATACAAATACCAATACCCCTTATAAAAAGTATTGCCATACCAATACCAATACTCTTGCCATTCTTTACAATGTCACTCAATGATTAAACACAAGTCAGGTGCACTACTGGCCCAAGACATGCATATGCCCATTGTTCATTTACCAATTCGCTAAGAAATGTGCACTGCTGAGTCGTGAACGCATCGGGGGAAAGCACACGTCCTCCCAACGAAAACAGTTTTCAACAGCTGCGTTAGACGGAAGTCCAGTGTTCAGTGCAATGTACATCTGACGGATATACGGATATGTGGATATGCATCCAGAGATGCCACAGTGTCTGCCGTATCTGCCAAGTAGTTGTCAACTTCCTGAGTCGCGTCCAGGGACCCGGTGGCACGATGCCGTCAGGCAGACAATGCAGCGAAGAAGTCAGGAGGCTGGCGATGACCTGAACTTTTTTGTGTGCTTACAGCAGTAACTGTAACGGAGGATGATTGATTCTGTCCACTAACTGTTGCCAGCAATGAAATGCGGCTCTTCAGTGTGTCAGTAAGTTCATGGCGTTGAACGTCACTGTCTATCTAGTCCAGTTTGAATTTTGGATTAACAACAGCTGCCAGTTGAGCATCAGTGCTGTCAAACAAAAAGTATTGACTATTGGTATTGGTATAAATAAGTTACCAATATTTTAAAAAGTATTGGCAATACTACCAATACCAGTACAATATTGCAATATTAACAACCCTGATTTTTTATTAATTACAATCTTCATTGTTTTGTGAATCAGTTAACAGTGACAGCGAAGACAGTTTGAACGAACAGCTAGTTACAGTTGCGTCTGCACACAAAGGTGAGTGTAGTTACTGGTATCAGCAGTTTTCCTTGAGATTTCTTCAGCTAAAGTCACAGCTGTTACAAACATTTACATTCATTATCATAATAAGACTAAGCAGTAAACACCGATGCTGTGACTGCATTGTAATCAAGCGTATCGGTTTAACGGTTTGCTGCAGACGACGAGATGATTCTGATACTGATTCTGACAACCATGTTACTGGCGATGTTGCTAATTCTTGCAGTCTTTGCTCTGGTGCCACTCCTGCACAGTTATATCGTTCTGAAGAGAACGATGAAAGGTTGGTAAACGCTCACATTTTAAAAGCATATTGTAACAAAGTAAAAGGCATAACACTTAATCACTTATATAGCGCCACAAGCCGCTTACCACTACTGCATCGGCATTGAGTGTCACGGACAGAGCAGGCGTACAGCCTATAGACCGCAGTCCAAGCCCGCCCACGGACTTTGACATGCAGCAGAACAGCCATACGCAGCCCTGGTCTGCTGCTGTTTATGGTCTCTACCCAGTAATCCATGACTTACTACTCATTTTTACTGACCCGGAGGGATGGAAGGCTGAGTTTGCCTGGTTGGCTGACCCATAACGGACAGGTTACCCACAAAGTGGTCACCTGTCAACCATCGGACACATGCCAGGGAAAGTCCGTCGGCCAAATACCAACGTCCTAACCACTAAGTCACGCTGCTAACCATTGTAACTTGTTTTATTCACAATTCGATTCGATTGAGTACGAGTTTGATATAGGAGTCATTAGGGAAAAATAGTTTTAGACCCTGATGACACGAAGAGAATAAGAGTTAAGGATCTAGCGAGATTTATTCTAAAGTCTCGTAGATTCTTAGTTAATGAGATATCCAATTAAGGATAAATTCTGGGGATGGCGAATGGACCCGTTTGAGATCTTTGCCTACTGGGACTCAAGGAGAACCAGCCCCAATTGACATTGACATTGACATTGATATAGAAGTCAAATACGACAAACCGTAGGAGCGAACATCGCAGGCAAAACAGCAGTTTCGTGGAGAAAAAGGCGACCTAATTGTAGTCCAAGTATATGCCTATTAGACATTGGCATCAAGCTAAGTTCAACCCTCCTCTTGAGATTTTTAATTTGTACATACACATCAGCAATTGTTGCACAACGGTACGTATGTGCATCTTATTTGTGTTGTCCTATGCATTTGTTTTTTTATTCCACATTTTACGTGCTTCTCCACTTAATGGAAACATAAAACATAGATTACATTAGAATTCTTGCTGCATTAAATTCAGTCACTTCGTACGATGTGAAAATGATAATAGACTAACAATTCACTCATGGTCTGTTTTCTAAAAAACATAGCCACCGAAAGTTTACACGAGACATTTTATTCACTTGTGATTTTAGCTCAGTCAAGTGGTGTCGCAATGAAAACGAGATCGGTGACTCGAAACCCGACCGAGTCGAGAGAAACGGAGTACGATGAAGCACACTACGCTGTGGTTCGACCGACAGATGGCGCTGACAACGATGACGTCATCAATGACTACGCTTATCCCGCATCGCCAACAGCATCAGCGGCAGTTCATGATGATAGTTCTAGCAGCCAGTATCTCCGCTTGTTGCCCGAACCCGACCAGTCACTGCGACTGCTGGCCGTATTCACGAGACTCGAAGCTGACAACACAATTTCCGCTTCCGGTATAGACGATGACGTCACCAACACGGCAACAAAACACACCAGAGTTCTTCCGAATGTCGTGGCAGCTGCTGATGAAAAACAAGCTGCGACGTATATCGAGATTTTTTGAGACGACAGCAATTGTAACTTTCTCGTGCAATACACAAATACAAAATATAGTCTAAAAAGTTGACGAGATGCTAGGCCCACGACCAACAAAATCACAGTTGAAATGTGAAAAACGTAAAACTACGATAAAAGCATAGACTCTCGAAGCCACCATCTGAAAGCCCGCCCGATCCTGACCATAATGAATGTAAAAAATACTTCCAGTTTAAAACGGTCTGTAATTACGACACGGCCTTCAACGCACAACTAAAACAGCAAAAATCAAAAAGGCGTGATTATTTTGGCAGCACATCGCCATAATGTCAACGTGCTCAGACAAGAAACATCAAAAAGTGGTGCATTCACAAACGAAAAGCAATAAACCTGAAAAATGTCAATGTGAAAACATTCGACAACGTGCTGCATCGCTAAGGCGATGATAACATCACGATAACCGATTGTCTGGATTTCAGGCGATGGTTGTGGTTTGAGTGGGGTGGTCCCTTCCAATCATCTGCTTCAGAGAACGTCGGAAAACATCGTAGCGCGAGGCGTAGATGAAAGGATTTAGGCCGGGATTGATGAATCCAACCAGCACATATATATTGAAAGAAGTGTCGTCTATTATTCGTAGTATGTATTGACGATTCTGGCTCAGATGATTGACAGGTGACCGCATTCCATTAGCATGAGTCATCGGTCACGTGACGATGACTCATACTTGACCTAATTCCACCAGTCACGTGACTACCTCGTACTAGAACACGAGGCGTTTTTACGACATTGTACCCGACCTTTGTACTACTCGAGGACCACCCCTCCCCGCGGCCCCCCGGGGAGGGGAGGAAGGGGCATTGGCAGGTGACGCACGAGTCACTATCGAACTTTTTAATCGATCTTTGCTCGACTGAGTTCAAAGTACTCGAGTCGTAAATTTTTTGCGAGCTTGTACGACTTCCAAACTTTGACCAGATGCATGAGACGAAAGTACGCGATGGTCGAAGGTCAAAGTACTCTAGCCTGACGCATCTTAGTTCGTACTTTGCTGACGCTGCATGACAGCTGAGTCAACATGACTCATGTTGCTGATGTTTTACGACTATCGAATTCTATACCCGACCTGACTTCTACGTGGTCAGAGTCGTAAAAGTGTTGCGACTTTACGACATGATGACTCACGTTGTCTTGCCTTGTATCGAGCTTGCATTGTCTTGTGACATCAACATCGAGATGGTTAAGACGTCGACGGCCGTGACTCAACGGTTTCTGACGACACCACGACTGTCAGAATCTCGTCCACTGACGGTGCGACGAGACTGTCTTCATTCACGATTCTAGCGACGTCCGATGGTTCCACAATGGGTCGCGTCGTCGATGACAGCTCACGACAGAGTCGCTCCAATGCTGCCAATGGTTCGTCGTTGTCCATTGTCACGATACAAAACGGTCGTTTCTGTCTCTTTCTATAACAACTATTCGGTACAAAGGTCATTTGCAAGGTCAGAAGTCGCAAAAAGACTGCAAAATTTTACGACTCGGGTACTTTGCCTCGTAAAACTCAGGGCATCTGGTCGAACGAACCTTGTACCAGGTCGTAAACAACGCCGGGTACAAAGTTCGATAGTGACTCGTGCGTCACCTGCCAATCCCCCTTCCTCCCCTCCCTGGGGGGCCGCGGGAGGGGTGGTCCTCGAGTAGTACAAAGGTCGGGTACAAAGTCGTAAAAAACGCCCCGTGTTGTAGTAAGAGGTGGTCACGTGACTGGTGGAATTAGGTCAAGTATGAGTCATCGTCATGTGATCGATGACTCATTCTAATGGAATGCGGTCACCTGTCAATCATCTGAGCCAGAATCATCAATAGATACTACTCATTATTGATACTATTATGTCGATCTGTTCGAAAAGCAATAAACTTTTGACTGAAACATTTTCAGATTAATTATTTAAATAGCGCTAAAATTATCACATACATACATAATTGCGTGTGTTTGTAGGCTACATGTGTTTCACGTTTTCGGGTTTGTTTGCATTATGATGTTGAGTGTAATGTAATGTGGAGTTGTGGTAACTAGTTTACCGTGATGATGATCATGATGATTACAAATGTTAATATTTGTTCCGCCAGGACTACTGGCCTGCGCCCTCGTAACTGCTTACGTTGTAATATAATATCTAAATTGTATATCATCATCTTTCAGTTTTAAACGACCGGGAAGGGCGACACAGCCCACAACGCGCAACTAAAACAGCAAAAATCAACACGGTGCTATTCTTTTGGCAGCATATCGCCATAATGTCAACGTGCTCAGACAAGAAACATCAAAAAGTAGAGCACTCACAAACGAAGAGCAATAAAAGTGCAAAAATGTCAATGTGAAAACATGTGACAACGTGCTGCATCGCTGGGGCGATGATAACAGCTCGATAACCGATTGCCTGGATTTCAGGCGATGGTTGTGGTTTGAGTGGAGTGCTCCCCTCCAATCATCTGCTTCAGAGAACGTCGGAAAACATCGTAGCGCGAGGCGTAGATGAAAGGATTCAGGCCCGGATTGATGAATCCAAACAGCACTGCTACATCAAAAGAAGTGTTGTCCATGATGTCGATCTGTTCGAAAAGCAATACACTTTTGATTGAATCATTTCCAGATTAATAAACAAAGCTTAAATGATCACATACATATGTGCATACATAACTGCGCTTGTTTGTAGGCTACATACGTTTCACGTTTTCGGGTTTTGTTTGCTTTATGATGTTGATTGTAATGTAATGTGGAGTTGCGGTGACTAGTTTACCGTGATGACGATGATGATGACAATCGTTAATATACACTGTACAGGGTGGCCCAAAAAGCCACTATTATATTATCGGAAAATTGCATTAATTCGTATTAATAACTGTCAATGAGATTAGATTTATTCGTAAAATTAAAGTATGAATTAAGCACAATGATAGTATTCGTTGATATTAGATATTCTATGCGTGACCTACTTTCTGACCTCAATAACTATGTTTGGCCCGCAAACTAGCGACATGCATCAGATACGGTAAATTATCTCAGCGCTTCCTATGGCATCAGCTCGACTTAGCAAGCTATGGATTCTATGTGTAAACGATCGTTTCGATGGAGATTGATGTAAAAATATCTTTTATATCCACATTTCTCTCTTTTTTCTCGTTTTCAATCCACATTTTATCAAATGTGTTGCTTTTGCCTGTATCTCAGCTTCAAACACAGCGAGTGATGACGTCACAAATTAGGTCACACATAGAATGTTAAATACTGACTTATTATATTCTTGTGATCATTTTTTAGTTGAAAGTGATGAAAATATAGTCTTAATGGCGGGTTTTAATACAATTTAATGATGATTCGTGATAGTGGTTTACTTTTTGGGTCACCGTGTATGTTCCGCTAGGACTACTGGCCCGCGCTTTTTTAACTGCTTACGTTGTAATATAATATATAAATTGTATCAAACTGGTCTTACTCATTCATAGCATCTAAATCGAAAAGATCCGCCACAGTGTTGCCAATGTGACTGTACACTCACAGTAGAACATGTTCTCCTAGAATGTAATCATCATAGGCTAACTCCACGAGACAGAGATACTTCAATGCTTGTACATTGAAGGAACTATACGACACGGTTAACGCCCGTGATATTCTTGGCTTTATTAGATATATCGGGCTATATCATCTCATATAAATTTATTTTCGTTTTATTCTCCCATTTTTATCATATTTTTTTATCTTCGATGATTTTTCTAAACCCACTGTAAATAATGAAATTCTATAAATTCTGTAAGTGTCTTAGCATGGCAATGTATAGCCTACATTGTGCTGATGTGCCGTTAAGAAACTGTTCACTCAGTCACTATTGCCAAAGGGCCGCACGATGCTGTCTGACATTCCCAGATTGTCAGTGGATTTATGCTATAGCAAAGACAGTTATTGACCAAGAACTGACAGTCTCTTATACTTTAGAAATTTAAGTTACAAAATTCTAAAATAACAGACATTTTTAGAATACAATAAACATCGTATGTTAAATACAAGCCAATGAGTTCGCAAGAGTGATTTCTACAACTATGTCCCGTCTCTCACGGTTTCTGAGATTGAGCGAGCTATTCCTAGCAAATGTCGAATTTTAGAGGAGACCACCGGATTAATTGTTAGCCATCTGAATTGGACTGCTGGTGTGGACAAGAAGAATACTGGGACTGCTGGAAAAAAAGACGGTTAAAAGTTTTACGATATGTTTAACAGACTATAACACGGAATACCGCGCGCTGCATGCATCGCCTGGTGACAGACAAATAGTTGAACTTTATCTTAACTCAAAAACGACCAAATTGTACGAAATATCAAACGCGCTAACCCCAAGATATTTGAAGAAGTTGGCAATGGAGTAAACACTCCAGCAGACGACGAAGCAGAGGATGACACCGACCATCGTCTGCAGAACATTCAACTCGGATCGAGACAACTTGGCTCCCGGCGCCTGGTGGTCGACGTGGTGATCACGTGACGTGGTTGCCATGGGAACGTGACTCGCGTGACTGACCTTCTTCTGGTGTCTGATGGCGTGAAATATACGTACGTAGCAGTAGCCAAACACGCAGAGTGGGATAGCGTAGTTCCACAGGAAACGGATCACGGCGTAAGTCTGAGAAACAAACGCCCGAATTAACACTTAATGCAACTGCATTTTGACAGGCATCTGTCTCACATTAAGTCATCTACAGTTTCACGAGGCCTAGCACTTTTGACTTTTGACTGCTCGAAAGTCAATGCGACATGTCCAACTACAGATCTAACGGCAACAATAGTCTATAGCCATGCACCATAGGATCCAATATCACTACTGTTCCACTATGATACGCTATAGCATTCACGTTTCACAACTCAAGCTCAGCGCATGTGAAGTTCTGCAAATGGCGGCGGCGCTGCATAAATTAGATTGTTATTTTTTTATATCATTTTTATTATTAATTCATGCCCATACTGTTTATAGGCCTACATACACACTGATAGCGTGAACGAAACAATCAAAACGCACTTAAAACAGATGTTTTATATTTTACTGCTGACGTAATTACAGACAAAGAATATATATTTGACGCAGTAACCGACGCCGCGGCTCTGTTTGGCCATACTCCCATTCTTCGACAAGTTCCGTTCACGATTCTCGTTGTTGCAATTCCAGGAAACAACGCCAAACAGAGTCCGCTGATCCACGGCAGAGCCGCTCCCGCTGAAGTCATCCAGCCGCGGTAGTGCGAGCGATGAGCAACGGCATGGACGATTTTCAAGTAGCGTTCGACCGTGATGATAACAAGACCCAGCTTCCCGGCGTTCATGCAGATGCCCGGCAGAGCTCCGCCATCCAACAGAATGCAGATAAGATCGTCGACAAATTTCACCCGGGTTCCGTTGTACACGAAGCGACGCGTCAGATTGAAAGTGACATGAAGTACAGCAGCGACCAAAGCTTCACCGTAGACCATACACCAACACAACAGGCCGCGGACAATGACAACTTGTTTCGGAGACGAAGACATCGAACACCAAGTGCTATAAAGCAACTGTTGCCGGGAGACATTTGTTGGACACTACCGTTTTTGAACACCGATCCGTTGTATATTCCTCTCTGAGTTGTCCCAACTTTCCCAACGAGTTGAACGTGTGACCCGCCAGTCAGAAATAGCTGGAAAGTGACATGAAGCCCGGTGAAGACGCAAGCCAACAGGTCCATCAAGCACTGGTTGACGATGAACGAGTTGACGGTGCTGCCAAACTGACGTCGGGCGCGCACCAGAACTGTCAGTACCAAGCCGTTGGCGCAGACGCCGACGAGTATTATTGTATACGCGAACATGTATAGGCCTACGATCGGAGTCTTCAGCGGTATTGTCTGTGGGGAGTAGGATGTTTATGAGAGTTCAAGCCCCATCCACCAAAACCACACCAAAACCACGACTTTTTGGGTTTTTTTAACAGTGTAATTTACCCATACCCTTGTATAACTTTGGTACTTAA
>Ga0056115_1000621_pt1 | contig 15915 bp, 13 predicted proteins | sample WorMetOlspDAHAB1_FD_77007 | JGI IMG/M metagenome (GOLD analysis project Ga0056115, IMG submission 77007) | Marine gutless worms symbiont microbial communities from Max Planck institute for Marine Microbiology, Germany - Olavius sp. DAHAB.1 ...
ATTTCAGCACTTTTCATGACATTGCCGGTTTCTGACTACACGTTTTGTTCCTTCTTGGGCCTGTGATCCTTTTGTTGCTAAGCAACGTGCTTGGTTGTTGTCCGTTGTTAGGCGACTGCTGGTTTGTCGCAGCTGCTGCACTTCTTGCTGGTCAGCCCACGCTGTTTCATGTTGTTGTACCCGCCGATCAACAGTTCAACGAAGAATATGCAGGTTTTCACACTTCTGTTTTCTCTGTTGGTGCATAAATTCTGCAGTTTCTTTATCGTGTTTAACATTTAATGTATAGAAAAAACTGCACGACTCTTGGGTTATACAAGAGTATATGGAATGTATAAATGTATAAATTAGACTTAAATTTTATAGAGTGTAAGTATGAAACACAAGCACTGACACATTTTGAATCTGCAAACTGCCAGCTTTAATGTACGTTAGTGCTGAAAGCTCTCCTCCACTTTTCCACATATCTTTCCCTTCCAGTTCCTTTCCTTGTCTTCCTTTTTCCCATTGCCCCTTCCTCCTTTCCTTTAACTTTTTTCGCTCAAATTTTCTCTTTCTCTCCGATCCTTTTTTTTGCTTTCTGTTGTTTGCATAAGCCGATGTGGCGACCCTGTCTTCCAGCTTAATTTGAGGTGATGCATTTGGTTGCTTGTTTTGTACTTTTTTGACAGGAGTATTTCACTTCAACTTCTGGTGTTTTGGAGTCTGGAGAGAAGTGGTCATTGATGATCGACTGCCGACATACAAGGTTGACAACGTCCGACGTCTCCTATTCTGCAGCAATCGGGAACGACCGGATGAGTTCTGGCCGGCATTACTGGAAAAAGCCTATGCAAAGTGACTATACTGTGACTTAATTTTGTTCGCTATCTTGCAGGCCAGTTTTCTTAAGATTGGTCCTTTATACGTCAACGGAGAATTTTGTCCTCCAGTGCTTTGACGCTGTCGATTGGGTTATGTAGCCTGTAAATGTCGTCGCCGAAACGACTTAATTGTGTGTCTGGTAGGACGATAAACCTTGCTCACTTCAGGACAGAATTAATAATCCGGCTTAAAAGTCATGCATGTACATGAAATAATTGTAACAGCTAATGTGTCGTATTTTTCAACATGTCCGTCATATTTTCTGACTTTGACGAGTCGTTTCACGTCATATATTTTCATATACCCGGTGCTGTTTAGTTTTTGTTGGCTTCCGTCAACCAGCTTGTTGGTACTGGACATTATCGAGATGTGTTGTTTAGCGCAATAATTCATGTTGCATTAAAAACGTTTATTATACCTGCACTCAGAGATACTGCCTAGTTTCAAACATAGTTAACAACTGCAACCTTTGACATTGCGTTAGTAGAGCTGAGAATATACTCTCTGTGAGTGAGTAGGATTTAACATCTCACCCAACACATAATAGGTCGCTGTACGCTTGCATATAATTTGCATAATTTAGCAAAAACAATAACAATGCACAGGACAATATTTATAGTGTTATCTACAGCGCGAAGCCATATGCGAGAGTTCACTGTGGTTCATCTGGGCCAAAGTCGGTCAGCACCAGGTGGCCGCCAACTCGTAGGCCAAGCTGCAAACTTGAGCTTTGAGTCCGCCTGTAGGCTGCTATAGGCCGAACATTCGCCCATCGCCATGTGTATTACTACTCAACCATAAGTTGATACTCGTTTACCGTCCCTCGGAGAGTGTAAGGCTGAGTCGACCTAGACGCTGCAGTATGTTTGCAGCCCGTGCCCAAAGCTGCGTATCGCAGTGATTTTTGTGAAAAGCACAAAAACTTGTCCACAGCGCAGGTTCGATCCTGGGACTTTTTCTCGCCACAGGCAAGCATGCTTCCACTAGACCGCTGCGACCTGTGAAAAGGTCTATTATAGTGACGGTGATCAGTTGATGGTGATGTTGACAGGTTGTTTGGTTCGTACGAGGCTCTTGAAGGCGGAATGACCGACGATGCTCTGGTGGACTTCACTGGTGGCGTTGGTTACCGCGTGGACCTCACGAAGAAGCGCGACCTGCCACGAGACCTGTTTGCTCGCATGCAGATGCACTACAGAATGAGCACGCTTATGGGATGCTCTATCAATGTGAGTGAAGTTTTCTGCATATCTGCTTCGGCCATTGCTTTCCAAATTGGGGTCTGCCTCCGAAATGACCTATATTGTGTCGGGTGGGGCGTTAAACTCTCTCTCTCTGTCTCTGTCTCTCTCTCTCTCTCTTGCCCAAATTGGTTACTGTGGCCTTTTACTTTGGGTAATGGTCTGCTTTTTGCTGTTGGTGTTATAACCACAGTGTATTTTATTGAGCATAATCTGGCACCGGAGAAACAGGCCAAACGGTCGCATTAATTTATGACAACTGATGAATGATTATAGTTTGTCATGTGTTTGTTTTTTATTTGGTGTGCACCCTGAAGTAATGCCTTTTAAATATTGTTGTTAGTGTGTGATTGGGGGGTAACGACCCGTGTCGGGATGTGATTTTGTGTAACGGTCCAAAAAAGGTTGGGATCACTGGCTTAGGCCTATTAATTAAGCAGGCAAGACTAATGTAGTCTTTTCCAGTAGCTAAGTGGACAATTCGTGGTCAAACCAATTTCACTCAAACTGCCAGTGGCATCGAGTCCACCTTGATGATCAGCAATTTTCCAGCCATCGTGTGAGTCTACCGGGTGATTGAAATGATGATTATACGTGTAGCCAGTGGCCGATCGCTTTTAGTTAGCAGTGGAGTTGGCTACCCATAGTGCGATATCATTTCGATTGGTACTGCAAACTTGAACCAGCGCTGACGCTGGCTATCTGCCGTTCTAGTCAAACGTCGGGAGGATGCCAGAAAGTCTGCTGTTACTGCTGACCAGTCTGTAACTCAGTGCGAGTCAGTGTCTCAACTGCAAGCACAAATTAGCTGTCAGTAATAATAATAATAATAATAATAATACAAAATTTATATAATGTCATAATGCCGTTAGACGACCAAAGTTAACAATAAACAAACTTTTTGCTTGAATGTGATAGCAACGCTATTGTCTGCTGTGCTCTACTGTTACTGTTGTTATTATTACGTATATTATTTGAAAGCAGTGAAGCCGATCAACCAGTATCACTCAGTAGTCAGCTGCTGTGCACTCAAAACAGCTTGTGTCAAAACGAGGTCACCTGTGGTGACCAAGTAAGCAGTCAGTTGCGGTCGGTATCAGAGTCGGTAAAGTAAACTGCCGTCATAACACAATGTCAGTTATCAACTCATCACTGTTGTTGAGACAAATTTTTTGACACTGTTGTTGTTCCACTTCAACAGGGATCCTATGAGTTATGTTTGCAGTTGAATCATTCGATAACCTGCTGGTCTCATATATGGTTACAATTTGTCACAGTGGTGTGCTGTGTTCATTGTATGCTAGGCAACGCGGCGGACGAGGGAGAAGCGACTTGCTAATGGACTGTTTATTGGCCACGCCTACAGCATAACCAGAGTACTCGAGGTATGTAGTGGCCTTTTTTCGCTTTTTTATTGTCATTTGTCGGGGATATTAACAAGGACTTGTGGCTGAAGGATAAGGACCAAGGACTTGAGTTCATAGACAGAAAATAGGACTTTTGACTTAGCCGGCATTTATCGTGTAACAAACACATGATTTTAGGGGACAGGTGTGGTTATTTTTCTATGTAAGAAAGTAAGTAACTAAGTAATCTTTCATTAAGGTGCGACAAGCGCACAAATGCATCAATGCTATTCTCTTCATGTGCTGTATGGTCTGCTTCATATAATTACAACTGTGTGATTTAAAATCCTGTACGTGGTGATGATGTCGGGTCACCAAACACCCAGCTAATGGCACAAAGTTGTTATTGTAAACAAAGTTTCTCTCTATGTGAGCCTACTTATGAAGTGGCAAGGAAATTATGCCTACACAATTGCAGGTTAAATCGCAAAACACAAAAGACTCGCAGCTGAACGTGACTAGTAAATTGAAATTAAAGTTGAACTCAGCAAAAACCTGATGTGAATACTACTACACCATAAGTACCAGTATTTGAGGTTATTTTTTGTTAATCTGCATCAAATTTGTTACCGGTATTGCGGAAGGCACAATCCTGTGTGCTGCATTGTATAATTTTGGCAGCTGTCATAGTTGTTAAATTGGTCTCACAGACTCTTGTTTTTCGCGGAGTAGAGTTGAGTAAAACTGTAATTATTTTTTTTAAAGAAGTCACTTGAGCAGTGAAATGACCGAACCCATATCCGTGATTTGACCTGACCCAGTGGATCCAGTTTGCTGACCTGCAAATGCACTGAAATTTGGTTGCATTTCAGACATGTTTTTCTCTCGTGTCTTGTACGCTGTAGAATACGCCGTCTTTGTTTTCTGGCATCGGAGGCGACTGAGCTAAGGCAGCTCTCTGTGTCGTTTTAGTCGTTTGGGTGTACTTACTGCTTAGTTGTGTATTTTCCTGTGTTTTTAATATCAGTCGTGTATAATTTGCCGTAAATGCCTCTTCTGTATTGGCTGTGAAAAGCTCATGATACACACTTGCAGTTCTTTACAATGTTTGCATGGAACTGCTGCATCGTCTATTGCCATTGAATTCCTCTGGTCCTTGAACCTCGAGGTCAGGTCCCTTTCACTCAGCATCATCGCTGAGTGCTCATCATACATGGTTGTCGACTGTCGGCGACCGAGCATTCCCAGACGCCACTGCCCATGTCTGGAACAGACTACCACGCCACGTCACATCAGCACCGTCCCTACCACGAGTTTTCTGTAGTCATCTCAAGACCTATCTTTTCAGCCGTTCTCTTTCCGACTTACTGTGTTACCTGTAAAGTGACTTCTGTCATTGTCGAGCACTTTAATCGCTTTTGTTACTTAATCACAGACTCGTGCGTTGCAGGTAACGATACGAAATGAAGTGTGTCAGCTGCTGCGTTTGAGAAATCCTTGGGGCGAAAAGGAGTGGAACGGACCATGGAGTGACAGGTATCATCGTCACTGCGGTTTTCACTGTTCACTCGGTGCCATTTCATTCCACCTGTCTCTGCTCCTCTGCTTGCATCACTCGCCCCTTTTCCATAGCAAGAACCCGCATCAAACTCGCCGAGCAATTCTCTGGTCCCACAGCTTGGAACTTTATTCCTCTGCATTTATGACTTTTCACCGACACTGTGGTTTTTTTATGACAACTTCAGTCTCATTTTTAAAATCGGCTTATAATCTGTAACTATTTTATTGTCTTGTTTTTACTGTAATAAGCGTACCATAAATACCCGTTTATTAATTTATTGTTATTATGATTACGTTCTCTTGTAGTTATGTGCATGCAGTTCGCCGTCATTTTCACCAATTTCCGACTTCCCATTAAATTGTAACTTCTTTCGGCTGTTGCTCTGAATTTGGATTCATCGCGAAAAAAGCATTCCAACAATTTTGTTTCATTTCATTTAATTCAGGCAACTTTGTCCATACAAAAACACACAATAAGAGACTTAACACAGAACATGCAGTCCATTAATTTGGTCGTTAGGAACTGTGTAAGGATGACATTGGCATACATTCTGAGAAAGTCACTCGGGTTGAATTGACCTGTGTCGCTGTGGATAAAGATGATGTTATCAGTGATTGTACGTAACGCAATTCTCCGCGAGTTTTTGTATTTGCTATTGTGCTTCATGGCAGATCAGCTCAGTGGCTGAACATCGGCGCAAAGACTCGACAAGAGCTGGGAATTGTCATTGAAGAAGACGGCGAATTCTGGTGTGCAGAACGTCTTTTTGTCGGCTATCATCTCTTTGTTGTTGAACAAACGTCTTGCAATTTATACCGGATACTTGCACACTTTTGCAGACGTAAGTAGTAAAGCTGTAGTAAAATCAATCCTTTTGGAGCAAGTTGGCCCACAGGACGGCTCTGATCTCTGTTTCTATGGCCGTCAGCCAGGCACCAACCGAAGCTGCATTACCATGGACATGGGGCCAGTGTATTACACGGTGTGTCTGTCTATTTCGGAGCTTATGCTGGTCCCAAGTTAAGCTGCTTGGTGACAGAGTCAAACGTGTGTGAACGACTTGTCCGGGGTCGCACTCCACAGTGCAGCAGCCGGGGTCGAACCCGTGATTTCCGGTCGCAAGCGCGACTTTTCATGTTGTTGAGTCACTCAGTAGTTTAAGACGTTTTCATGACCACTGAGCAGTGTGAACTGTGTTTAGCTGCGCCGTCCAGAAATACCTTTACTTACTTACTTATTTACTTACTTACTTGCATGTGATGGTTGTGTGTTTTGTCATTAGGATGTCGTTCGATGACTGGCTTGCCAACTTTCAGATGATGCAACTGTGTCACCTGCCTCCGCATCAGACTCTGCCTGTCTGTACACATTTGGTCGTTTTTGCCTCTTCACCAACACTACATATATTTATGTCGCGCAAGAATGCAGTGCCTACAAACATTTAGCGAAAAAAGGCGGAAAAAGAGAGAGACCACACAATAAAATAATTAACGATTTTATTTATGTCTATTCGAAAAAAAGCTAGGAAACTGGTAATCAACTATCAGTGTAAACTGTAAACGTGTTTTTATCTACTGTGTATTGTCTAAAATTTGATGAACCAACAGTATGGCAAATTCTCTGAATACAGTGAATTGAATTGTTAGATACTGCACTATCATCAGTGCAAGACGTACTTTCTAATATACTTTGTAACACGAAATATTAAGAAAATTTTCTGATTAATGCATTCATCATCAAAAAACTGTATTTACCAAAAATGATGCAGCCTTAGAGGCATATACACTCTGAGTCAGAAAAAAGACACTCTGATCGTGTTGACTTCTTTTACTGTTATGCAAATGTCATAAATATTCATGAGCCTATACTCAGTCCATTATGTGACTCGTTGTGCAACTTAACAGTTTTGAAAAGTTGTTAATTGTTCAGTTATTGTCAGTTTTAAGTCGAAGTCAATTCGGTGCCTGATTGAGCGATTGATTGATTGATTGATTGCTTGCTTGCTTGCTTGATTGATTGATTGATTGATTGATTGATCAATTGATTGCTTGATTGCTTGATTGATTGATTGATTGATTGCTTGATTGCTTGATTGCTTGATTGATTGATTGCTTGCTTGCTTGCTTGCTTGATTGATTGATTGATTGATTGATTGATTGATTGATTGATTGATCGATCGATTGATTGTGTTGTCAGAACCACGAAGAGTGGAAAGAACTGGCATTCTCTGGCTCTTGGGTTCGCGGTGTTAATTCGGGAGGAAATGACAGATCAGGTCATGTATCGATGTTCGAACATAGCAATTGTGACGTGTCAAACTCTCCACTTTAGTATTTTATTTAAGTTGTTGTGGTAGCAAAACAATCGTTGTTATATTGTATCGTTGTTAGTCCCCGTCTGTATGATACAAGTGTTATCACCTGAGTTGTTTGAGTATTGTTTTAGTTGCATTTGTTGGTGTTGCGTCAGCAGTGCTTGTTGTCGTAAAAAAGTTCAGCCGGCGTGGGCAATTGCAACAAGTCTGATAAGTCGTTCAGATACACATACTTGTCTGCTGCATCAAACTCGCAGTGGCATACACGTAGAATAAAATAAACGTTCTGTATCGCCTGCCGGTAACCGGCGGCCATATTTGTAGGGATCACCTGCCTGCAGTGAGCTATAAATGATTTGCTGGCACCTAAACCTTAACCTGACCCTAGCCCTAACCCTTAACTTAGCTTCCAGTTCCGAAAAAAGAGGAAAACTGATCGCCAATCATAATTAACTGACATAACCGTGTGTGCATTCCTCTGTCACGTGCCACATGCCAGCCAATCATAGCTCACTGCCGGCAGGCGATACGCTACGTAATGTAAATAATGTACATTTTTACATACGCATAACATTATGCAGACAACGTTACACGAAAGTCGTAGTGTAATGTTCGGTTGGTTTCGCTGTTTGTTGCAGACGACTACTGGGCGAACCCACAATACTGTGTGCAACTGCGCCAGCCTGACAAGTCGGTGTTGTCGCGTGACTCTAGCAATCGATGTGTCGTCGTCGTGTCGCTGATGCAGAAGAACAGTCGCCTCAACAGAACTCGATATCGCGTTCAGAGCGCTGAGGTCGCCATGAACTTTGACCTCTACAAGGTGCCACGTTTGACCTCTTGAACTTTGTCAGTTATGGCTGTTCGAATCACGCAAGCATTTTGCGATGATAGGCCAAATGGATACCTGTAATGATCGACTAATGAATATGTCATTGTTGGAAGTGACTGGGAAAGGTTATTTCTGGCCAGCACAGTTTAACACATCTGCTGTTGTCCCACTGCACAAATAAAAACGTCTTCAGCGGCTGTCTGAGTCAAGTGTTTGCAAAGACAAGTCTGACTATCTGATTCGACGGCAGGTTGTTCCAGAGATGCGGTTCTGCTACATGAATTATGGAATTGAGTGGGCAAAAAACTGATGCAACCTAACCACTGAGGTATGTTTGAGTATAGGAGATTTTAAATACAAATCGGCGTTTTGACCACTTTAACGTGGATTACTACTATCTTGGCAGCCGAGTTTTCCACGTAGCTCTTGGCTGCCACGATCTAAACCTGTCAGCACTGTCTCACTTTTGCATAACCTTGTGATTGACGTTCTTGCTGCAGCATTTCTTCGGCTACCAGCTTCTAGAGTGGACACCATAGTACTGTAGGCTTCTTGGGCCTCTATGAAAATACACCTGACCTCAGGCTGTAGAATCCCCCGTCATACCTCGCTGGGGAATTCCACCAGTCTTCTGATTTCGAGGCCCTTCGGTGTCTCCGCTCTGCCTCGTTGTCATCGCTTATCCGACGCACCCGTCGATGAACCATCGGCGGCTGAGATTTTCTGTTCACCACTGGGAAGCTGTGGAACAACACTTTTCCACAGAATGTCGGATCAGCGCCATCACTGGCTGTTTAGAGCAGACATCTGAAGATTTAACTGTTCACTCATTCCTTCTCCTAAGTCACTGTATAGCACTTCCGTTTTTTTGGATACTATAATCGTTCTTTTTTACTTGCTTACTAATTTTTTTTATTTACTGACTTGTCTGTTTGCCGGCGTGGCTCAGTGGTTAAGACGTCGGTCTTTGGCTGGCGGACTTTCCCTGGTTTATGGTTAACATGTTACCACTTCATGGGTAAAGTTTCCGCTGTGGGTCAACGAACTAGGCCAACTCAGCCTTCCATCCCTTCAGGTCGGTAAATGAGTAGTAATCCGTGTAATTACATGGATTACGAGGGTGAAGACCATTAAACAGCAGACCAGAGCTGCGTGTGGCTGCAAGGCTGCAAGCCTGTGTGTGCGGACTTAGCCTACAGCCTATAGGCTGCACGCCTTCTTTGTCTGTGATGCAAAGCGCCGCTGCAGCAGCGGTACGCGACTTGTGGCGCTAAATAAGTGTTGGGCCTTTTTTCTGTAGGTGAAGAGCGACCGATTGCCGGAAAACATGTCGGACGCGACTTTCGGACGGTCGTCGTTGAAGCTGGCACATCGAGGAGGCAAGTACCAGTATTACCGCGAGATCTCGGACCAGTTCCAGCTTGAACCTGGCGCCTACGTCATCATTCCTTCGACGTACTATCCCAGAACTCAGGCCGACTACCTGCTCAGGGTTTACACCGCTTCACTGGCTGACGGCAGGTAAGTAGGTCCTGTTGACGTCTTCAAGCTACTGTACAAAGCATCGTATACTCATCACTGTGTTTGGAACTGATGCCGCGAGGCCTAAGAGTCCTTTGCTGTTGGTTATTAGGTTGCCAGTCATCTGGGTGACAAAAATAACAATTTCTAAATCTAACACTAACTTGAACCCGAAATTTTGTCATCCAGGTATCTGATTTTCTCGCCTGGTTGATATGTCGCCTAACGGTTATTATATTGCAAAAATGAGCTAGCCTCTTTATGTTTGTTGGTCTTTATTGTGCAATCCATGTATGCTGCAGTGCAGTATAAGGTCCCAGTGGAGACTGGGGAGCTGATGTTGGGGTTAGGGTTAGGCCGGTTGAATCTCGCTAATTTGTTGATTACTTTTTCTGGTTGTCTAACTGCACACTTTGTTGCTGTTGGCTTTATTGTCTTCATAATCTTGGATGGTTTTTCTGGCTAGCCCAAAGCTAATGTACGTAGCTAGGTGGCCTCCATTTCGTCTGGCACCTGCTTTTTTCTCTGTAGTGTTTTTAACAACACACATCTTAATATTACTACAACTACGACATCTTCTGTGGCCATCGTTGTTGTACGTGGGTTGAACCTGCGATAAGCACAACTCAACTACCAGGTGGCTCAGAAAACTCCAGACAATATGCTATTTCTCGAGACTCATGTGAGATTTTTTTACCCGAATTTCCTCATTTATACGGGAGAGATCCTGCTACAATTCTGAATTTTTTTTGAATCAGTTATTTCAGTTTTTCTTCACAGTTATGGCTAGTTAAATACTTTATGCCCTACTTTTAATTATGTGGTGTTGTATGTTTTGAGCCAACGGTAAGCGTTACTTGCTTATTACAGCTTATAGTAAATCTTATAGTAGATGCACATGTTTCTGCTATTTATGTTGTTGATTTGCAGTGAGGTGGACTCTGTTACTGAAGCAGTCGAGGTGACGCAAACTATTTTGCTGCCCATAAAATATCACTGAGTTTGTTTTTATGTGCACATGGGACATGGATTTGTAATGGGACAAAGGACATAGTTTCCCGCCTTTTTTGCCAAATGGCTTTTTCTAAATAGCAATAGAAACCCGAGTCGTTTACTTCAGTGAATGCTTTGACAATTCTTCCTTCTAGTTGGAAACGTCGAGCTTGGAGCGTGAAAGTCTGTCTGTTGACGCAAGTGTGGCGCAAAGCACGGTTGAATGAAGGAGACGTTAGTCTTTAACAGCCCGCATAACACACGCAGTTTAGGTAATTATTGAGACAATCTTTACAGTGTTGTTGACTGATATTGACGTACTGAAGCAGCATTGGAAAACACAGTGTATGACTCAATACAGCCCAGTCAATCTAAGCCACTCATCATGCGAAACACAAATAGCTACGGGTATACCCTTTCATAGGTACTTTCCTCTCTTTCTCTGCCAACTGTCTTGTTGCACTGCCCTTTAGACTATCAACAGTCGGCAGCCAAGCCTTTCCAGTTTCTGCCGTTGCCGAGATTCGGAATGAACTGCCTGACAATGTCTTTTAACCATCATCTGTTGAGTCGTTCCAGCGTCAGCCGAAAACTTCCTTTTTAGCGATCTTTCCGATATTATCACTTTGGAGCTTGCAGTAATCTTGATTACTTAGGCCATTCAAAAAACACTGATTGCTTGCTTGATTGATTGATTCTTTGGCGGGGCTCTATCTGTCAAATTTCATCGGCAGGGGGGAGTTTTGGGTTTTGACATCGTTACTGGGACCGTGCCACAGTTGGGTACGAGCTCTTGGTGGAAGGTCGCATTGCTGGAGTTTGCATTCGGGAGGGTCAACAGCGGTTAAAGTCGACCCCCTGAATTTGTTTATAAATATCAGTAGGGGGTTAGACATTATAGGCAGGTGGGTTAAAACCCCTAATTCCCCCGGCAAATACAGCCCTGTTCTTTGGTCCGCATGAAGTTGTCATACAGCTGTCTCCTGTCAGGAATTTGTCAGCAAATGAACCATGGGGTTGTTTTGTGGTGTTTAGGCAGTGAGATTGCATAACGATGGTCTGCGCGAGCTGTTTGACCGTTTCGCTGGCGAAGACCACGTTGTCGACTACCGCGAACTGCAACTGATCCTTAACCACGCGTTCTCGCAAGGTATACGAAACTGCGGGACTGGAAAATGACAAACAGAAATTGCAGGACTGGAAACTGCGGGACGAGAAATTTTACGGAATCAACTGACAGATGTATATGATGGACGCCGTTAAGTTTAACTTTTGGCCAGATTGTTGTTATCGCTTTCGGCCGCAATTCATCATTATGTTTCGTCATACTCAGCATCACAACAGTCTGCTGCACCTCTGAGAAACTCTGCAAATGGTGTTATATGATTGGGGTTATTTTTTGTTATTGTTGCTATTAGTAGTAGTAACGATATGAACCCGAGTGTATCTTTTTTTTGAGTCAACGTTTTTGAATGATACAGTGATGTTATTCTGTCAGTAATTGCACAGTACTCAGTTGTCATTTCCTTTAGTATTATCGGTTTGTGCCGTCACTGATACGTGACTACTATTTTGCTTTAGTGACCATGCTTGCTTATGAATTATTTGTGGCGGCCTTTTTCATGTCTGGCAAGTGCCGGATTGGAGCAGGGTCAGGTCCCCAGGCCTCCTGTCAACCGAGGCCTTCCATCAGACCATCGGTTTTTTTATTTCTTGTAGGTACGTGCATGATTCTTAATTTCTTCTACTGATAATATTATGATTCTTACATTGCTCAGTAACAACACATTTTCTTTATTATTGTGAAGCTTAATCCTAAAGTGACCCCATACCTAGGCCCCAGACGTTCCACCAGCTAAATCCAGCCTGTGCTTGGTGCAATAACTAACTTTGGTCCCTGTGGTCTGTATAGGCCTACGCATCCGTTCTGTCCTGCGTTGTTTGTCCTTTGTTGTTAAGCCCATTATTTTTCGAAGCCTGCTTTTCTTAATTCCTGTGAACTGAAACTGATGCAGTTTAATCTGGAGTGCTGTTGATGTGTTTTAGAGTTGGGCAAAGATCACAGTTTCGATCTGGAGACATGTCGCAGCCTGCTAGCGATGCTTGACGTATCCTTACACAGTGTGTACTGTGTATGCACGCACTTTGACGCGTTTATTACTGCTGTGGTGTTTCTGTTTTGTAATTATTGCAGTTTAGCTTTGTTTTAGTTTATTTACAATATTCTTTTACTCATATGTGTCGAAAATATAGCTTTTTTTCTGTGGCGTTTTTTTCCTTAACGACCGTTGCCAGGACGACCGGTCGGGTGTCCTGGAGATGAACGAGCTGGAGCGTTTGTGGTCGGAACTGATGACGTGGAAAGGTATCTTTCACCAGTTCGACAAAAACGACTCCGGCTTCGTCGAAGTTTCCGAGCTGAAGAACGTCTTCAAATCTGTCGGTCTGTAACATTCGTGTGTAACCACCAACGGATCAATTTATTAATTTAACGCGTTAAGCCAATATATGTGCATGCTTGCGATTTATTGATTCCAATACGTTTAACAAGGTGTGCCAAAGCAACTCTTGCAATGTCAAAACACGAGAGTCGTACTCAGTAACGTCATATGTTAAAAAGCATGATTTTTTCCACAACACTTAACTGTTTTTTTTACAGATTTGGCAGTGTGGCTCACTGGTCTGACGTCGGTTTTTTGCTCGCAGACTTTTCCCGATCTCTGCCTGATCTGTGGTTGACATGTGACCGCTTTGTGGGTAAAGTGTCTGCTATGGGTCAACCAACCAGGCCGACTCAGCCTTCCATTCTTCAGGGGTCGGTAAATGAGTATATTCAGGAAATTTTCTCGCCTCTACTGTTTACAACTAAAGTTTTCAACTCTTTCATTTTCTGTTGTGTTAAACGACACGGTAACATTGTACGGTGGTTCTGCAGCAGCAATGTGACAGTGCCGCCTCAATCAAAGTCATTTTAATAATAATAATAATAATAATTAGTAATAATTAATACTAATTATGATAATTTCTTAACCAGTAATACTTAGAGAAGATTAAGTAATCCCAGAGCTCGTTTCTGTGCTGCATCTTTTGTTCGGTGGCCGCAATCGTTTTGTTGGTTCTGTTCGCACAGGCTACAAGTTGAGTCGGCTGGTGCTGAAAGCCATCGTGCGTCGTTACGGCGGCAAGGACGAGAAGTTGGCGTTCAGCGAGTTTGTGCTCGCTCTGACGAAAGTCGTCTCACTGATTGGTACGTTCTGGCGACTACTTGGAGCAAACTGTATCACAGACGTACCAGTTTTCAGCGGTCATACGCTGATAACAGAAATGAAACATCAATGATATGCTGAACAGTGAGTGCACTGTTATGTCCACTGCACCAATTTGTTGTCGGATTGCTGGGTCCCTTGGGGGTACGGGGTCCCTGACAGTGTCTCAATGTCGATCCCCTGTCCGGAGTGTCCGCCACCCTGCCCCTTTAAGTTCCCCATTTTCCATCCCCTGATGACAGGCTTTGGAATCAACTGTCGTTCTGCTCAGATTGTTCTAGTTGAAATCTTCTGCATCGCTTGTTTTAACACTCAAAATATGCGTCACTTTTTCATACTTCAAATGTCTTATTTTAAATTCTGAAACACATTGTAACACATGCTGTTTGTGTTTCTGTGACTGTCTAGACAAGTTTCCATACTTGAGCAAGAATGGCATGAAGGGAAAAGCAGAGCTGTCATTGGACGAGGCATGTCACTACAGTATTTACTATATATTGTCTGTGTAAAAAATCTACACACACAATATTAGTAGGCCCCACTGCATGTTAGGCTGGCAGTCTGAATACGTGGAAACTGTATGGATGTGTATCCATGTTGTCACTGATACTTTTATAAAAGTGTGAACTGATTTCTGGTTTTAATTTGCCGATCACTTTGTGATGGAAAAAGAGCGTGTGCTTGAACAATACTGACACAACTTCAGTCTGTGTCATTGAATCATTTGCTGCCTGGTAGTTGATTAATTGCTTAGGTTTGCTCCCACATTTTACATTAATCTTAACAGTCATCTTTTCAGTCAAATTGTATGAAGCATGTTGTAAGTTGTAACTGCAGATGTGGCTGTGAGCTTTGGTCTCTGGATAATAATCATATTAATGAATTTGTTGTGACGTGTTCTGAAAGTTGCTAATGATACACACCACTAGTTACTTTTTTCTGATGCTTAATCTGCGTGTTTCACAAAAAAAATCACTGCGATACATAGCTTTGACACTTTCTGCAGTGCCTAGGTCGACACAGCTTTCCACCCTCCGAGGGACGGTGAATGAGTATCAGCCTTATGGTTGAGTAATAATACATGGCGATGGGCAAATGTTCGGCCTATAGCAGCCTACAGGTGGACTCGGGTCAAGTTTGCAGCTTGGCCTACGAGTTGGCGGTTAGCTGGTGCTGACCGACTTTCGTCCAGATGACCCAAAGTGAACTGTCGCATATGGCTGGCGCCGTATAGATAGCACTATAAATATCGTCCCGGGTATTATTATTATTATTAAATTTAATGAAGTGAGGTCTGCATAATCAGAATTCAGTAATCAAAGTTCATATCTTTGTTGTATGTCTTTTTGCAGTTGTACAAGTGCCATTTGTGTGTTCCTGTGTTTTCGTGTGCAGTTTCTGGAGCTGCTGATGTACTTCTAAACAAAGCGATGTGTGTGTCTGACTGCCATATACAGCAATGCAGTTATTGCTCCTTGTCTCAACTGTGGCATCTCTCGAACTGTCCGCGTTTTTCGCCTTACAGCTTATACTATGCCTCAGTTATGGTTCGTAAAACTGGAACAATTGAGACGCTGGCGAGTCAAGCGGAAATTGGTGTCTTGAGTCCAGGGGGGGCGCTCCTGCTAGGGTCCGTGGGTATCACCCTCTGAAAATGTTTGAGATTGTATAAAGTAAAATCCTGCAATCTAGTACATTTTGGCCGGAAAATGGTTTGCAAAGCCGTCCATAGTGCGTACGTAAGCACTTTAGCCACGGGAACGACGTTCCCACGCGTTCCCTCTAGCAATGACCTCTGCTATGCTTATGTATTGTGAAGTGAAACTGAGTTGATTATTGTACTAATTTTGCGCATAATATTGGCGTTACCAGTGTTTTGAGTTGTCGGGGTCGGGGGGTTAGGGGGGTTGAACACCCCAGCTCTTCTTCCAACCCCCCAGCTCATGTCTGTGCAAAGGGCTTGGGGGTCAGCCGTAA